>Ga0181607_10004880_pt1 | contig 11413 bp, 4 predicted proteins | sample 041ome_9_FD_132420 | JGI IMG/M metagenome (GOLD analysis project Ga0181607, IMG submission 132420) | Coastal salt marsh microbial communities from the Groves Creek Marsh, Skidaway Island, Georgia - 041413US metaG (megahit assembly) | ecosystem: Environmental > Aquatic > Marine > Intertidal zone...
GCTGTGTGTCGCTACCGCGACGGAAGACGTCGAGTGCGTGACTCAGGACGAAGAGGAGGTGTACATGAAGCAGTTTGGCAAATCTTTCGCCGAGATGGCGTTGGATAAAAACGCGAGCTCCGTGCTTCGCGACGATTTTGCGCTCGAAATCGCAGACATGGACGAATAATTTTTGCATTAGCGGCTACAATTTTTTACACACATTCAATCTATATGTTTTGTTTCTAATTTTTCTCTTCGTCTCCTTCCCCAAAGTCGTCTTCAAGCTTCTTCCTTGGGCTCGTTTTCTCTGTCTCGCCTCTCTGCGCCAAGAACCGCGCGCGCGGCGACACCGCGGTGGGATCGCTCGGTGAAGGTTCTCTCTTCCCAGTAGGCGATCGAATCGGTGAAGCTTTCTTCGTTTTACTGATGAGCTCGGCGTGCATGGCATCGACGGTATCGAATACGCGCACTGGCTTAGGCTTTGGACTGAGCTTTTTCTTCAGCACCTTTTGCTCCTCGCGCGCCTTTTCAAGACGAAGTTTCAAAGCATCTGCGGCTTCTTCTGCCTTGATCGAATCGCGCACGTTATCGAAAATGGTCAAGAAATCGCTCACAACTCGAAGGATGTGAGTGGGATTATCTGGCTTGTACGGCTCGCCGTAAAATTCAGTCACCCGCTTCGCCGACTCGACTGCGCCGAGCGACAGTTCAGAAGCTTCCTTGAGTTTCTCATCCATGGTCTCCGCGAACGGTGCCATCTTCGCATGAAACGCTTTATGAACCTCTTCGCCGAGAACACCCGCGGCATGTAGTATTTCATCCTTGACTTTTGTCAAACCGTCTTGTAACTTACCCAAATTCGCGGATGTCGTTTCGATTGAAAGCGCCGCCGCCTTCTTGACGACGGCGAGATCGGTGGAAAGATTACCGATTCCAGGCTCTGTCTTTACCAGTTCTTTGTAAACAAAGTGCAACAAAGATGTCTTTCTATCCACAGCTTTGAAATCTTTCAGCCGAAGGAGCATGTCGAGTCTAAAACCAGACGCAGATCCACGGTACGAGCCAGTGTTCAAATGATTGCCGACAACTAAAACACCCCTCAAGACTTTTACGAAAAGAGTGCTTTCTCGCAAGCAATCCGACGCTTCGGAAAGTAATCTGTACTCACTAGTCACCTTCAACAACGCGTCTGACGCGAGCGATTTGTACAGCAGAGAGTTTACCCGACCTTCGAGTCGTGGGATTTGCATGACGTGCATGAAATATTGCTCGACCGTCGCCAACTCTTCCTTTGCGCCCTTGTAATCCATTATGAGTGTGATCTCTTTTGACGTCGGCACGGTCGAAGATATGACTTCAAGTTGCTCAGACTGCAAAACTTCGTCATCCATGGCGAGTAAAGCATCCTTAATCCGATCGAAAGGCATTCTCAAACCAGCGAGCTGAATGCTGATGTTGAGTGAGCGCTTTTGATCAATCAAAGTGACGCTCTTCTGCTTCTTCGCCGCCGCCTTGGCCTTAGCTTTCGCTTCTTCGATAGCAAATAACTGATCGAGGCTTTCAAGATTCAATGATAATTCGTCCTTGTTGGCATTCTCCCACACAGTGCCTCCGATGGCGCCTCCTTGAAGTTTCTCCCAGTGTAACATTTTCACCTTCTTGCGAGCCTTTTGAGCCCACGCGTGCGCGTTTGCGATGGCAGCAATGCCCATCTTTGGCGGTACTGGTGGTGCTGCAGGAACACTGGATTTGAAACCTGGAGGAGGTGGAGGAGGCGGAGGCGCGGGTGCGCTTACACTCGAAGATTTGAACCCAGGAGGAGCCGGTGGCGGCGGAGGCGCAGGAGGCGCGACGCCTGTCGCACGTTTGAAACCAGGAGGCGCTGGCGGAGGTGGAGGTGCCGGTGGAACTGTCGCTTTTGAAACTGACGATTTGAAGCCAGGTGGAGGTGGTGGGGGTGGCGGAGGCGGTGCGACTTTCCCAGAAGCCTTCGGTGGAGGAGGAGGAGGAGGAGGAGGAGGAGGAGGAGCCACCAACGGCGATGTCTTTGATGAAGGAGCAGGAGGAGCAGGAGGAGCAGGAGGAGCGTCTAGCGCTTTAAGAACAACTGCTTTGGCTCCTCTTCCTAAGTGATCAAGATCCAACTTTGCCTTTGTCTCTGACAGCTTTGATGGCGGTGGCGGCGGCGGCGGCGGCGGCGCGTCAGAAGCTTGCTCTTGAAGAGACTCCATTTGCGCGGCAAAACCGCTGACCGGACTAACATCGCCAAGCAATGCTTTTGCAAGCTTACTATCAGCTTTCAAGACAGTCCCTGGATCCACTTCGTCCGCGATTTCTATGTCCTTCATCAATTTGATGAGCTCTTGCGTAAAGTTATTCCGCGACGCAACCTCTTCCAGTCCGCGAATTTGATTCAATTTCTTCGTCTTGACTAATGTGGCAAACTTCAGAAGTGTCTCTATTTCTTCATTAACCGACACGGAACCCTCTGTGCTCTCATCACGCGCATCGGACTTTCCGGTGACTTGCACCAAATTATTCAGCGCTTCGCGCAGCGCACCGTCATTATACAACGCAAGCAGATACGCCTCCTGCTCAGGCGTCAAGTCTACTCTCGGTACCGCCACTGGTGTTGCTATTGGTAAATTGACGGTAACTAGCGGAGAATCGCCGCCAGAAAAACCGTCACCGCCAGAAAAACCGTCACCGCCAGAAAAACCGTCACCGTGCGCGACTTGCACCACCTCTTGAGGCGTGAACGCCGCATGTTCTTGCTCCGATTCCTCATCAAAATAAGCATCATCGTCGTTCTCGCTCAAGTAGTCATCTTGTCCGTACTCATCGTCGACGTAGTCGTCATCATCGCGATATTTGTCTCCGAGGAGCGCCTGATGACTTAATTGAGCCGAGGTGCTTTCGGCGAGCCTCGTCCGAATTTTTTGCAGCGTTGAAGAAGATGCTGGCGAGCGAGCCTTACCCCCAGCTTTAAGAGTGGAGTGTATGAGAGGAATGACATCGTGAATTTGATCGTTCGCCACATGCACCGCAGAAGCGAGTACGGTAGGTACATCCGCTCGCGACGCTGTGCGCCTGTGAACGCGCCCACGTATCGCGCCACGCTCACCCCTGCTCGCCGCTGGTTTCCTTCTAATAATCACTGGCACTTCATCCTGATCCGATTCATCCACTGGCACGTCATCCTGGCCCACGTAAGCTTCACTCTCATCGAGTTCGGACGCAGATTCGTCACTCAGCTGCTCATCGCTCTCGAAGTCTTCCAAGTCCTCGCCCGACTCCGAAATCGCCGCGCCCGCATTGTCTGAGAGATTCTTGACAGCTCGTCTCGTTCCAATCCTTCCACCCTTAGCTCGCTTGCGTAACTTTTTCCTGTGTGAAGGTTCCATTTCGGCTTTTTCTCGTTCGACTGGATCCCACTGAAACATCGGTGGAAAAACAGACGGCTGCCAAAAATCGGTGCTGTGCTCCTGGAGCCAGGGCGGAAGTTTTGTTTCGCTGAGTAAAATCCGCGACTTTGGTTTGCGCTCGATCTTAGACGCCGCAACACTGCGCAAAATATCAGTTGGATTGAAGCGAGACGCTGAGGACGTCGTCTCCCTGACATGATCGAATGTCGATTGTCCTCGCGTTGAACTTGAAAATGAAATCGTTTCGTCCGCGTCCTCGTCTTCACCCGGCATCTGAACCTTAAGTCGCGCCTTCGGATCGACGAACACTATTTGCTTCTCGTATAGGATCAAGTAACGAAATTCTCGCAGCAGAGTTCCAACCAGGCGAACCGCGTACTCGTTGTGTTCCCTCGACGTGTTGTTTCGCGCCGTCCGAAACACTCTCGGCGCAAACATCTCAGACAACGTACATAACGGTTCATCTTCCTCTATGCTCGCCGTGCATCCACGAGTGACGACGAATCCAAACAGCGTCCGGTGTAAGAGCTCCGTTAACTCCGTCAAGACCTCCATTCGAGGCTTTGGCACCCGTTCAAGAAGAACTCTGAGAATGTACAGCCTCGACTCGTAGTGCTCCGTCTTGATCGCCTGCACGAACGCCTCGACGAGCTTCGAGGGCACTAACCCATCTGATAACGCGTCTAAATGTTTGAGCATGATTCGCAACACCAGCGCTGGCTTCGGTCGCCGTCCTCGCGTGTTCCCTACCGCGAGATACGTCTCCCCCTCGCTCACCGCCTTGTCGCTCAACGCGTCCGCCTCGCTCGCGCGCGTGAACAGCTCCGCCCCGAGCTCCATGCCGCGATGCTTCAACGATCCCACGCACGCTTTCACCATTCGCAATCGCTCGCCGTCTCGAACCAACGCCGATTCCCTCGCGTCTAACATCTTTTCCCGAGTCGGTTGGTTTCGGTTTCTCGCGCTCGCCATCGCCGGTGATTCCGAGTCGTCGCGTATCGTCGCGCGATCACGTCCGCGACGACGCGCGTCGTCGTCGTCGTCGTGGTTGTCGCGCCATCGTCGTCGTCGTCGCGCGTCGTCGCGATTCGGTCGCGACGTCCGCGCGCGCGTCTCCCGTCTCCACCTCGCGCGGGCGCGGGTTCGAGTGGTTCGAGTTCCCCTAGCGATTTCAGCGATTTCGCCCGCGAACCCGCGAACCCGCGCGCGCTCGCGAGGCGGACGCCGCGAGGGTCGTTGGCGCCCCGCCCGACAGGGCGCCGCGCGCGCGACCGAGCGCATCGATGTTCTCGTCGTTCAGCATCACCGGTGCGGCGGCGGAGGTGTACGACGTCGAACTCGCGTACGAAGACGCGCGTCGCGGGCGACGCGACGGCGAAAAGGCGTCGACGACGACGACGACGACCGAGGTGACGTTCGACTCCAAGGAGGATCCCGAGGAGGTGATTGATAAACTCGTGAAACAGCGACGAGATCTGCCGTACGAGACGGGATACGAATGCGTCGTCATCCGAGCGCTTTGCTCGGCGTCGAAAGTCGCGATACAGCTCGGGGTGGAGAAGTATCAACCGAGACCGGTGGCGTTGAAGGTGACTTCGAATGGAAAGATGAACGCGGGACAGTCGCACTCGAGCTTGGCGTCGGTGCTCAAGCACTGTCAGCTCGGCTCGCTGCGGAAGCTGAGCGTGCAAGATGGATTGTTGTCCACGGTTTTGTCTTTACGAGATAAATGGACCTCGGTTCGAGAGTTGGACATTTCGAACAACGCGTTGGAAACGCTGCCGAAAGAGCTGTTCGCGCGTTTCCCGTACCTGGAGGTTCTTCGTTTGGACGGGAATAAACTCGCGACTTTGCCCAACTTGAACGCGTTCACGCTTCTCAAAGAGTTGCATGCGAACGGCAACGCGTTGTCAACGCTGCCAATCGATATGGTGGAAGATTTGGATTTGGAAGTTTTGTCCGTCGAGTTCAACCGCTTGAGCAAGCTGCACGTCAAGTTGAAGGATTTGTCCAAACTGCGCGTGTTGCGGTTACTTGAGAATCCCATAGAGACGCTGCCCCGGTTGAATAAGACCGCCAATCAAGAGTGCTTATCGCTCGCAAACGTGAATGTTTCGAGGAATGGAGCAACAGGCGGTGTCTCCGTACAGGTTCGCGAAACGAGCTCGTCTTACTTTTCCAGCATAGTAGGCGGCAAGACAACGTCCAAGGAAAAAGCGTACAACGCTTTCCTGAGCTTGATCTTTCGTAGCAGTGAATGTCAAAACGCATTACTCGTCGCCGCCGTCGCGGTGATCGCGTCGAAGAGCCGAGAAAACTGCGAAGCCATAGTGCTGACCGAAGGTGCGAGCGTTTGACCGCTTCTTCGCTCTGGGGAAAATTTACATGTGAAACTGACCGTACGTCCGTCCGCACCACAGGAGCCGTGAATCATCTCATAAATATCGTCCATTCGTCGAATAAATCGCTGGTGTACGAGGCATCGCGCGCGTTGGCGCATATTTGCGGCGCACCGAACCTGGCGCGCACGCTCAATGAAATGCACGTCACGGAAGCAGTCGTTAATTTAATTCAGGTGAGTATCCGAATTAATTCCGATATGAATTATTTCGTTCGAATTTCGCGTTAAAAGTTCATATATTAATTTACTGACTCTATACGTGCATAGGACTCGAGCGAACTGCGAAATAGATGTGGATTGATTATTTTGAACGGTCTCGTCGGTTCTTCACACGACGTATCCCGGGTAAGCGTGTTTCACATCGGTTGACGCAAGAATCTAACTGATCCTTTCGTAACGCAGGCATGTTATTCCGACAAATTAATCGGACGCTTGACAGAGTTCGTGGCGGTGCGTACTTGCGTAAATAATTGCATCGTGAAAGTCTGAATTAATTAAATAATTTCCCTCAGGCGATTGATGAGCATATGCGGCTATTAGCGCTGAGAACTTTGGGTACTTTCGCTTTCGACGAAACTAATAAACGTGCGATGCTCAAACTGCGCGATCTCCACTCGATTCTCGTCGTATTCGCGCTCCGCCCGGAATTAAAGGCGGCGAGCGTTGCGGTGAAGAAGGAATCGATCCGAGTATTGGCTATTTTGGGCGAGAACGAGCTCGTGCGCCAGGCCACTGGTGCGCCTCCCATCACTGGTCGTGGTATACGCATTCTTGCGCTAGATGGTGGTGGTATACGCGGTAGAGCGACGTTGAAGATGTTGAAAAGAATTGAGGTGAGGAATTATTTCATTTATTTATTTAGAGCTTGAATTCACGAATTTTTTGTTTCGTCGCGATCAGGAAGGAACTGGTCGTCCGATTCACGAATCATTCGATTTGGTGTGCGGAACGTCTACTGGTGGCATATTGGTACGAAAACGCCCGTCTAGAGCGCACGAATTAATTATTTCGCCGTGAACAATTATTTTTTACTAACCAACACATTTTGCTCGTAGGCCACGGCGACGTCCATCAAAAAGCTCTCATTGGAGCACTGCGATAAGATTTATGTAAATCTTGGCAGCAAAATCTTCAGTCAAACAACGCACAACGAAGAGACCTCTGGATCGAACTCTTGGCTCGGCAGTGTTGGTTCCATGTACACGAGTGGAAAGCAACAACTTCTCGCGACGACGCTCTATAGCAGCAAGCACAACACCTCGACCTTTGAAACCCTCGTTAGACAAGAGTGCAACCCTGAAGCAGAAGAGCCAACGTGGATAGACACCGCTGCGTCGGGCGGTCCGAAAGTTTTCTGCGTTTCTACCCAAACGAGTCAAAATCCGGCGCAGCCGTACTTGTTCAGAAATTACACGTATCCGGCTGGCAGTACGAGTGCGTATTCCCAGGCAGGTAGTTGCGAATATCTATTGTGGCAGGGTGTCTGTGCATCCGCCGCTGCACCATACTACTTGTATGTTGACGCCTTTGCGATAGAAAACGAGCGCTGGGTTGATGGAGCCATGACTTGCAACAATCCGGCGATGATGGGTGTCCAGGAAGCTCGACGACTTTGGCCAGACAAGAAAATTGACTGTGTCGTGTCCCTCGGAAGTGGTAACTTCATCCCCCACGAGAGAGATCCACCCATTTCTCTCGTCGCTTTGGCCAAAGATGTCTTGTTTGACAGCGCTTGCGACACTGAACGCGTTCATGAAAGCTTGAGTACGCTTTTGCCACTCATACCCGGGGCGCAATATTTCAGGTTCAACCCGGTTGACGAGCGTTGCAAGATAGAAGTCGATGAAACGGATGTTGGTGCACTCCAAGGCTTATTTGACGCTACTGAAGAGTACATTGTGGCAGAGAAGGAGATGTTCGACAAGGTATGCCATTTATTGAGAGACGTCGACGACACAGATGAGGTCACCGCCAAACTTCTCGACACGGAAATTAGCGGAACGCGCGGTGGTGTTCTAGTTTTGGAAGCGCCCCGTTACGAAGAGGAACTTTCTGAATGTACTTCTGCCTTGAAGAATTTTTGTGCTTTAAGATCGATATCGATACAGTGCGCAGATTACTCCGCCAATAGACCCATGAATCCGGGCGAAGCACTGAGCCATCTGAACACGGTGGCGGAGACGTCGACTGCAGCAGTGATTCATTTCAACTGCCACGCCGATTCTGACGGATTGATTCTCACTTGGCAGAAAGATGTCACTGCTATTGCTGAGCCTAGCTCGGTCGCTGAACTATTTCTCAGTAGGTCTGGTAGCCCGTATGCGTCAGTCAGCGAACACTGTGAAGCTGAGGCCCACATTGAGGTGCATGGAATATTGCATACTTTCTCAGGCAAGCACGTGCAAGTGAACGATGTCGGCGAGCGCACGTCGTCATACTTGTTTAAGCGTACTGTCCCAATGGACTACCTGGACGGATCGACGAGTCGAGAGTTATTTGGTTTATGGCGTGGGAAGATCATCGTTTCTCAAAGTTCACTTCCATCCTCACTCGTTGCGGCGTGGCTTGAAGCCGGGGCGAAATGTGTGGTCGCACCGTGCAAGGAAGGCGGCGTCGTTAACGTTGAAAGCGAACAGACAGACTTTATGGCTGCATTCTATCACGCACTTTTTGTTGTGGGCGCGGATGCTACTGCGGCGATGAGCGCAGCTGCCATCGTGCAGCCGGCGTGCTCGTATTACCGTTGTCACGTTCTTGTTCAAGGTGGAATCGTGGCACTTCGTCCTGACGAAGAGTTTGACTATGATTTGGATGCGCACGTATAGAAATACTAGACAATAGTTTTAAAAACTTATAGACTATTCTACTTCGATGTCCCCCAAACTTTCAGCGTACTTTTTCAACTCCTTCTCATTGATGACTTCGACGGACTCGACCCAACCAACGTACTGAAGAATACTGTAAGTCAACACCTTACCGGCATCTTGGATGATCGCCCAGATGATGACGTAAAGCCAACAATATCCGGACAGCTGCCAGGAAATTCCTACCATGCCGTTTCCGAAAGGCCAGTACACCGCTAAAAGAGTCGACGCTCCAGTGGCGATGATGAAGGCGCCGACCAAGATGACACTTGGAGCGCGCGACCAGAACCAGCCCTTGGTTCTCGAGTTAAATACTGAGAAGTAATCAGAAAGACTGATTTTCAAGTAAATAAGCGTCTGGATCTCTCCGTATGACATCGCTGGGAGACCAAGTTGAGACCAAGTGCTCGTTGGATCAACCGATGATAACGCTGAGCTCAGCAGAAGTACGGATGATGCCAAGGCTGTCAAGCCTATAGCGGAAGATACGATGTACAGGATATTCAAATCCCATTTTTCTGGTTGCATGGAAGCGTGCACGTTATCGTACGCCACAGAAATAATGGTTCCATCGTTCAATATCGTAATCGTAACAAGTGCGATGACCGGAATAGCAAAGTGCTGCGGCCAAGACTCATTGAACTGACTAGGATGATAGAATATACACGAGATGAAGAAAAAGAACAACAACTGCTCTGTACACGCCACCCGATAAATCACAAAGTTTTTCATTCTTTGGAAGATTTTGCGGCTCGTGACAATCGCCGTAACGATGGTGGACAGACCGGGTTCGGTGAGAACAATATCAGCCGCAGCTTGCGCCGCGCTCGTAGCACCTTGTACAGCAATTCCGACATCCGCCCGCTTTAACGCAGGCGCATCATTAACACCGTCTCCAGTCATGCCGACGAGCATCCCTTGCTGTCGCAAAGCTTCTACAATCAGATATTTGTGCTCTGGGAATACTTGTGCGAATCCGTCCGCCTTTCGACACAGTTCACCATAATCTCGTCCTAGCGTGGTCGCCTTCTCTAGTTCCTCCGCTTTCATGAGAGGAAGTTTTTCAGTGCCAAGCACGTTTGTGCCCATACCCAACGTTCTGCAAGTTTCAACCGCAATGGCGCGGTGATCACCGGTGATCATTTTCACACTGACACCAAATTCGTTGGCGCAGTCAATGGTATGCTTTGTGTCCGGGCGAGGAGGATCCAAAAAGGTCAAAATACCCAAAAATTCGAACTCGTTGCTATTGTTCTTTGTTTTCGCCACCGCGAGCGAACGAATACCGCGATGAGCTAACTCGAGAACGTGCTTCTCGACCTCTTGACCGATCGTGGACTTGTTTGCACTCAACTCTAAAACCACGTGCGGGGCACCTTTCGTCACCTTGAACACGTTACCGTTCTTCTCCTTGATCGTGCTTTCTGTGCGCTTGATGGCTGGATCAAACGGAGTGTGATCGGTCTGTTCGTAATCGTTCAATGCGCTGATGTTAACAGCGTTTAATACCAAAGTATCGAGGGCGTCCTTTGGCGGCTCCCACCATTTCGCCGCCAACGCCGCGAGTTTGAGGACTTCTTCACGCGAAACACCCGGAACAAAGATTGGTAAATCCTTCTGAAGAACCATCTTGTTCAGAGTGAGCGTTCCTGTCTTGTCTGAGCACAAGATTGTCATACCCGCCAACTCTTCAACAGAAGAAAGCCGCGCTACGATGGCCTTCTCCGCCGCAAGTTCATGACAACCTAAAGCCAACGTCGTCGTACAAACCACTCGCAAAGCGATAGGAATAGATGCAACAAGAAGGACTACGTTGAACGCTAAGACCTCCCAGAAATCAACCCCGATAGAAAGTAAATAAATGAACACCAGAGTACAGATGAAGAAACCGACAGCGACCAAGATGTATGTAATCTCTCTGAGTACTTTTTCAAAGTGCCCGAGCTCATCGACTCCTTGAACTAAGTCCGCGGTTTTCCCAAAGAACGTCTGGCTACCCGTCGCTGTGACGGTAGCTTCGATTTCTCCGCGCGTCACGGTGGAACCCATTTTTGCTTCCGCACCTGGAAACATTGCGACCGGCAACGATTCCCCCGTGAGCGCGGATTGATCCACTTGAATAGGTTTTCCATCTCTAATCGTGCAATCCGCCGGGATCGCACCCCCCGCGCCGAGGACGACGATGTCCCCGGGTACTAACTTTGTGGCGTTGATGATGTACACGCGTCCTTCGCGTTTCACCGTCGCCTCCGGTTTCAGCGACTCTCTCAACGCCGCGATGGCGTCACCGGCCTTCATTTCCTCTATAAACCCCACGAGCACGTTCAACAATTGCAGCACCACCAACACGATGACGTCCACGAGACCATCCATGGACTGATGAATGTACGTCTCGATGGATTCGATGAGGATGGCTGCCCAGATCATCATCGGCATCGGTTGTACGAACTCCAACGCGAGTTTCAACCACATGCTATCCTCCTTCACCTTGAGCTGATTAGGTCCGAATAACTCCAACCTACGCGCCGCCTCGTCCTCGTTCAAACCGCTCTCGCCGGTGTTGAGCAAACTCTCGCGCTCGACGCCCATGTAGAAGCGCGCGTCGTCCGTCGTCTCCGTCCCATACGCCGCGCTGTCCTCCTTTCCTCGCCCGAGAAGCGGTGTCGAGCGAAGATCAGCGTCTTCATCTTCGCCTCCGCCGCGCGACATCGTCGCGTCGTCGCCGATCGACGCGCGACGCC
>Ga0181607_10004884_pt1 | contig 11409 bp, 10 predicted proteins | sample 041ome_9_FD_132420 | JGI IMG/M metagenome (GOLD analysis project Ga0181607, IMG submission 132420) | Coastal salt marsh microbial communities from the Groves Creek Marsh, Skidaway Island, Georgia - 041413US metaG (megahit assembly) | ecosystem: Environmental > Aquatic > Marine > Intertidal zone...
CGCAGCCCTGGCCCGGCGCCTCGGTCGAGCCGGGTGGAAAGTCGTGTTGGCCGGGCGGCGGGACGAGAAGCTGGCCGAGATTGCGGCGGAGATAGCGGCGGCCGGCGGTCAGGCGGTGACGGTGGCCGGCGATGTGACGAACGCCGCCGACGTGGCCCGGATGGTCGAGGCCTGTGGTCCGCGGCTCGACGCGCTGGTCCACAGTGCGGGGCAGGGGCATTGCCTGACGATCGACGAGCTCGACGAGGCGGAGTTTCGGGCGACGGTCGATGTCGCGACGGTGGGCGCGTTTCTTACCGCGAAGGCGGCCTTGCCGAAGCTGCGGGCGACGACCGGGCGCGACGGCTTTATCATTCAAATCGCCTCACTCGCCAGCGGCGGCACGTGGAACCGCGAGGTCGGCTACGGGGTGGCCAAGGGGGCGCAGGCGAAGTTTGGGCTGCATCTGGCTTCGCAAATGACGGTCGATGCCGAGGCCGGCGGCCGGCGGATCCACGTGAAGGTGGTCTGCCCGGGCACGGTGGACACGCCGTTCTGGGACCGGGTGCCGAACCGGCCGATCGACCGGGCCAACGCGCTCACGGCGGATGAGGTGGCTTGGATGACCGAGCAATTGATCGCGGATCCGAGCCACACGCATGAAACCCTCGCCGCGATCAAACCGCGGCCGGAAGTCGTGATCAAACCGCACGCCCCGTTTGAGCGCTGGCCGTTTGTCATCGCCATCGCGCACGAGAGCCATCCCTGAGCGCTTATCGTGCAGCGGGGCCGCGTTCGCTCGCCCTCCGGCGCCGCCTCATACAGATCTCCGTGAAATCACTCCCGTTCCCTCGCGCCGCCCTCGGGCTGGTCGCCCTCCTTGCCGCCATGTCCGCCTCCGCTTCCGCTCCGCTCTACGACATCCCGCTGCTCGACATCGACGAGCAGCCCGCCTCGCTGGCCGCCTACGAGGGCAAGGTGATGCTCATCGTGAATGTCGCCTCCAAGTGCGGCAACACCCCGCAGTACGCCGACCTGGAGGCGTTATATCAGCAATACGGCGACGCCGGGCTGGTGGTGCTCGGTTTCCCCTGCAACCAGTTCGGCGGCCAGGAGGCCGGCACGAACGAGGAAATCAAAGAGTTCTGTTCGCTGACCTACCGCGTGACCTTCCCGATGTTCGACAAGCTCGAGGTCAACGGCCCGGAACGGCATGCGCTCTACACCGCGCTGACCGGCGAGGATTCCCCGTTTCCCGGCAAGATCGGCTGGAACTTCGAAAAATTCCTCGTCGGCCGCGATGGCACGATTGTCGCGCGCTTCGCTCCCGGCCACAAGCCGAGCGAGCCGGACGTGATCGCCGCGATCGAGACTGCGCTGGCGGCGGACTGACCGCTGCGCTCAACCGATTTCCGCGGTAGTCGGATCGATGACAGTGCGCACCTTGGCTATCCGGTTGACCGGGAAGCCGCCACGAGCGGCGTGCTCGCGCACTAGCTCCTCGTTGGGCGCGATGTAGATGCAGTAGAGACGGTCGGTGGCGACGTAGCTTTGCACCCATTGGATGGTGGGGCCCAGATCCTCCAGGACGCTGCAGGATTTTTCGGAAACGGCGTGCAGCTCGGCCGGTGTCAGCTCCCCGGCGCCGGGGAGTTCGCGTTCGATGACGAATTTGGGCATGGGATGGCGGGGTGGTGCCCAGACGATACCCTGGATGATGGGTGCAGCCAGCGACATCCGGTGATAGTGCGCTGATTGAGACTTTGTTGACCGGCACTAGGCCAGGTCGGACCTGTCAGAGCAGATTCAACTGCGAATCGTCGGCCGGTTTGACTGAGATCTTCTTCTTCGGTTTGGCCTGAGGTGCCGGCAGGTCGACGGCGGTGTCGTCGGATTCGAGTTTGCCCAAGATGGTCTTGGCGCGGTCGATGACCGAGGGCGGCAGACCGGCGAGACGGGCGACCTGGATGCCGTAGCTGCGGTCGGCGGCGCCGGCCTGGATGCGGTGCACGAAGACGATCTCGTCGTTCCACTCCTTCACCGCGACGCTGTAGTTGCGCAGGCGGGCCAGGTGCTGGTCGAGCTGCGTCAACTCCTGATAGTGGGTCGCGAAGAGCGTGCGCGGGCCTTTCGCTTCGCCGGCGTGCAGGTGCTCCACCACGGCCCAGGCGATACTGAGGCCGTCGTAGGTCGAGGTGCCGCGGCCGATCTCGTCGAGGATGATGAGCGAGCGGTCGGTGGCGTTGTTGAGGATGTTGGCGGTCTCGTTCATCTCGACCATGAAGGTCGAGTTGCCGCGGGCGAGGTCGTCGCTGGCGCCGACGCGGGAGAAGATGCGGTCGACGAGGCCGATGCGGCACTTGGCGGCGGGCACCCAGCAGCCGATCTCGGCCAGCAGCGTGATGAGGGCGACCTGCCGAATGTAGGTCGATTTGCCGGCCATGTTGGGGCCGGTGATGAGAGCGATCTGTTCGCCGGCCGCATCGAGGACCGTGTCGTTGGGCACGAACGCCTGGTTGCCCCGCAGCACGGCGGTGTCGGGGGCCTTGAGCATTTGTTCGACCACCGGGTGGCGGCCCTCGGTGATTTCCAGGGCATCGCTCTCGTCGAGCTCGGGCTGGTGGTAGTCCCACTCGCGGGCCAGGACGGCCCAGCCGGCCAGCACGTCGAGCTCGGCGAGGGCGTCGGCGGTGCGGGCGAGCGCGATCGACTCGTCGAGGACGGCGGTGATGAGTGCGGCGAAAAGGTCACGTTCGCGGGTGAGCGCGTTCTCATCAGCATGCAGGATTTCCTTCTCCTTCTGCTTGAGGTCCTCGGTGACGTAGCGCTCGCCGCCGACGGTGGTCTGGCGGCGGATGTAGTCCTCCGGCACAAGGTGCAGGTTGGCCTTAGTGACTTCGATGTAGTAGCCGAAGTTGTTGGTGAACTTCACCTTCAGACTCTTGATGCCGGTGCGGGCCTGTTCGGCGGATTCCAGGTCGGAGAGCCAGGTCTTGTTGTCGCGCGAGAGGGCGCGGATGCGGTCGAGCTCGTCATCGTAGCCGTCGCGAATGGCGCCGCTCTCGGCGATGTCGTTGGGCATGTCGTCGGCGAGGGCGCGGCCGAGCAGCTCGCGCAACGCGGGTAACTCGTCGATACGCGGCGGGTAGCCGTCGGCGAGGGTTGCCCCGAAACCCGCCAGCAGGCGATGGATGTCTGGCAGCTGGGTGAGGGTGTCGCGAATGCCACCGAGTTCGCGTGGATTGCGCAGGCGGTTCTGCAACCGGCCGAGGATGCGCGGGATGTCGCGCACGTGGGCGAGGGTTTCGCGCAGTTCGCCGAGCTGCATGGGCTCGGCCAGCAATTGGCCGACGGCGGTCGAGCGCCGGCGGATCTCGGTCAGGTCGAGCACCGGCGCGGCCAGCCAGCGCTCCAGCAGGCGGGCGCCGGCGGCGGTGGAGGTGCGGTTGATCGCGGTGATGAGCGACCCGGCGCGGGTACCGCGGCTGGAGGCGAAGATCTCCAGGTTGCGCAGGGTGGCCGGGTCGATGAGCAGGGAGGCGGCGCTACGGTATTCCTGGAGGGCGCGCAGGTTCTCGGGTTTGGCGCAGAGGTTCTCGGTGGCGTAGTGGACGAGGGCGCCGGCCGGGCCGAGTCCGGGGTGCTTGGCGTCGAGCCCGAAGCCCTCGAGGTTGAGCACGCCAAGGGTGTCCATGACGGTGCGGGCGCCGTCGGTGGTCTCAAAGTGATAACCGGGTAGCTCGGTGACGAGACGGCCCGAGCAGAAGTCGTGCAGCGCGTGGGCGGCGTGATCGTCGTGGGGGGCGTCGCGCCACTTGGCCGCGGCGCCTTCGATGAGGAGCAGTTCGGCGGGCTCGAGGGCGGTCAGGACGGGCAGCAGGTCGTTGATGCTCGGATCGCTGGCCAGTTTGAACTCGCCGGTGGAGAGATCGAGCCAGGCCGCATGCAGACCGTGTTTGTCGGTGCTGAGCGCGCATAGGTAGTGGTTGCGGGCGGCGTCGAGCTGGTCGGCGGCCAGGGTGGTGCCGGGCGAGAGGATGCGGGTCAGCGCGCGGCGGACGAGTTTGCCGGCCTTGGCGGGCTCTGCCTGGTCGCAGATGGCGACCTTGCGGCCGGCGGCGAGGAGCTTGGGGATGTAGTTGTCGGCGGCATGGTAGGGGATGCCGGCCATGGGGTAGTCCTGGCGTTTGGTGAGGGTCAGCCCACAGATCTTCGACGCATCGACGGCGTCGTCGTAGAACATCTCGTAGAAATCCCCGAGCCGGAAGAGCAGGATGACGCCGTCCGCGAGCCCGCGCTTCACCTCGAAGTATTGCTGCATCATCGGGGTGAGCTTCTTCGGGGCGGGCATGAACCCCGGAGCGAAACCGCGAAACGTCCCGATTTCACGTGTTTTTTTCTAACCACGAATGGACACGAATTTACCCGAAACCAGCAGACCGCCTCTGGCTTGCGTTTCGATAGGCGTTCATTCGTGTCCATTCGTGGTTGAATTGTTTTCCAGAGATCTTGGGGGAGCGGGCCGGGCGCCGCTGGTGGTGTTGCACGGGATGCTCGGGTCGTCGCGGAATTGGATCTCGACGGGCGCGGATCTGGCGGCGGAGCGGCACGTGTGGGCGCTGGATCTGCGCAATCACGGCAAGTCGCCCCATGCGGATTCGATGACCTACGCGGAGATGATGGCGGACGTGCTGGCGTGGTTGGATGCGCAGGGAATCGAGTCAGCCGACTTCGTGGGCCACAGCATGGGCGGCAAGGTGGCGATGCTGCTGGCGTGCCGGCACCCGACCCGGGTGGCATCACTCACCGTGGTCGATATCGCGCCCAAATTGTATCAGTCGAACCGGCACCGGGCGGAGTTTGCCGCGATGATTGAACTCAACCTGGCCGAGGTGCGTTCGCGCGGTGACGCCGAGCTGAAGATGGAGGGGCGCGTACCGGACTGGGGGATGCGGAAGTTTCTCACCACCAATCTGGAGCGTGGGGAGGACGATACGTGGCAATGGACGGTGAATCTGCCGGTCATCGCGCAGGCGCTGCCGGGGCTGGAGCAGAATCCCCTGGGCGGAACGGACAGCTACGATGGGCCGGTCTGTTTCGTGATCGGGGGCAAATCGCGCTACGTGCAGCCGGCCGACCACGATGCGATTCATCGCCATTTTCCGGCCGCTGGGATCGAGACAATCGAGGCGTCAGGGCACAATCCGCACATGGAAACGCGGCCGGCCTTTGTGGCGGCGGTGCGACGGCACCTGGGCTAGTTGGCCAGTTCGGCGAGGCTCTCCGTCACGTGTTCGCGGCTGCGGTGGGCGTGGGGCAACCAGTCGCGTCGCCACCACCGGCGCAGCATGATGCTGCCGCGGAAGGTTTCATCGACGATCATGGCCGCCCAGAGACCGGTCAGTCCCCAGCCGAAGGTCATGCCGAAAAGCCACGATAGCGGCACCCAGAGTCCCCACATGCCGATCAAGCCGAGCTTGAGCGGGTAGCCGGCATCACCGGTCGCGCGCAGGCCGCAGACCATGGTCATGTTGAAGAGCCGCCCTGGTTCGATGAGCAGCGACATTTTCAGGAGCAGCGCGCCCAGGGTGATGACGGCAAGATCGTCGGTGAAGACATCCAGGATCCAACCGCCGAACAGTGCTCCCGGCAGCACGGCGATCATGACGATGGGCAGGCCGCGTCTGAGGGTGCGGAGAAGGCGATGATAGGCGGCGTCGAATTCACCGGCGCCGACATGGTGGCCGACGAGAATTTCGTTCCCCAGCGCGAGGGCGAAGCTAAAGGTGAAGACGAAGTGCATGATCTGCATCGTGTAGGTCTGGATCGCCAATTCGGTGGCACCCATGCGGGCGGTGAAGGACGTGACGGTCATGAACGCCACCCACCAGCACAGGTGTTCGCCGGCGGAGGGCAGCCCGATGCGCAGGATGCGACGCAGCCGCATGAGCGGCACCCGGAGCAGGTCCTGCGGCCGCCAGGCCACCCCAGTGCGATGGCGCAGAAGCAGCCACATGACGACGGCGGCGACCAGGCGACTGAACGCGGTGGAAAGGGCCACACCGATGATGCCGAGCTGGGGCGCGCCAAGGAGCCCGAACAGGAGCACGGCGTTGCCAATGGCGTTGATGACGTTCTGCACCAGGGTGACCCACATGGCGTCGGCAGTGTGGCCGTGGGCGCGCAGGACGGCGCCGATGGCGACATTGTTGGCCTCGAGCCAGAGGGTGGCCCCGAGGATGATGAGGTACGGCGTGGCGTACGGATAGAGCTCCGCGGGCAGCTGCATCAGCCCCAGGAGCTGGGTCACGTTGAGCGAGACGATCAGGCTGATGAGCAGGCCGAGCCAGAGGTTGACCGAGACGGCGGTGACCGCCGTGGCCCGGGCGCCGGCGCGGTCCCCGCCGCCCAGACTGTGGGTGACGACCACGCTGCTGCCGATGCCGACGAAGCTGAACACCATGATGGCCAGCACCACGAATTGGTGGGCGATGCCCAGGGCCGCGACGGCGTCGTCGCCCAGGGTGCTGACCATCAGCACGTCGATCGTGCTGGTGAGCACGTGCAGCGCGTTTTCGAAGAAGATGGGCAGCGCCAGCTTGAACAGCGTCGGGCGAACGGAAGCGGACATGAAGCGGAAGGGAGCCGCCACGCTGGCAAACGGCGCCGGCTGCGCAAGCTTCGGGGCGAGAGTCGGGTAGGGCGGCCTCGCTGAGGGGTCCGGGCGCGGCAGCGAGCCGTGAGATGAGACTGACAGGATGGGAACGGACGCCTCGGCGAGGCGTCCCTACCTGATCAGCGCCGGGCCGCCCAGATGCGGAGCGAGGCGAGCAGGAAGGCCTCCAACGCGGTCTGCACGTTGAGGTTCAGCCGGAGGAGGCGGACGGTGGCTTCCAGCTTCTCCACTGCGGTGGTGAAGGCACGGCGGTAGGTGTCGTCGCCGGTGGCGATGCGGGCCTGGGCAAAATCGCGGGTGGCGTGCTCGATGCCGCTGAAGAGTTTGAGTCGCAGGCCGTTGGCCACGCCGGTTTCGATGGCGACGCGCTCGTCGTCCTCCAAGTCGGCCGGCATGTCGCTTTTCTGGGCTTTGACCGCCTCGCCGGTGGCCGTGTCGAGAATCACGCCGAACCGAGCCACCAGGCCGTAGGCGCTGAAGATGGCGTCGCTGGCGGCGGCGCGGTCGGTGACGCCGGCTGACAGGCGATCCAGCCACGCGGTGTAATCCTCCAGCCAGGCGCGCCAGCCATCCGGGACGAAGCCCACGCCGGCGGCCGGAAAGCGGAAGGTCAGGCAGCGGCTGCGGATGGTGGGCAGCAGGGCGTAGGGCTTGGTGGTGAGGACGAGCAGGGTGGTGTTGGCCGGGGGCTCCTCGAGCGTCTTCAGGAAGATGTTGGAGGTGGCGACGTTCATCTGCTCGGCCTCGTGCACGATGCCGACCTTGTGGTCGCCCGCGGCGGCGGAGACGGCGAGTTTGCCGATGAAGGTGCGCATGGCCTCGGCCTTGACCTGGCGGGCCTTGCCCTCGGGGCGGAGTTGGAAGCAGTCGGGATGCTCGTCGGGCACGAAGCGCGGTCCGGGAGCGGCATCCGGCGGATAGAGCAGCCGATCGGCGATGGCGTGGGCGACGGCCTGCAGGGTCTCCAGCTCGTCACCGGTGATCAGCAGGCTGTGCGACAGGCGCCGACGGGTGATGGCGCGTTCGATGACGGTGACGGCGGGGGTGCCGACAAGGGACTCGGGCCAGGCGAGGGTGGCGCGGGGCATGGACGGACGTCAGCGGACGGCTCAGTCGGCGAGGGCGCGCTTCACGACCTTCCAGATCTCGCGTTCAATGTCGGCCTCGGGCTGGGTCCCGTCGATGACGGCGATGCGTTCGGGCATTTGCTTGGCCAGGAGGAGGTAGCCCTTGCGGATCTTTTTGTAGAAATCGATGTTCTCGCGCTCCATGCGGTCCGGGATGTCCGAGGCGCGCTGGCGGATGCGCTTCTTGGAAACGGAGGGGGGCACGTCGAGGACGATGGTCAGCACCGGCATGACGTTGCCCACGGCGAAGCGGTTGATCATGCTGACCGGGTCGGAGCCGAGGTTGCGGCCGATGCCCTGGTAGACGGTGGAGGAGTCGAGAAAGCGGTCACTGAGCACGATGGCGCCCTTGAGCAGGGCCGGCACCATGACTTCGCGCACCAGCTGGGCGCGGGCGGCGGCGAAGAGGAGCAGCTCGGTCTCGGCGCACATCTCGTCGCCGTTGGAGTTGTGCACGATGATGTTGCGCACCTGTTCGCCGATCTCGGTACCGCCGGGCTCGCGCACGCTGAGTACCTCGTGGCTGCGCTTGACCAGGCGCTTGGCGAGGCGGGCGATCTGGGTCGACTTACCGCTGCCTTCGGCGCCTTCGAACGAGATCAGTTTGCCCAAGGGTTTTTCTTTGAGAGGCATGGATTCAGGATGGAGGGATCACGCCCAATTGGCGAGGAAGGTTTCCAACTCGCCCAGCGATGGGCTCTTGGCGTGGCGCACGTAGTGGCCGCTGGTGCAGGCCCCGAGGGTGAGGCAACTGGCGGCGGTGAGCCCGAGCAGGCGGCCGGTGCAAAAGCCGGCGTTGAAGTGGTCGCCGGCGCCGGTGGTGATGAGCGGGTTGGCGGTGTAGGGGCCCGGAATCCAGGCGGTGTCGTCCGCCGTGGCGCAGGCGGCGGATTCCTTGGGATGCACGACCACGGCCGCGACGCCGAGCTTGGCGCGGATGTCGCCGGCGATGGTGCGCAGACCGGTCTCGTCCTCGGGCAAGGCGTGGAAATCGAGCGAGCGGTGCACCTGCTGCGCTTCCTTGAGATTGAGGCCGAGGGTGACCTCTCCAAAGGCCTCGAAGCGACCGATCAACTCCAGCGCGGTGAGCAGGTCGGCGCGGGAGCGTTTCTCGGGATCGGCCAGGTCGAAGAAGAACTGCCGGGGTTTGGCCGGGAGGCGTGGGAGCACGTCGTCCACCAAGCGACGGAAGATGTCGCTCATGGCGGGAATCATCGTCCAGTTGACCAGGGCCACCAGGTCGGCGGCGCCGAGCAGACGGTCGAAAGCCGGTTCGCTCATGCGCTCGATGATGCGTTCGTAGGTGATCTCATCGAGGCAGCGCATCTGGCCGAGCATCAGCTTGCCGTCGGTGAACTCCACCGCGGTGGTGGAGGCGGGATCGCAGAGCGAAACGACCTCGGCTTGGTCGGCGAATTCCTGAAAAACGGGGTGGATGGCGAACCGGCCGAGGGCGCCGATGTAACTGGTCTTCAATCCGTGGGCGAGCAGGGCGCTGGCCATGATCGGGCCATTGCCCCCGAGTTTGTCCATCCGGGGGTAAAACTCGAGGTTCGTGCTCTTGCCGGACGCCGCGAGGATGCGCTGACCGAAGGCCTCGATGGTGGTGATGGGCGAGAACTGATCCCCGAAGCCGTTGCGCTGGGCCACGGGCGTCACGATGGTGTCGACAAAACCGTCCAGGCCCACCACCGCGAATTTGGTGGCAGCCGTGCCGGCGTGCTGGCGCAGCTCAGCGAGAGCGGTGGAGCGAAAATCCATGGACGGGAGGTCGTAGCGGAAGGGAAGGACTCCGAAGGAGCGAAGGCCGGGCCGCCGACCCCGGCAAACAGAAACGCGGCGCATGGCGGCATTGTGCACGATGAGCGGGATTTCCATTGAAGGAACCGGTCACGGTGCCCACTTCTAACGCGTGGTTTCGCTCGCCGTGTTCGCCCCGCTGTTTGCCATCACCAACGTGGTGGAGTCCTTCGTTCGCTCCGGCCTGATCGGGCAGATCATCACGATCGGCCTGGTGGTCTTCAGCTTCATTGCCTGGACCATCATGATCGGCAAACACATGGAGTTGAAACGGCTGCGGATGCTGAACATCAGCTTCGAGCGCCGGCTGCGCGATGAGCGCACGCTGCTCGACCTGCCGGAGTCCTTCCGCGGCCGCCGCACCATTCCGTATGGCGATCTGTTCGCCGACGCGGTCGAGGCCTATTGGCGGGCGGCGTCGATCGGCCAGGAGAAGGGCGTGGACACCTCGCGCTTCCGGCTGGAGCACACCGAGAATGCGCTGCAACGGGCCCTGGCGAGACAAGTCCTGCGCTATGAGTCGAGCATGGTGTTCCTGGCGACGATCGTGTCAGGCGCGCCGTTCATGGGCCTGCTGGGCACGGTGTGGGGCGTCATGGACGCCTTCAGCGCGGTGTCGGTGCAGCAGACCGCCAGCATCCAGACCCTGGCGCCGGGCGTGTCGGCCGCCTTGCTGACGACGATTGCCGGCCTGGTGGTGGCGATCCCGTCGGTGTTCGGTTACAACTTCCTGTTCGCGAGCACCAAGCGGCTCATCACCGAAATCGAGAACTACGCCAGTTCGCTCGCCGACCGGATCGAACTGGAATCGAGCTGATCGCCATGGCTCGGAATTTTCGCCGCCAACGCCAGAGCGCCCCGATCTCTGAGCTCAATGTCACGAACCTCATCGACCTGGGGTTCACGCTGCTGATCATTTTCATGATCGCGACGCCGCTGATCAACCAGGAGCAGACGATCCCGGTCGACCTGCCGGTGGAATCGCAACGCGAGCAGCAGGCGCCGGATCCGGCCACCCAATTTGAAACCATCACGATCCGCGCGGACGGTACGGTGCAGCTGGGCAACGCCAGCGTGGCACTGACCGCGCTCGGCAGTGCGCTGGCCCCCTACGCAGCGCAGGACAATCCGCCGGTGTTTCGCATCCGCATGGACGCCCGGTCGACCGCCCAGCAGTTCATCACGGTGATGGATGCGCTCAAGACGGCGAATCTCTCCCGGATCACCTTCGACACCCAGGTGTCCAACTGACCGCCGCATCCTCATGGTTTCCGCGAGTTCCAATCCCCAGATGCCCCGCGCCTTCGGGCTGTCGGCCCTGCTGCACGGCGGGATCATTGCGGTGCTGGTGCTGATGGCGTGGTGGGCGCAACGGGAGCGCGACCGCAACGAAGACTTCTTTGAGGTCGTGGCGGGGCCGGGTGACAACTACGCCGCCACCGAGGCGCCCACCCAGGCTGCGCCACCGGTGGAAACCGTTGCGGTCGACCTGCCGCCAGCGCCGGTCATCCAGCCGCGGCCGACGCCGCCCGTGGTGCAGCCGCGGCCGCCGGAGCCCGCACCGGTGACCCAGCAGGCCCCGCCCCGGATTGAGCCGAGACCGGCTCCGGTGCAGGAGGAGCCGAAGCCGCAGACGGTTTCCTATCAGGATTTCGTGCGCCAGAACGGGGCGCCGCAGCCGCGCACCCAGCCGGCCCCGGCTCCGATCCGGGCGAAAGAGATCGATCTCGGCCGGGTGACGGCCGCCGCGACCAATAACGTGCAGGCGGGAGCGGGCGGCACGGCCCTGCGCGCGGACACGTCGGATTTGGAACGGGCCTATGTGAC
>Ga0181607_10004887_pt1 | contig 11409 bp, 9 predicted proteins | sample 041ome_9_FD_132420 | JGI IMG/M metagenome (GOLD analysis project Ga0181607, IMG submission 132420) | Coastal salt marsh microbial communities from the Groves Creek Marsh, Skidaway Island, Georgia - 041413US metaG (megahit assembly) | ecosystem: Environmental > Aquatic > Marine > Intertidal zone...
GCTCCTCCTCTTGGGCTCGAACCAAGGACCCTCTGATTAACAGTCAGATGCTCTAACCAACTGAGCTAAGGAGGAATGTTTTAATTGGTGCGCAAATATAAATGTTTTGTTGCATTATACAAACCCTAAAAAATATTTTATTTCAATCTTTTTTTAATTAAAGAGGAGTCGGTACAAATCATTTCCATTGGCATAAAGTACAAGTGACATTAACAGAAAAAATCCAAACATCTGAGCATACTCCATAAATTTATCATTCGGCTTTCTCCCTGTGATCATTTCATAGACCAAAAACATAACATGACCTCCGTCCAAAGCAGGAATGGGAAGAATATTCATAAAGGCTAAAATAATAGATATTAAAGCGGTGCTTGACCAAAATCCTTTCCAGTCCCAAGTGTCTGGAAACATATTTCCAATGGCACCAAAGCCACCCAACTGAGAAGCTCCTTTTTGAGTGAAGATATATTGAAACTGTGACACATAGTCATAAAGTGTCCAATAGGCATAGTCAAAACCTTCTACGATACTTTGGCCAAAACTTAATTTCTCATTATTAAAATTGATTATGGGCCTTTTAGGAAATACACCAATGGTGCCTTCTTCATCTGTGCTAAATTGTAGGGTTTGACGAGAACGTTCGCGTTCTACAATCAAAGTGATATCTTGTTTTCCTTTTCCTTTTATAAGGGAGCTTAAATCACCCCAATACGTAATATCTTGATTGTTAAGGGCAATCAATCGATCTCCCGTCTGGAGACCTGCAAGCGCAGCAGCACTATTGGGTATAATACTGTCAATTATTGGTGCAAGGGCTGGCATAAGGGGCATCAACTCGCCCCTTTCAAACATTTTTTTACCCAACCCCTCAGGCATTTCTAAGGTAGTCTGGGATCCATTTCGACGTTTTACCAATACTTGATCTACATCCCTCAGGAATAATAGACGGTTGATTTCAAAGACATTGTCTAAGGTTTTTCCGTCTACAGTTACGATTTGATCTCCTAATTCAAATCCAGCTTCTTGAGCGACTGGAGAAGGACTGAAGCCAGAGGGAAGCTCTTCAGTGTAGAGTGTGTTTTTTCCCCAAACAAATAAGATCATCATATAAATGAGAAATCCTAAAATTAGATTTACAGTTACGCCTCCCAACATGATGATGAGACGCTGCCATGCGGGCTTGGAACGGAACTCCCATTCTTGAGGCGGCTGACTCATCTGTTCGGTGTCCATGCTTTCGTCAATCATTCCTGAAATTTTCACATATCCTCCAAGTGGGAGCCATCCTATTCCGTAGGTAGTTTCACCGATTTTCTTTTTAAATAAAGCAAATTTGACATCAAAAAATAAAAAGAATTTTTCTACTCGGGTTTTAAAAATTCTCGCGGGAATAAAATGCCCTAGTTCGTGGAGAATGATCAAAAAGGACAAACTCATCAATAACTGTATGGCTTTTACAAAAAAGGGACTCATAGCTTTATTTTAATTCATGCAAAAGTAGCACAATAGCCCTCATTATAAAAATGGATAGACTAGTTTTAAGATTCTTTTGAACTTCCCATTCGAATATCGGTGATAAATCCATTAAATTTACACATTGAAAATAGGTATGAACGCTTTTTTTAAAAAATACAAATTCTTTTTTGCGGTTTTCTTTGGGATCGCTATGGTCGTTTTATTTTTATTTTACAACGCTTTAAAGCCCAAAAAAATACTTCCAATTTATCAGCCCGCTATGGTCAATTATGAATTGGTGGACAGTACACTTCAGCATGTGAAGAAGTTTCACCAAATCGCCCCTTTTGAATTAACCAATCAAAATGGAGAAATCATCACCCAAAATGATTACCAAAACAAAATATATATAGCCGACTTTTTCTTTACCACATGTCCTACCATTTGTCCTAAAATGACAGAAAACATGGCGAGAATTCAAGCGCAAATTATCGATGATCCTCAGGTGAAATTGCTTTCCTTTAGTGTCACCCCACAAATTGATTCAGTTGCACAACTTAAGCGGTATGCCATTGAAAAAGGAGTGAATGACCAAAAATGGAATTTGGTCACCGGCCCCAAAAAAGAAATTTATACTCTAGCTAGAAAATCTTTTTTAGCCGTAAAAGAAGATGGGGATGGAGGAGCCTATGATATGATCCACACGGAAAACTTCATTTTGGTAGATACCAAAAAACGTATCCGTGGTTTTTATGATGGTACTGACCCAATGGCAATGTAAGAATTAATGCTCGATATTTCTGTATTAAAACGAGAGGATTTAAATTAATTTTTTAATCATTATCATCTTTTCAGCAAGTAATTTACTTACTTTTGTTCTTTAAAATGATTCTAAATAATGATTACACTGGATCAATTAGTGAAAGGTCAAGAAGCTGAAATTGAACACATCGATACAGACCAACTTCCCTTGAAATTGATTGAAATGGGCTGTTTACCAGGAAATTCAATTTCATTAATTCAAAAAGCACCTTTTAATGATCCCTTGTATTTAAAAATCGACGAGTCACATCTTGCCATCCGAAAAGAAACGGCACAGCATATTTTTGTTCGCCTTAAAAATAAAAAATGAGTACGGCTTTGAATGTTGCTTTATTGGGAAATCCAAATACGGGAAAGACTTCTGTATTTAACCGATTGACGGGCCTTACCCAAAAGGTGGGGAACTATCCTGGAATTACAGTTGAAAAAAAAGAAGGGGTATGCAAACTCAATCGTACCACTAAAGCCCATTTATTAGACCTGCCTGGAACCTATAGCTTAAACGCTTCTTCAATGGATGAAAGTGTAGTTATTGAGCTGTTGTTAAATAAAAATAGTAAAGATTTTCCTGATGTTGCCGTAGTAGTAACCGATGTAGAAAATTTAAAACGGAATTTGTTGCTTTTCACCCAAGTAAAGGATCTTGAAATTCCAACCCTTTTGGTCATTAACATGTCAGACCAAATGAAGCGCAAAGGAATTTCGTTAGATATTGAGGCGTTAGAAAAACAATTGGACACTAAGATTGCACTAATCAGTACACGTGAAAATGAAGGGGTAGAGGAGTTAAAAACATTGATTTTAAACTACCGTCAGCTTTCTACTCAACATTCTATTTCCTTAACTTCTATTGATGAAGAATATTTTAAAAATTTAGAAAAAGCATTTCCCAATCAGTCTTTGTACAAGCTTTGGTTGGTCATTACTCAGGATGTTAATTTTGCAAAAATAGACCGAAAAAGAGTTTCGGATGCAACGAATTTTAAAACTCAATCAGAATCCTACTTAAAGCGCCTGCAGCAAAAAGAGACTGTAAAAAGGTATCAGTTTATCAACAGTGTTTTAAAAACAACATTAGTGATAGACAGAGCGTCAGCAACTGATTTAAGAAGTCGACTGGACCGGGTGTTGATTCATAAGTTCTGGGGGTACGTGATTTTTTTTGTGATTTTAATGACTATTTTCCAATCTATTTTTGACTGGAGCAGCATCCCTCAAGATTTTATCGACACTACTTTTGCTACACTGAGTGAATTGGTAAAAACCAAACTTCCTCAAGGAGTTTTTACCAGTCTTTTGGCAGAGGGAATTATCCCTGGTTTAGGAGGAATTGTCATTTTCATTCCTCAAATAGCCTTTCTATTTTTATTTATATCGGTATTAGAAGAAACAGGCTACATGAGTCGTGTAGTCTTTTTGATGGATCGAGGACTTCGCCGTATTGGTTTGAGTGGAAAAAGTGTCATCCCGTTAATTTCGGGAACGGCCTGTGCGATTCCTGCAGTCATGGCCACCCGAAATATTGAAAGTTGGAAAGAACGACTGATTACCATTTTAGTGACCCCTTTTACTACCTGCTCAGCACGACTTCCTGTTTATGCAATTCTTATTGCATTGGTTATTCCAGAAGGTTCTTTTTTAGGAATGAATTATAAAGGACTAACCCTCATGGGGCTTTATCTAGTAGGATTTGGAATGGCACTACTTTCCGCTTGGATATTGAGTAAGACTTTAAAAATTAATTCCAAAAGTTATTTTGTGGTAGAAATGCCAAATTATAAATTACCCCTTCTCAAAAATGTGGGTATTACCGTTTGGGAGAAAACACGAACCTTTGTTACAGAGGCCGGTAAAATCATTTTAGCCATTTCAATTTTACTTTGGATTTTGGCTTCATATGGTCCAGGAAATGATTTTTCTAATGCTGCAGAAATTTTGGAAACTCAATATCCAGAGTTGAGTGGAGAGGTATTAGAAAATAAAATAAATGCCTATAAATTGGAGCATTCCTTTATTGGTATTTTAGGGAAAGCAATAGAACCTGCAATTACCCCTTTGGGCTATGATTGGAAAATCGGTATTGCATTGATAAGTTCTTTTGCTGCACGTGAAGTTTTTGTTGGGACGCTTGCAACGATTTATAGTGTGGAAAATGACGCAGAGGAAACCATCAAAAACAGAATGGCATCTGAAGTTTTACCTAATGGACAGCCCTTATTTAATTTGGCTAGTGGAATTTCGCTAATGTTATTTTATGCTTTTGCCATGCAATGCATGAGTACTTTAGCCATTGTCAAAAAAGAAACCAACACCTGGAAATGGCCCATGGTTCAGCTTTTTGGGATGACCCTTTTAGCGTATGTTGTAGCCTTTAGTACGTATCAAATTCTTTCATGATGGAACTGATTCAAACTCTTTTAGTTTTTCTTGCAGGTACGTTAGCCTTCGGTTTTTTGGTTCGCAAATATTTGGTAAAAAAGAAATCTAATAAAGCCTCCAATTGTTCTTCTGACTGTGCATGTCATTAAAAAAGCAATTTACCTTCCTTTAAATTTTTTATTACCCCTATCTAAGGTGTCGTAAAATACTATATATTAGAGGAAACAAATTGAAATTAACTTTATTATGACAAACAGTAAAAGACTCTTTTATGGCAGTTGTTTCGCATTAATTACAACGGCCTTTTCTTTTAGTATTCGTGCAGGTATTTTACCGCAATTAGCAGAAACTTTTAGCTTGAGTGGACAACAATTAGGATTTATTAATTCAATGTGGTTTCTAGGATTCCCAATTTCTATGATTTTAGGGGGATTGTTTTACCATACCATTGGCCCCAAGCGAATCATGCAATTTGCTTTTTTCACTCATACCTTAGGGATTATTTTGACTATTTTTTCTGGCGGATACACCGGTCTATTGGTTTCAACTTTATTAATAGGAATTGGAAATGGATGTACCGAAGCAGCTTGTAATCCCATGATTGCAGACGCTTACGAAGGAAAACAAATGAATACACTTTTGAATCGATTCCACATGTGGTTTCCAGGGGGAATCGTTTTAGGTAGTTTAGTCTCTTTATTGATGACCACTCTCGACTTAGGATGGCAAGCCCAAATCTGGATCATTATGATCCCTACCTTGATATATGCGTATTTATTTATGGGACAAGAGTTTCCTAAACCAAAAATTGAAGGGGTTACTTCTATTAGTGAAAACTTTAAGGCTATGCTTTCTCCTATATATATATTTATTTTAGCCTGTATGGCATTAACAGCCATTTCAGAATTTGGACCACAACAATGGACATCCTTAATTTTAAGTAAGAGTGGGGCACACCCAATGGTGATTTTAGCTTTGATAACCGGGCTTATGGCTATTGGACGTTATTTTGGTGGTGATATAGTTCACAAATTTGATCAAACAGGGGTTTTGTTAGGTTCAGCAATATTAACTGCCATTGGAATTTTTCTATTAAGTACCCAAACGGGAGGGATGGTATACGTAGCTGCGGTATTCTTTGCTTTGGGTGTTTGTTATTTCTGGCCTAATATGATTGGATTTGTCGCTGAAAAAATTCCATTAAGTGGCGCTTTAGGGATGTCTATCGTTGGAGGAATGGGGATGTTTTCATCTTCTATTTTCCAAGCAATTATCGGCGGATGGATTGATTCCTCAACTGCAGAGCAAGCTGCTTTAGGACTCACAGGAACCGATTTGGAGTTAGCCGCCGGACAGCAAACGCTAACTTATATGATTAGTTTTCCAGCAATTTTGATTGTTTTATTCACAATCTTATATTTTTGGCAACGCAATGCTAAAGTATCTGCAACAGCTTAATTTAAAATAGTAATTCATAAAAAAAAGCCACCCTTGGGTGGCTTTTTTTTAGTTATTCATAAGGGTTTCAATCTCCTCTATCTCAATGGGAATGGATTCCATTAAATTAATAGGAGTACCTGTTTTTTGAATGACAACATCATCTTCCAAACGCACGCCAAAACCTTCGTCTGGAATATAAATTCCGGGTTCCACAGTAAAGACCATATTGGCCTCCATTGGCAAATGCAATAAACCGTAGTCATGCGTGTCAAGGCCCATTTGGTGAGAAGTGCCGTGCATAAAATATTTTTTATAGGCTGGTTTTTCCGTGCTTTCATTTTGAATGTCGGCCTTGTCTAACAAGCCTAATTTTAATAATTCTGCTGTCATGATTTTCCCAACTTCGATATGATATTCTTTCCAGATGGTTCCGGGGATAAGTAATTTTGTTGCCTCTTTTTTAACATGGAGCACGGATTGATAAACTGCTTTTTGTCGATCATTAAATCTTCCAGAAACGGGAACTGTTCGGGTTAGGTCACTTGCATAATTCCCATATTCTGCTGCCACATCCATTAATACTAAATCCCCTGCTTTACACTGCTGATTGTTTTCAGTGTAATGCAAAACATTAGCATTGTTTCCAGCTGCAATGATGGGGGTATAGGCAAACCCTCTTGAGCGATTTCTGATAAACTCATGTATTAATTCTGCTTCAATTTCATATTCCCAGACCTTTGGTTTTATAAAAGAAAGTACCCTTCTAAACCCTTTTTCTGTAATATCACACGCTTGTTGAATTTGTGCAATTTCTTCTTCATCTTTTACAGAACGGAGTTGTTGTAAAATGGGATTACTCTTGGCGACTCCATGCGCAGGATATTGTTTTTTACACCATTTAATAAAACGATCTTCTCGAGTTTGTGTTTCTACCGCTTGACGATAATGTTCATTGGTGTTAAAATAAAATCGTTCACATTGGGTGCTTAGCTCTTGAAAGACACGGTTGAATTCACTAAGCCAATAAATGGTTTCAATTCCTGTCAATTGTACAGCTTGTTTTTTTGAAAGTTTGGCCCCTTCCCAAACGGCTATGTGATCATTTGTTTCTCTTAGGAAAAGTATTTCACGGTGTTTTGCTTCCACAGCATCGGGAAATAATAATAAAATAGATTCTTCTTGATCAACACCACAGAGATAAAAGATATCTCGATGTTGCTGGAAGGGCATTGTACTGTCTGCACCAATGGGGTAAATATCATTAGAATTAAAAATGGCAAGGCTTTTTTGGGCAAGAAGTTTGCCAAATTTATTTCGAGCGTTTTTATAAAAAGAGGATGAAAGTGGTTGATATCGCATGTTTCTTTTTTGGGTAATTAAGTGTTTAGGTAAAAATAATGTTTTTAATGATTTTTAAATGAACTGTTTAGTTTTTTTAATTCAAACCTGTATTTGATGAAGTAAATGTTAAACAGACTTTTGATTTATTTTGAGCATCCCATTTAAAACATCAAATAATAGGAAAAGCAGTTTGCTGCTTAGAGTTTATGCCTTAATTTTGGTACGCAAATTGAATACTATGAGTCTTACATCATCTACGATTGGGCGAAAAGTAGCCATGGCACTCTCAGGATTGTTTTTGGTTGTTTTTTTAACTCAACACTTCACCATCAATTTTATTTCGGTTTTTAGTGAAAACACCTTCAATGAGATTTCTCATTTTATGGGAAACAATCCTTTGGTTCAGTTTATACTGCAACCCATCCTGATATTTGGTGTTATTTTTCACTTTATCATGGGGTTTGTTTTGGAAATTCAAAACCGAAAATCTCGTGTAGTTCAATACAACATGTATAAAGGAAGCGCTAATGCCTCATGGGTATCTCGAAATATGATTTGGTCTGGAGCAGTTGTTCTTTCTTTTTTAGGATTACATTTTTATGATTTTTGGTTTCCCGAAATGAACTATAAATATGTGGAGATTTTACCCTTAGACCCAAATCGATATTATGAAGAAATGACCCACAAATTCCATGATTATCTTCGTGTGATTTTATACGTTATTTCTTTTGGATTTTTAGCACTGCATTTGTTTCATGGATTTGCTTCCTCTTTTCAAAGTGTTGGAGTAAACAACAAATACAGCGAGAATATCAAAAAATTCGCCATTGCATTTTCAGTGGTTATTCCCCTTGGCTTTATTTTCATTGCCCTATTTCATCATATAAATTCATTATAGCATGGCATTAGAATCAAAAATACCTAAAGGACCGCTTTCTGATAAGTGGACAAATCATAAAAGTAAAATTAACTTAGTTAGCCCTGCTAACAAACGAGCCATTGATATTATTGTTGTAGGTACGGGTCTAGCAGGTGCTTCGGCCTCTGCAACCTTGGCGGAACTAGGCTATAATGTAAAGACGTTTTGTTTTCAAGATTCTCCAAGACGCGCTCACTCAATAGCAGCTCAAGGAGGGATTAATGCAGCTAAAAATTACCAAGGTGATGGGGATTCTACCTACCGCCTTTTCTACGATACTATCAAAGGGGGCGATTATCGTTCGCGTGAGGCAAACGTTCACCGTTTGGCTGAGGTTTCTACCAATATTATTGACCAATGCGTTGCACAAGGGGTTCCCTTTGCACGTGATTATGGAGGTTTGTTGGACAACCGTTCTTTTGGTGGGGTTTTGGTTTCACGAACATTTTATGCAAAGGGGCAAACAGGACAGCAATTATTATTAGGTGCTTATTCTGCAATGAACCGCCAAATTGGACGTGGGAAAATTAAAATGTACAACCGCCATGAAATGATGGATTTAGTGCTTGTGGATGGAAAAGCACGAGGAATCATTACCCGAAATTTAGTAGATGGAAAGATTGAGCGCCATGGTGCTCATGCTGTGGTTATTGCCTCAGGGGGGTACGGAAACGTATTCTTTTTATCGACCAATGCTATGGGTAGTAACGTCTCTGCAGGTTGGAAAATTCACAAAAAAGGAGCGCATTTTGCCAATCCTTGTTACACACAGATTCACCCAACTTGTATTCCCGTTTCTGGTGAGCATCAGTCCAAATTGACATTGATGTCAGAATCACTCAGGAACGATGGACGAATTTGGGTGCCTAAAAACATAGAGGATGTAAAAGCTATCCGTGAGGGGAAGCTTAAGCCTGTAAATATAACTGAAGAAAACCGTGATTATTATTTAGAACGTCGATACCCAGCCTTTGGAAATTTAGTTCCTCGAGATGTTGCTTCTCGTGCTGCAAAAGAACGGTGTGACGCAGGCTACGGAGTAAATAAAACAGGTGAAGCAGTATATTTAGACTTTGCCGCAGCCATTACACGCTATGGTTCTGAGCAAGCGCACGTGAAAGGTTTGGATGAAAACGATGCTGCTTTAGTAAAAAAATTAGGACAAGATGTAGTTCGTTCGAAATACGGAAACTTGTTCCAGATGTATGAAAAAATTGTGGATCAAGATCCCTACGAAACACCAATGATGATTTATCCTGCGGTACATTATACGATGGGTGGAGTATGGGTAGATTATAACTTGATGACCTCCATACCTGGATGTTATGCCATTGGAGAAGCTAATTTTTCTGATCACGGAGCAAATAGATTGGGAGCTTCTGCGCTTATGCAAGGGCTAGCGGACGGTTATTTTGTGTTGCCTTACACCATTGGAGATTATTTAGCCGATGACATCCGAACAGGAAAAATAGACACTAATCTACCAGAATTTGAAAAAGCTGAAGCAACGGTAAAAGCCCAACTGGAGCGTTTTATTAATACTAAAGGCAAAAATACGGTAGATTATTACCACAGAAAACTGGGTAAAATCATGTGGGATAAATGTGGAATGTCTCGAAATGCAACGGGTTTAAATGAAGCCATTACCGAAATTAAAGCATTACGTGAAGATTTTTATAAAAATGTAAACGTACCTGGAACAACTTCAGAATTTAATGAGCAGTTGGCCAAGGCCGGACGCGTTGCAGATTTCTTAGAGCTCGGGGAGTTGTTTGCAAAAGATGCCCTAGAAAGAACTGAATCTTGTGGAGGACATTTTAGAGAAGAGTCTCAAACACCCGAAGGGGAGGCTCTTAGAAATGATAAGGACTTTACTTTTGTTTCTGCATGGGAATACAAAGGAGAACCTTCAAAAGCCAAGTTGCATAAAGAGGAATTGAACTATGAAGAGATTGAAGTGAAAACGAGATCTTATAAATAGAAATTACAGAAGAAAAACAATATGTTAAACGCCTTTATAAAATCAATACGCACGATTAAATAGAAATGCCTATTGCCTTTTTGGCTACTAAACGAAGAATATGAATTTGACATTAAAAGTTTGGCGACAAGCAAATGCGGAAGCGAAAGGAAGAATGGAAACGTATCCTATAGCGGATGTTTCTCCAGATATGTCCTTTTTGGAAATGATGGACGTTTTAAACGAACAACTGATGGGTCAAGGTATCGATCCCATTGCTTTTGACCACGATTGCCGTGAAGGTATTTGTGGTATGTGTTCGATGTTTATTAATGGAGAAGCCCACGGTCCCGACCGTTTGGTAACTACCTGCCAATTGCATATGCGAAAGTTTAACGATGGTGATACCATCACCATAGAGCCTTTTCGTGCTAAAGCTTTTCCTGTAATCAAAGATTTAACTGTTGACCGTTCTTCTTTTGACCGAGTGCAACAGGCTGGAGGATTTGTAAGTGTCAACACCTCTGGAAATACACAAGATGCCAATTCAATTCCAATTGACAAACACGATGCAGACAAAGCCTTTGATGCCGCTGCCTGTATTGGATGTGGTGCTTGTGTAGCCACATGTAAAAACGCCTCTGCCATGCTTTTTGTTTCCGCTAAGGTGTCTCAATACGCGCTCCTTCCCCAAGGGAAAGTTGAAGCTACAGACCGTGTGATGAATATGGTAAAACAAATGGACGAAGAAGGTTTTGGAAACTGCACCAATACCGGTGCCTGTGAAGTGGAATGTCCTAAAGGGATTTCTTTGGAAAATATTGCTCGTATGAACCGCGAATATTTATATGCGAGTTTAAAGGGTTAATACCTATTATTCGATACTAAAAGTCTTTAGTGTCAAACAAATTAAGTTCGCTGTAAAGTGAAATGGTCTTGACACATCCCAATTCTAAGAGTGTTTTTTTATCAAACATGGTACTAACTCCAACCACGTCCATTCCTGCTGCTAGTGCTGCAGTGATACCGGAACGGGTGTCTTCAAAAGCAAGACAGTCCTCAGGCAAAACAGCTATTTTCTGCGCTGCGGTTA
>Ga0181607_10004892_pt1 | contig 11404 bp, 12 predicted proteins | sample 041ome_9_FD_132420 | JGI IMG/M metagenome (GOLD analysis project Ga0181607, IMG submission 132420) | Coastal salt marsh microbial communities from the Groves Creek Marsh, Skidaway Island, Georgia - 041413US metaG (megahit assembly) | ecosystem: Environmental > Aquatic > Marine > Intertidal zone...
CATTTTTAGACTTTGAAAACTACATATCGATGATTATAGAAAAAAATGAAAAAATTAACATAATTAGCCAAAAAACATCATCGAAAAAGTCTATAATTGATCGACATATTACTGATTCTGCACAAATAATTGATTTTGTTGATTTTAATTATAATATAACCACAGATTTAGGGTCTGGAGCAGGTCTCCCAGGTATTGTAGTGGCAATTATACTCAAAAATATGAAAAAAAACATGGATGTGCATCTTTATGAAAAAAGCTACCATAAATGCTGTTTTTTGAAAGAAGTTTCAGAAAAACTAAATTTAAATACAAAAATTTTTCAAAAAAATATTTTTGAAACAAAAAATTTAGAAACCGGTACGATTATGTCAAGAGCTTTCAAACCAATGCCAGTAGTTTTAGATTTAGTTTATGAAAATTTTTCCAAATATAAAAATTTAATTTTTTTTATGGGAAAGAGTGGAAAAAAAATATTCGAAAAATCTAAAAATGATTGGGACTTTGAGTACATAGAAAAAAAAAGTTTAACTAATGAGGATTCATTTTTATTAAACATAAAAAAAATTAGTAAGAAAAATAAAAAAAGATATAAGAAAAATTAAATGCAAATTATTTCAGTAATAAATCAAAAGGGTGGGGTAGGAAAAACAACTACCGTTATAAATTTAGCAGCTGGATTAACTAAACTTAATAAAAAAATTTTAGTTATTGATTTAGATCCTCAAGGAAATGCAACAACAGGTCTTGGATTATCTAATGTAGATAGCTCAAGTGATACAATATATGGTGTACTGAACGGAACTAGGGAGATTAAAAATATAATCAAGAAGACACAATTTGAAAATTTAGATATCATCACTTCTAATGTAGATCTATCAGGACTTGAGGTCGAAACTGCTGACGATAGGAATAGAGCCTTCATTTTAAAAGCTAAATTAAGCGCATATTTAAACAACTCTGGAGGATTGTACGATTATGTACTGATTGATTGCCCACCTTCCTTAAGTCTTCTAACAGTGATGGCGCTTGTATGTTCAAACTCACTTCTGGTACCTTTACAAACAGAATTTTTTGCTCTTGAGGGACTAACCCAATTAATGAAAACTATTGAGAGGATAAAAGTAAGTTTAAATCCTGACTTAAAAATCAGAGGGATCCTTTTAACTATGTATGACAAAAGAAATAAGCTTTCTTCACAAGTTGAAAAAGAAGCAAGAGATTATTTTAGTGAAAAAGTATACTCAACAGTAATTCCAAGGAATGTAAGATTGTCAGAAGCACCTTCTCATGGCATGCCAGTTTTAATATATGACAAATCATGTCCTGGCAGTAAATCCTATTTTAGTTTTACCGATGAATTTATAAATCAAGAGTCAACAATTGGGAGTGCTGCTTAATGGATAAAATTAAAAAGGGTTTAGGAAGAGGTTTGTCGTCGCTAATTGGCGAGACTAAAGTGGAGGTTCAAAAAAATCAACTAGCAGTAGGTGACTTAATACCAAACAAATATCAACCAAGAAAAAATTTTGATGAGACAAACTTAGAAGATTTAACAAATTCTATAAAAGAAAGAGGAATGATCCAACCTATCATAGTTAGAAAATCAAATAATGAAAATTCTAAATTTGAAATAATTGCAGGTGAGAGAAGGTGGCTAGCGGCACAGAGAGCAGGTATTCATAATGTGCCTGTGGTAATCACAGAGGCAGATGACTTAAAATCTCTAGAATTTGCAATAGTTGAAAATGTTCAAAGACATGATTTAAATCCGCTAGAAGAAGCACAGGGTTATAAAAGGCTGATAGATGAGTTTTCTTATGATCAAGAAAAGGTTTCAAAATTTATTGGTAAAAGTAGAAGTTATATAACGAATTCTTTAAGAATACTTACTTTACCAGATGATGTTATAAAATTAATAGAGACTAAAAAATTATCGACAGGTCATGCCAAGATTTTAGTTGGTCTAGACAATGCAAGTTTTATAGCAAATAAAATTGTGGAAAAAAAACTATCTGTAAGACAAGCAGAAAATTTTGTTCAACTGTTCAAAAAGAAAAGACAAAAGTCAAAGATCACAAAAGATACTAATATCATTGCTCTTGAACTTTCAGTATCAAATAAAATAGGATTAAATGTAGAAATCCAAAACAACAAGAGGAACAAAGGGAAAATCTCTTTTGAGTACAAAGACTTAGATCAACTAAATAAAATTATAGATATAATAAAATCTAATTATTAGTTGCTGAAGAAGACTGAAATAAAATAAAATCTGTGATTAAATTAATGGAATTATTTACATTCTTTTTAATTTGCAACTCAATCTCACCTAGTGCATAGATTAGTTGTTTAATATTTTTTGATTCCCATTTATAAATCTGTTGTTTGGTAATTTCTTTTTCTTTCCAAAAGATAGGTGGTTTTGCAGTTGATATGGTTAGCTCTATATTTTTATTGGTTTCAAATGCTGTTGATAAAGTTAGCAATTTTTTTGCTTTAATCAAAAAAGATCTAGTGATCATAACGCAGTCTTCATTACTAAAATTATTTTCATTTAAAATGCTTATTATTTTCTTTTTGTTCTTAGCAAGACAATTATCTATAAGCTCAGATATGCTGTGGTTCTCATTTAAATTAATCAGTTTTGATATATTTTCATGGTCAATTTTTTTTCCATTTTTACAAAAATATTCGATTTTTTGAAGTTCATTAATAAGTGTTTCTCTATCCCCACTGCATTTGTTTATGATTAGGTTTATATTTGAGGGTGATATTGAAATCTTTCTATCTCGTAGAAAATTATATGTTAATTTCGATAAAATTTGTTCACTATCAGGATAAAAAGGAACACAAACTAGACCAGTATCTTTTTCAAAAAGTGATCTTAATTTAGATTTTTTATCTAAATTATCAGCAACGACTATTATTATAGTTTCTTCAATATTTCTTGAGTTTAACTCATCTATTAATTTTACTATCTTGTCGGTTGCCCTTTTGATTATAATAATTTTATCCTCATCAAATAGTGATTTTGATAGTATTTTTTCTATAAAAAAATTTTGATTTTCTAAAATTTCTTTTTCATCATAATTTAAAATTTCTTTTTCTTTATGATTTAACTTAACTATAGTTTCATTTTTTAAGCCTTCATTTTTCCCATAAAATAAAAAATAATTAAAATTTTGACTTAATTTTTCAATCTCATAATTTTTTTTTATCATTCAATAATATTAAGTCTTAAAATTAATTTACGAGTTATTGATGATGCAAGGTTTTTCTTTATATTTTTTTCATAATTACTCTGCTCATAACTATTACTCATTTTTTTATAATTAAACTTTTCTTCTATTGTAAAATTTTGTGCTTTATCAAGATTAGTTAACTCAAATCTAGATGTAGCCTTAAGTTCAAAATCTGTCGGTGTACCTTTACTGTTTCTTGCTAAAATTGTTCTAACATAATTAGTATTAATTTTTATATTTATTACTTTTGAATAATCATTATTTGCTATTTCACTTATTTCATTTTCTATCACTTTGTTAATTTCAGCGTCACCTTTTGCTTCTATAATATTTATATTTAATTTTGTATTTTCACCTTTTAAATAAACTGGAGAGTAGTCACAATTATTAACAATAATTAAAAATAGCAAAGGTAATAATATTTTTTTTAACATTTTAAATTATAATATTTATTAATCTATTAGGCACAAAAATTTTTTTTTTGATTTCTTTTTCATTTAAATATTTTTTTAATTTATCATCTTGATTAATTTTATTTAATATTTCATTTTCAGAACTATTAGTTTTAACTTCAAATGTTCCTCTTTTTTTACCATTTATTTTAATTACAAAAGTTATAATATCTTCAATAATTAGACTTTCATCATAATTAGGCCAACTTATTTTACTTTCGCCAAGTTCCTTAAATGCTTCATTTACTAAATGAGGTAAAACTGGCTCTAAAAGAGTCAAAATTTTTGTGTAATTTTCAATTAGTGTTTTTTTTGAATATTTATTATTTATTTCTTTAACCATATAAGTGTGCATTTCATGGATATTAGCAATTAATATATTGTAATTAAAATTTTCTAAATTTTCAGATATTTTTTTTATTAATTTATTTGTAAACTTTATTAAATTATCACTAGAGTCTTCATTGTGTTCTTTTTTAATTTCATCAATAATTTTTTTATGTAATGACCATAATTTTTGAACAAATTTATAAGAAGAAATTATTCCTTCTTCTGACCATTGAACATCTTTCTCAGGTGGGCTATCTGATAAAATAAATAATCTCACAGAGTCTGCACCATAACTTTGAATTATATTTTCAGGGTCAATGGTATTTTTTTTTGACTTTGACATAGATTCTGATGAACCAACTTTTACTTCAACTGATGTATTGTCTTTTAAATATTTTTTACCATTAATAGATGTTACTTCCTCAGGACTTAGCCAGTTATTATTTTGATCTTTATAAGTTTCATGGCAGACCATTCCTTGAGTAAAAAGACCCGTAAACGGTTCTTTAACTTTAAATTTTTCATTCTGATAAGAAAGAGCTTGCATGAAAAATCTTGAATATAATAAATGTAAAATTGCATGTTCTACTCCTCCTATATATTGGTCTACAGGCATCCAATATTTTATATCTTCATAATCAAAACCATTATTGTTGTTATTGGGTGAGCAAAATCTCAGAAAATACCAAGAAGAGTCCACAAAAGTATCTAGTGTATCTGTTTCTCTAAAATATTTTTTTCCATCTATAGTAATATTTTTCCATTCAGTGATTTTATCTAGAGGATTGCCAGTTGGTTCTAGTTTTTCAATTGATGGAAGTTTTACTGGTAGTAATTTCTCGGGTATTTTATGAGGGGTACCATTTTCATCATACATTATTGGAATTGGACAACCCCAGTATCTTTGTCTAGATACGCCCCAATCTTTTAACCGAAAATTAATTTTTTTTATCCCAAGTTTTTTTTGTTCTAAATATTCAATTGTTTTTGAAATTGACTCTTCTGGAGATTTTAATCCATCAAGAAAATTGGAATTAAATATAAATCCTGGACCAGTATAAGCTTCATTTTGAACACTAAAATTAAAGTCATCTTTATTTGGAGTTACAACAGCTTCCACTTTTAAGTTGTATTTTCTTGCAAAATCTAAATCTCTTTGGTCGTGAGCCGGGCACCCAAAAACAGCACCCAATCCATAATCCATTAACACGAAGTTAGCGAAATAAACTGGAACTTTTACTTTTTCATTTAATGGGTTAATTGCTATTAGATCTGTTTTAAATCCAATTTTTTCTGCAACAGCTATAGACTCTTCAGTTGTTCCAGTTTCTGAACATCTTTTTTTAAAGTTAATAAATTCTTTATCATTTTCATAAAATTTAGACAGCGGATGATCAACTGATAAAGCTAAAAAAGACATTCCAAATAATGTATCAGGTCTTGTCGTAAAACATTTTATTTCATCTATGTTTTTTGATGATTCAATTTTGAATCCAACTTCACATCCTACAGATTTGCCTATCCAATTTTTCTGCATAACCTTAACTTTATTTGGCCAATCATTTAAGGAATTTAGACTTTCTAACAATTCATTAGAAAACTTAGTAATATTAAAAAACCATTGATTTAATTTTTTTCTTTCAACTATTGCTCCCGAACGCCATCCCTTACCATCAATTACTTGCTCATTTGCTAAAACAGTTTGATCAATTGGATCCCAGTTTACGTACTCCTCTTTTCTATAAACTAGACCTTTGTCATAAAGATCTAAAAAAAATTTTTGTTGGTGTTTATAGTATTCTGGAGAACAAGTAGAAATTTCTCTGTCCCAGTCAATGGATAGACCAAGTTTTTTTAACTGTCTTTTCATGTTTGAAATATTTGACTCTGTCCACGACTTAGGATCTAAATTATTTTGTCGAGCTGCATTTTCAGCAGGCATACCAAATGAATCCCACCCCATAGGATGTAGCACGTTATAATCTTGTAAAGCCTTGAATCTTGCTAGCACATCTCCAATTGTGTAATTTCTAACATGTCCCATGTGTATTTTTCCTGATGGGTAAGGAAACATCTCTAAGCAGTAAAATTTTTTTTTTGTTTTATCTACTTTACTTTTAAAGGACTTATTTTTTTCCCATTCTATTTGCCAATAATCCTCAATTTTTTTAAAATTATATCTTTCCACTGGCGTTATAAGTAAACTTTATTCCGATTTTAATTGACCGCCTTTATAAGGCTTAAAATTTTTATCTTTAATTTCTTTTTGATAAATTGCTGCTTTTTTTAAAATTTCTTTTTTTAATTCTTTAGCTAAATCATTAGTTCTTTCATTCACAATACAATTATTTTGACTTTTGCAAATTCTATAAAATATTTTTAAATCTAAAGCATCAGATCTAATTTCATTTGTTAAAAATCTAATAGTAATTTTAATACTTTCATTTGAATTTTGATTATCAGAATACCAGTCGGTAACAATTATTCCTCCACTGTAGTTAGCAGTGGCTATTGGCATAAAATCGATAATATCTAATGAAGCTCTCCATAACTCATTTGAACTTGCAAATTCAAAATTTGTACCTTTGCTCTTTCCTGGCAACTTATCTGATAATCTAAAGCCTTTGCCTTGCTCGATATTATTCTTTACTCTCTCCCTTGGATCTGGTGGAAATTTTTTAGCATCTACTCCTCCAATTTTTCCACAGCTATTAAGTGTAAAAAAGACTAAGAAAAGAATTATGATAGATTTATAAATATTTAATGACATATATTGTGTTTTTAAAACTTGATTATTCATTTAACAGAAAATATTGAAAAAAAACCCAAAAAACTTAACTAAATTACTATTGTAATTATGCAACACTTTTTTAATTAATTTGAGTTTATATAAAAAAAACAAGAATTTTTGCAATTAGATGATAATTTTCCCCTGTTTATTATTAATAACAAACAATAACTAAAAGGATATAATATGAACAAAATGAAAAAAATAGGTTTAACAGCTCTTGCTGCTTCACTTGTTTCTGTTTCTGCAAACGCTGTTGATATCTCTGGTGGAGCATCTTTGACATACGCTGGTGGTAACGGTGGACAATCTGGAAACAAATGGTCAATGAACGATAACTTAACGTTCACTTGGGGTGGAGAACTAGATAATGGTATGACTGTTGATCTGAATTTCTTACTAGATAACAGTGATGGTAACGCAATTTTTGATAACAGATCATTAGCTATTGGTATGGGCGATATGGGAACTCTTACTTTCTGGGGTTCATCTGGATCAGGTGTTGTTGGATCTTTCGATGACATGATGCCAAATGCGTATGAAGAGTCATGGTACACTGGAGACAGTCCTAACCAAGGTCACTCTACAGGTAACATGTGGTACTACTCAAATTCTTTTGATGCAGGTACTATCCACGCTTCATTTACACCATCAGGAACTAGCAATGACTCAGCTTCTTTAGAACTTGCTGCTGTAGTTACTGCTGTTGAAAACCTAGAATTAGGTGTTGCAATTGGTGAAGATAACGCTTCAGCAACAGCTGTAGATAATACTATTATGTATGCTAAATACACAATGGGTGGAGCTACAATTGGTGTTCAAAAGAACGATGCGGATGTAGCAACTACTGGTGATGAAGAGTTCACAGCAATTGGTTTATCTTACGCAGTTAGTGAAGATTTATCTGTAGCTGTAGGAAAATCAAAACTAGCTTACGAAGCTGTAGGAACAGATGCACAGGAAGCAACTGGTTTTAGTGCTTCTTACACTATGGGTTCTATGACATTAGCTGGAACTTTAAACTCAATTAAGAATGAAGGTGCAGCACAAACTGGTGCAGCTAACTCTAACTTAACTGATAGTGATACATTCGAACTTAATCTTTCGTTTGCATTCTAATTTAGTTTAGAAAAAACTTTTAAAAGGGCCCCTTTATGGGGCCTTTTTTTTATTCAAAAAAAGAAATACCAGCAAATCCAAAACATTTTAATAATTTAAGTTTTTTTAAGTTTTGATTTGATATTCCACCTAGAGCTATAACTTTACATTTTGATAATTTTGACAACAGTTTAAATCTATTAATACCTAAATAGTTTTTATTTTTTTTAAATAGAGAGGACAAAAAGATTATTTTAACTGATTGATTTTGTTTTATTTTAATCTCTTTATTATTGTGAGCTGAACCAAGTATTATAAAATTTTTTGGGAAGGAATAAGAAAGATGCTTGATATCCTTATTGAAAGATGGAATATAGGCACCATCTAATTTAAGTTTCAAAGCTAGCTTAACATTATTTGATAAAAAAAATTTATAGCCATTTTCTTTACAAAAATTTTTAAGACGAATAATAGATTTTAAATCATTCTTAGAATTGTAATTTCTAAATATTATTCCAGTATATTTATCAAGTTTATCTATATTTTTTGTATTAAATTCATTAATAAAGTAATATTTACTAAGATAACTGTTATGCATAATTGTGTTCAAAAATATAAAGATATTATTAGTACAATTGAAAAAAAATTAGAAGAACAAAAAATTAATTATACTCCAAAAATTATTGCAGTATCTAAAACATTTAAATTAGAAAATATTCTTCCGTTAATAGAATACGGTCACCTAGATTATGGAGAAAATAAAGTTCAAGAAGCTATAGATAAATGGTCAGAAATTAAGCTAAAAAAACAAAATATTAATCTTCATTTAATAGGCAAGCTACAAACCAATAAAGTAAAACATGCTTTAAAAATATTTGATTATATACATTCAGTAGACAGTATTAAACTTGCAAAAAAAATTGCGGATGAGCAAAATAAACAAAATAAAAGTCTAAAGTTATTTGTCCAGGTAAATATTGGAGATGAAGAACAAAAGTCTGGAATTAAAGTAGACCAAATTAAAGATTTAATAAGTTTTTCAAAAAAATTAAACTTAAATATCATTGGTTTAATGTGCATTCCCCCAGTTAATGAAGAACCAGATAAATATTTTAAAGAAATTAAAATCTTAAGTAAAAAATTTAATTTGCAGGAAATTAGTATGGGAATGTCTTCAGATTATCTAAAAGCAATTGAAAATTCTTCCACCTATTTGAGGATTGGATCTAGTATTTTTGGTAAGAGATCTTAGAAAATTTTTATTTTTGAATTTTTTTTAATTAATTTAGCCATTATTAAAAAATCTTTTTCCTTTAAAGCAATACATCCAGCCGTAGGTTTATAATCGTTGGTTAAATGAATAAATATGCAGCTTCCATGACCAACAATAGGTTTTTTAAAGTTATATTTAATTGGAATTAGAAAATCATATTTATAATCTTTTCTTTTTAATTTTTCATGACTAATGTTTTTTTGTATTTTAAAAAGTTTATTATACTTTTTTGGAAAACTGGTATCATGGCACCAACCCATATCTTTTTTAATTGCAATACAATTTAATAAAGTTGATGGTTTTTGTTTTCGATCTTTTCTATAATAAAGATTTTCAATTTCAAAGGTTCCTTTTGGTGTTTTTTTATCACCTTCTTTTTTGTTCTTAGTAAATCCTTTTTTTCCAACACAACACTTAAATTTAAAGTCATCTATCTCAAGAGTATGTTTATTTTTAATTAAAATTGTCATATTCTATTATATGTGACTAAACAAAATTTAATAATATATAAGTTTAAATCGTTATACCATATTTTAGTAGAACTTGATTTAGATTTAAACTTTAAGATTACCTCTGCCGATACTAAAGACTCTTTAGACGATAAACTAATATATCATAATAATTCTTTAATTATTACAAATTCTAAATATATAGATATTGGTAATCACTTTGTCTTGGAAAATAGTCCAATTAATATTTCTAAGTTAATTGAAAAAATAAATATAGAGTTTTTAAAACTACAATTTAACAATCAATCACAAATGAAAATAAATAATTACAATATAAATCTTAACTCAAGAGAAATTATTATAAATGATACGAGGCTTAAGTTGACTGAAAAAGAAATTAATACAATTATATATTTATCTAAATCAAAAAAACCAGTTAGTATTGATGAATTGCAAGCTAAAGTATGGAGTTATCAATCTGATATTGAAACTCACACAGTAGAAACTCATATTTATCGTTTAAGAAAAAAATTTTTAAATACCTTTAATGATAAAGAATTTATTATTAGTAAAAAAAATGGCTATCAAATCAAATAAAAAAAATCCCTTAGTTAAAGATCTTTTTACAAAAAAATACAAACTAAAAATAGTTAAGTCCAAAAAGGGAAAGGGAAGTTTTAAAAGAAAAAAAATTTAAGTTTATAGTCTTGCACCAATTTGTTGTATTACTTTGGCTGACATTTGGGTGCCTTTTTCTAAGCTTTCTTTGATTGATAGTTGATTTACATAACCGTGTAGAAATCCAGAAGCAAAAAGATCACCAGCACCAGTAAGGTCTAAAATTTTAAGATTTTTAATTATCGCAGTTTCAACTACTTGTTCGCCTTTAATTGCTATTGCTCCTTTTTCACCTCTAGTTATAACTACTAATTTATTAATTTTTTTTGAAAATTTTATAACTTCATCAAAATTATTAGCCTCTATTAATGATGTCATTTCTTGTTCGTTTGCAAAAGTTATGTCCAGTTTATTTTTTACTAATTCTAAGAAATGAGTTTTGTGTCTATCTACACAAAATTGGTCGGAAAGTGACATAGCTACTTTATTTGCACTATTAATAGCTTTATCAAATGCTTTTTTAGGCTCTCCCTCATCCCATAGATAGCCTTCCAAAAATATTATCTCACTTTTTTTTATCACATCAGTATTAACATCATTTTCATTAATTTTTCCTGCAGTTCCCAAGAAAGTACACATTGTTCTTTCAGAGTCTGGAGTAACCAAAATTAAACAAGTACCCGTTGGTAATTCCTCCTTTTTTTTTGAATAAAAATATTCTACATCTTCTTTTTTCAAACCTTCTTCATATTTACTTCCAAATTCATCATCAGAAACTTTTCCGATAAAGCCAACTTTTTCACCAAGTTGAGATAGACCAACTATAGAATTTGCAACTGACCCCCCAGAAACTGTTTTTTCAATTTTAAGATTTGTTAATAAACTTTTGAATTCATTTTCATCGAAAAATAATTTCATTGTGCTTTTTGTGAGATTATTTTGCTCAATAAAACTATCATCCACTTTACAAATGACATCAACAATTGCATTTCCTATTCCTAAAATTTTCATATTAAGCTTTTTGGGTAATAACAGGTTTTTTTCTTTTTGGATAGCATGTAGTGCATATTCTACAAGTTAAGCCATAACAGTCTCTCGCTTTGCAATATTCTCTACCATAAAAAATTATTTGTAAATGAAGTTTAGACCAAGTC
>Ga0181607_10004893_pt1 | contig 11404 bp, 10 predicted proteins | sample 041ome_9_FD_132420 | JGI IMG/M metagenome (GOLD analysis project Ga0181607, IMG submission 132420) | Coastal salt marsh microbial communities from the Groves Creek Marsh, Skidaway Island, Georgia - 041413US metaG (megahit assembly) | ecosystem: Environmental > Aquatic > Marine > Intertidal zone...
AAGTAGATTATAAACCATTTTTAGTTGGAAGTGGTTTATTTAAATTAAACATTCTCCATAAATGGAAAGAAAAAAATAATAAATTTTTAAGTAACGATGTTTCTATATCAATTTATGAAAAAATAAACTTTCATAAAGAGTACCCTTCTAACGTTTAAGCATGAAATACATAACTAATTTATTTTATCAATACTTGGAAATATTGAAATTCAATAAATTTCTCAAGAATAAAATAAAACAAAATAAGTCAAAAAGATACATTCTAGTAGAGTATAATTCATACAATGTTGTGCACGTAATATTTTTTTTTTTAATTACCTCTTTAAAAAAGAAATTTAACGCAAGTATAATAGTAATAAATAATCAAATACTCTTTAATCAATATTTTGATAATTTCATAAGTTTATTTAAATGGAAAATTGGATCAATAATGAAAATAAAATATTTTTTAATTTATAAGTCTTTGGGAGCAGAAAAATTTGTCAGACCTCACACAAACAGTGAAATTAAAAAAAAAGCATTTGAGGTCTTTAATAATTTTAAAAATAAAAAAATTTTAAAAGATGAATTAAGATATTTTAAAATAGAAAATATTCTTGTAGGAGATTTGGTAATTGATGGTTTTTATAAATTTCATCAAGCAGATGAATTAATTATTGATTCAAATAAATTTGATCAATATTTAATTCAATTTATTGAATTATTTTATTTTTGGTTTTTTTACACAAAAAAAAAAAATATAGATGCTATAATTGGCATTCAAGCATACTACTCGTGTGGAATAGTTTATAGAATATTGTTAGAAAAAAATATTCAAGCTTTTTTAATTTCAAACGGAAGAATTAATAGAATAACTAAATATCAATATTACCCAAATGTAGCTTATAAAAATTATAAAGAAATTTTCTCAAAGTTGAAAGAAGAACAAAAGTCAGAAGCAATTAAGCTTGCAAAAAAATATATTGATAATCGACTTAGTGGCCAGACTGGAAAAAAAATAAATGAAATTGCATCTATTGCTTCATCTTTTAGTAATTTTTATAATGATCATAAGAAAGTTTTAGTATCAAAAAAGAAGCTTAAAGTATTAGTTTCAACTCATTCTTTATTAGATGCACATTATTGTTTTGGAGATAATTTTTTTCCAGACTTTCAAACCTGGCTAGAAGAGGTTTGCAAAATATCAAGAGAAACCGATTATGAATGGTATATAAAAGATCATCCAGTTCAATATCAAATGAAACGAACCTTGGCACATGAAAAGACTTCTATATTTAGTAAAAAACTTTGTGAGAAATATAAAAATATTATTTATATTGAACCGAATACTTCTCACCATCAACTTATCAAAGAAGGAATTGACGTAGTTTTAACAGTATATGGAACTATATGCTGGGAGTACGCTTATTTTAATATCCCTGTTTTGACAGCTACATTAAATTCTCCTTTTAATATTTACAAATTTAATGTCCACTCTAAATCAAAAGAAGATTATTTGAACAAATTAAGAAATTTGAACAAAATTAAAAAAGATTATTCAAGAGATAAAAATGAAATTTATGAATATTATTTTTCTCATTATTTATTTCATAATAATAATAATTTAATTCCATTTTATGATAATTTTATTGATGAATATAAAAATTGGGATTTTTATTATAGTGAAAAGTTTTACAATTTTTTTATAAATAAATGTGAAATAAATGCAATTGAAGATATAGAAGAGTCATTTGACAAATTTGTGAATTCTAAAGATATATATTCAAACATAAATCATTCCAAGTATGGAATTTCTGCATATTTAAAAAAAAAAAAGATATGAAATATATTTTTTCCGCCTTAAAAAATTTTTAAAAACAAGAAGATTAAATTTTAAACATCCACCACGCATGTTTAAATATTGATAATTTTTTAAAAAGAATTGAAAATAAGAATTATACTTTGAAAGTTTAATTAACAAAAAATGAAAGTTTCAATTATGCAACCTATATTCCTGCCATGGGTTGGTTATTTTAAAATGATTAAAGAAAGTGATTTATTCATATTTCTAGATGATGTGCAATTTGAAAAAAAATCATACCAAAAAAGAAATAAAATTTTATTAAATAAAAATGAAAAAATGATTACAGTTCCAGTTTTAACTAAAAATAAATTTACTCAGAATATTAATGAAGTATTTATTGACAATAAAAGAGATTGGAAGATTGAGCAGATTGAGACTTTGAGACACAATTACTCAAAACATCAATATTATGAGGAGAATATATCTTATATAAAAAAAACGTTTAACAAAGATTTTGAAAAATTAGCAGACTTAGATATAGAATTAATTAAATCTATTACAAAATATTTATCAATTGATACAAAATTTGAGTTATCTTCAAATTTTAAAATAAATGAGAGAAAAGAAAAAAAATTGATAAAGATATTAAAAACAGTGGGAGCTACTGAATATCTTACACCAATGCGTTCAAAAGATTATTTAGGTGAGGGTAAAATTTTTAGAGAAAATAATATTAAACTTAATTACTTTAATTATACATGCAAAAAATATGAACAAAAAAATTCTGACAAATTCGTTAGTCATTTATCTATAATTGACTTATTATTCAATGAAGGAAAAAAATCAGCTATATAAAAATTTTAAATGAGTATTAATAAAAATTCTCACTTAATTAAGCATAAAAATAATTTAATTACATTTTATTAACAACATATGATTAAAAAAATATTTAATATACTTAATAGTAAAGAAAAAATTAAAATAATTACAATTTTTTTTTTAATCGTTGTTTCATCATTATTTGAATTACTAGGTATAGGAATTTTATACCCTTTTTTGACAATTCTATTTGATGGAGATTTTTTAACAAATGAATATTACACAAAATATCTTTCTCAATATAATCTATCTAGAAATCAAATATTAAATTATTCATTATTAATAATTTTAGCAATTTACATATCAAAAAATTTTTTTGTTTTTTTTACAAAATGGTCAATCCAAAGTTTTGGAAAAAAGTTCAGAATTAGAATTTTTAAAGATTTAACTACAAAATATCTTTTTACACCTTATGAACAAATACTAAGGGTTACTACAGAAAGTGTTTTAAAAAAAATTAACTTCGCGATGGAATTTTCATCAACAATTATACACTTACTAACATTGGTTTCTGAAATATTAGTTTTATCATTTATCCTAATTTTATTATTTATGATAAATATAAAAATTACTACTTTAGTTTTGTCTTTTTTTATTATTTTGTCTTTATTTATTTATTTAATTTCCAAAAAAAGATTGTCTTTTTTTGGAAAAAAGGTTCTGGAACATTATCAAAATTTATCAAAACATTTGTTACAAAGTATTGGTGGAATAAAAGAAATAAAAATTTTAGGTAGACAAAAATTTTTTTTTGACAAAATGTCTAAAATACAAATTTTAGATTCAGAATTTAGATTTAAAACAGGTTTAATGCTTCAAATTCCTTCCCATGTTATAGAGATATGTTCTATTGCATTTATACTGTGTGTTATATTTTATTTAACACAGTCTGATTTTAGCAATATACAAATTATATCCATTGTTGGAATTTATGTTGTATCATTTACTAGATTAATGCCATCTTCAACAAGAATTTTAACTGCGTTGCAAAACATAAAATATAATTATCCAGTTGTTCAAATGCTAGAAGAAGAGTTAAAAAACATTGATGTGTCTAATCTACAAAAAAAGTACCATTTAAAAAATAAAACAGGAAAAGAAATTAAATTTAAAAGAAATATTGAGCTTAAAAATATTTTTTTTAAATACGATAAAAAAAAAAATTATGTTCTTAAAAAATTAAACTTAAAAATAAATTTTGGAAATATAATTGGTGTTTATGGAAAAAGTGGTTGTGGAAAAAGCACTTTATCAGAAATTATCATTGGTTTACTGAAACCCCAGGGAGGCGAAATGCTTATTGATAGCGTAAGTGCTCACAGCAATATAGAAAGTTGGCATAAAAAAATTGGTGTAGTCTCTCAAAATCCATATTTTCTTAACGATACCATTAAAAATAATATTACTTTTGGTTTTAGTAGTAAAAATATTAGTGAAAAAAGAATTAAAAATGTAATAAAACAAACTCAACTAGAGGAAGTTGTTAAAGGATTACCAAATAAAATTAATACAATTATTGGAGAAAGAGGCATTACATTATCAGGCGGTCAATTACAAAGACTTGCACTTGCCAGAGCTTTATATTCAGGTTCTAAATTACTAATACTTGACGAAGCTACAAATGCACTGGATGAAATAAATGAAGAAAGTATTTTTAAATTGATAAATAAATTTAGAAAAAAAATTACAATTATTATTATTTCACATAAGATTTCAAATTTTAAATATTGTGATTTCGTTTATAATTTTCAAAATGGAAGTTTAAAAAAAATTTAATTTAAAGTTCTTAATATTAAATTTTGATAATTTTCTGCAAATTTAACTTCTTTAATTTTATTTCTTAAATATTCTTTACTCATTATTTTCAACTCTTTTTTTATTTTAAATTTTTTATCTAAAAGAGACAATTTGTTTGCAAGTTTTTTTTTGTCGTTTGTATTAAAGAAAAAATTTCTTTTGGGTTTTTGCTCAATATGAACTTTTATATTACTTAATAAAACCATTTTGCCATAAGACTTTGCCTGTTCAACTGTGCTACTCCACCCTTCTGACTTAGATGGATTAATAATTGCAATAGAAAAATACATCAGACTTAGAACGTCTTTGTATGGAATAATTCCTAAAATTTTATAATTGGAGTCCAAATTATTTTCTTTTATAAAATCTTTAATAAAATATTTATACTTTGGGTTTCTAAAATCATTAAATGTCCCAGTAGAAATAATAAAAACATTTTTTTTTCTTTTTTTTAATTCTTTTAAACTTTCTAAGACTAATAAATGATTTTTATGTACCCAATATTGATTAGGTAAAAAAAAATAATTATTTTTAATTTTATATTTTTTTTTGAGTTCAGAATATGGAGTTAGTTGTTTTTTATCTAGCACAGAGAAAAAAGGTCTTATAACCTCAGATTTTTTAAAACCTATATTACTAAGTTTTTTCAAATCGTTTTGAACAGTATAACTACTTAACAGTATCTTTGAAGAATGGTTGGTAACTAAATATAAATTTAATTTTCTAAAAAATTTTTTCCTAAAATCTAAATACTCGGGAGTATTTATTTCTTGAAAGTCAGGTATCCAATTTATACTTTTTATTGAGCTTTTCTTTCCAAGAAAATAAAAATGAGAAATAATATTAATTTTATTTTTTTTCAAAAATTGATCTAAAAAAAAATTTTTATTAAATAGTATGATTAAAATTTTATGTAAAATTCTAACAAAGTTTGTTCTCTTGACTAGATTGGTTTTTATAACTTGGGTTTTTAAGTCTCTAAGACTTATGTTTTTTGTAATATGATCTGTTATAATTACTGGGTATATTTTTTTATTTGGTAGTTTTTTTAAACACTCTAGAAGGTTTTTTATATATTGGTGCCCACCTCTCCATTTATTTTTATCAAAGTTTAAAATAATTCCGACTCTCGTCATTTTTAGTTATTTAAAAAAAAATCTTGAATTTTCTTTTTGATAAATCTTATATCCTTTAAATTTAAATTTATATTTGATGGTAATACTAAAAATTTTTCAAAAAATTCTTTACTGTGTTTGTTTCCATCTGAAATATAAATCTTCTTTATATTAGGAGTATTATTTAATGGCCAAAAGCCAGATCTAACCTCTATTCCATTTTTAATAAGGTAATTGCCAAGCTTTCTTACTCTTTCTTTTGGAAAATTATTTAAATTTATTACATTTAACCAAAATACCACTTTGTCTCCTTTAATAATTTTTTGAGCAAATTTATAATCTTTAAATTCCTTTCTATAAAAATTTCCAACTTTAATTTTTTTATTTATTATTTTTTTAAAATTTTTTAATTGACCAACACCGATTGCTGCAAGAATATGGGGCATAAGATAATTATATCCCTCACCTTTTGATATGTATTTTTTCCAATATAAATCATTTTTTGATCTAAATGGCATGTTTCGACATGCTAGTAAATTTATATTTTCAAAAATTTTTTTATTATTTGTTGAGATCATTGCTCCCTCACCAACTCCAATCATTTTTTCCGATCTTAAAGAAACCATGGAAATATCTCCAAAACTTCCAACTGGTTTTTTTTTTATCATTGCACCCAGGGATTCGCTTGCATCCTCAATGACGTAAATTTTTTTTTTTTTACATAATTTAATTATTTTAAGAGTATCTCGGGCTGGAAATCCATAAACATGAACTAATTGTAACGCTTTAGGTTTAAATTTTAATATAGCTTTTTTAACAATTTCATAATCTAATCCTAATGTTTCATTTTCTACTTCAATTAAAATAGGTTTTGCTCTTACTTGAGATATAGAGTTTATATTGGCACTGCAGGAATAATTTGGACATAAAATATAATCTTTTTCTTTAATATTTAGTGCTTTTAATGCCAAGTGTAATGCCGCTGTTCCACTTTGTACTGAAAGATTATATTTTTTATTTATTATTTTACCAAATTTATTCTCAAAGATTTTGTTATATTCACCATTTACCGATATCCAATTTTTTTTCAAAACATCATTAACAAACTTTTTTTCATATTGGGTTATTAGCGGTAAATTTAATGGATATTTCATTTTTAACTTTTTAGTCTAATTATCTTGTTTTGCAAATAATTAAAATGTTTTACTTAAAATTATATTGTGGTACTTGTTTAAAAAATAAATAATCTTGAAACCTAAAAACTATATTGTAGCTACAATCAAACCTTGGAATATAAAAAGATTTAAAAATGTTAAATCAAAATTTCAAGGAAATTGGTTTTTAATATCTAATCCAAAAAAACTTACATATTCATTAGTAAAAAAAATAAACCCAAGATATATTTTTTTTCCTCATTGGAGCTATAAAATTAGAAAAAAAATTTTTGACAATTTTGAATGTGTTTGTTTTCATGAAACAGATTTACCATATGGTAGAGGAGGGTCGCCAATACAAAATTTAATTTCTAGGGGTCATAAAACTACCTTAATTTCAGCTTTGAAAATGAATGCGAAATACGACTCAGGACCCATATATTTTAAAAGAAAATTGTCACTTAAAGGAAAAGCAGAGTTAATTTATGAAAATGCCTCTAAAAAAATATTTGATATGATTAAAGCAATATATAAAAAGGAGCCAAGCCCATCACCTCAAAAAGGTAGAGTGGTTAATTTTAAAAGAAGGAAAGAGCATCAAAGCAAATTTCCTAAAAATATTAAAAAGCTTGAAGATATTTATGATCATATTAGAATGTTGGATGCAAGAACGTATCCGACATCATATTTAGATTATGGAAATTTAAGGATATACTTCAAAGAAGCAAAAAATAAAAAAAAATATATTTTAACAAAAGCACACATAATAAAAAATGATTAAAAAATTTAAAAAAATATTAACATTTTTTGCACATCCTGATGATGAGACACTAGCTATGGGTGGCGCAATGAAAAAGTTTTCTGAACAAGGTTCAAGAATCTTTTGTGCAATTCCTAATACAGGTATTCATGCTAGAAGAAATAAATTGAATTATAATACTAGAGTTAAAAAATTAAAAAGACTAAAAAAAGATTGCTATTCTGCCCTTAAAATTTTGGGCGTAAAAAATAAAGATATAATTTTTGGAGATTTTTCGGATAATGAAATAGACAAACATTCTTTATTAAGTTTAATTCAATGGTTGGAAAAAATAATAGAAAAAGTTGAGCCAGATGTTATTTTTACACATCATAAATATTGTACAAATATTGATCATAGGTACTGTCACGAAGCATCGGTAGTAGCAACTAGACCATCTGTAAATTTTAATATACCAGTTATAAGTTGTGAAGTTCCATCAAGCACAGGTTATTTAAAGCCAGCTAATTGGGAGCCAAATTTTTTTATAGGATTAAATATTAAACAAATTAAAAAAAAAATCGAAGCACTGGAAAAATATTCAGGAGAAATTCAATCTGATCCACATCCTAGATCTGGGAATGTTTTAAAAGCTTTAGCTAAAGTTAGAGGATCAGAGTCTGGCTTCAATTATGCAGAGTCATTTATGATACAAAAGCTTTTTTTATTTTGATTGAATTTTATTTAATAGCAAATATTTCTTACAATTAAAAGATTTTTTGTAAAAAAACTAATTTTAAATTAAATGATTAATTTTATAAAAAATTTATTAAGAGCCAATCTTGCAAATTCATTAATAACTCAGAAAATGAATTTTATAGAGTCAAACAAGACTTATGCATTTGGAAGTAAAAATAGGAATAAGTCGTTTTATATCATTAAAAGAAAATTTAATGCAAATGGTATGTTTTCTAACTTGAGATTTGTTTTAGACCATTTGATTTATGCTAAAAAAAAAAATTTTATTCCAATTATAGATATGCAGAATTTTCCCACAGTTTATAATGAAAAAAAAAAAATATATAATTCATATAATTCATGGAATTATTATTTTAAATAAATTAACAATTATGATTTAAAGGAAATATATAATAGTAAAAATGTAATTTTTTCCTCAGACTCTACTCTAAGAAAATTAGAAATAGATAAGGATAAGTACGCACAAAAATTTTGTAAAAAATATATCAAGTTAAACAAAAGTATAATAAATAAATATAAGCTATTAGAAAAAAATATTTTTAAGAAAAAAGTTAAAGTAATGGGTGTCCATATAAGAGGAACTCTCCAGAGAATAGTAACTGGGCATAGTTTACCGCCAAAACCAAAAGATATTGTTATGGAGTGTAATGAAATTTTTAACAAATATAGTTGTAAAAAAATATTTTTGGTTACTGAAGATTTGATTTATTACAAAAAATTTAAATCATTTTTTAAGGATAAATTAATTACATTGAATACACCTAGATCAAAACCTAATATATTTGGAAATCATAACGAGCACTTTACAAAATACAATAGAAGTTTGCACAGGTACAAACTTGGCGAAGAATCTATTATTGATACTTTGTTATTATCAAAAACGAATGTTTTTTTATACACAGATTCAAATATTTGGAGATTTTCTGTTATTTTTTCTAAAAATAAGCAGATTAAATACGAATTTATAACTAAAAAGAACTCAAAAAATTTTCTACTTTCAAGGTGGAAATGGTATTTACACTATTATTTACCTTTTATATTTGGGGATATTAAATATAAGTTGAAAAGGAACAAATAAATAATGATGAATTTTTTTTCAAATTAATATTTATAGGCTTAATTTTAGTTAAATTTATTTAGATTAGAAGTCATTAAAAAATTTAAATCATGAAATACAAACTAATAAATTTAAAAAATTTGATTTTTATTTTTATAATTATAATTATTTCCCATAATTTTAATTCTGCTAAAAATGCATATTTAATTATAAAAAATGAATATAATAAAAGGTCAGTAAATTCATATGAATTTTGTAGGAACGAGTCTATTGGATTTCTAGATTACGTAAAAAAAAAATATAAAATTGACAACTTTATTACTATCAAAAACTACTTTATTTCCCCAGATCCGTCCTGGTATTTTCTTAACTCTGGTTTAACTCAAATAGATCAAGAAAAAGTCATTTTACTGGGTTATATTGAAAATCGAAAAATAAATTTTAAAAAAAAAGATGGGTATTTTTTTAGCGAAGATATCAAATATTTAAAAAAAATAAATAAAATTTCTTTTAATTTAAAAAAAAAGCATAAACACAAATTATCTTTTAATATTTATCAAAGTTCATATGGGGAGAAAAAAAATATTTATAAATCGGACTTAATTAATTTTAATGTTGGTAAAAATATCATCAAACTTAATTTGAATGTTATAAATTACTTTAATAATTCAAAAATAATTATCGAGTTTTTAAATAAAGATATGAATAAAAATTTTATTATAGATGAAGTGAATTTATTTTTACCAAATGAGATTGATCTTTCAGAGCGTATTATTTTTGAAAAATATGAAAACTGTTACTTAATATCTAAAAATGATTGAAATATTTGCTATAATTTCTCAAATTTTCTTCATAACTATATTATGTTATTTTCCAAAAAAAATTGTTGGAACATTTGATAAAAAAAATATAACTTTTCCCATTTCAATTATCTATCTTTCTTTTTTACTGCTATTCTTATCGTTTATAAGGACTCCTCTTCGAAATGTAGAGATTATTTTGGTAGCAATTTTTTTAATAAATTTATTCTTCCTAATAAAAGAAAAAAATTATAAGTATTTAATTGAATATAGGTTTATAGTTTTTTTAACTATAGTATTTGTTTTATCTCTCAATATTGCTGTGGATTTAAAATTGGGTTGGGATGCCCAGAACTATTGGTTAATGAAATCTTTAAATTTTTATAATGGCGGTAATATAACTGATTTGCAAAATTTCCCTCGTCCAGATTATCCACATTTTGGATCATATTTATGGGCTGTATTTAGAAGTGTTTCACTTTTAGAGCACGAATACTTTGGAAGAATTTTTTACTTATACATATTTCTAGCATCCATCTATTCTATTTTAAATTATACTGATGTTAGTGAATTAAATAAAACTATCTTGTTTATTTTATTAGTAATTACTCTAAATAATAATTATTTTGTTAACGGTTACCAAGAAATTTTAGTGTTTACTTATGCACTATTAATTGGATGTATTTTTATAAATTACTATAAAAGAATTTTTGAGTATAGGAATATTCTCAATTTATTTATTTGCTTCTTTGTTATCTTTTGGATTAAAAATGAAGCAGTTATATTTTCGTTTATATTTCTTATTTCAATAATTTTGTTAAACCTCAAATATAAAAAGAAAATTCTTATATTCTCATTATTTTTTGTATTTATAATTTTATTAAAAATTCTTTTAATAAAAATTTATGGTCTAGACACAAACTTACAATCAGGAAATTATGAAAATTTACAAATAAAAAATTTGGGTCATTATTTTTCTTTTGATAGATTTATAATAATTTTTAAATATATCATGATATCCTTTGTGAAAGTTCCTATATTAATAATTTTGACAGCAGGTGTAATTATTAATTATTTAATCAAACCAAATAAATTTAATAAAATTATGTTTTTAAATTTTACTTTATGTTTTGTGTTCGTGATAATGGCTTATATTTTTACAAATTTTCCAATTAAATTTCATCTTGCTACTTCGATAGATAGATTGGCATTTGAACTAGCTGGTTTTAATTTTTTGATATTAATAACTTTTTTAAATAATTTAAAAATAAAAAAATTATTTAAATAATTTTCTAAAAATGTTTTTAAAAGAAAATTCTCT
>Ga0181607_10004896_pt1 | contig 11403 bp, 11 predicted proteins | sample 041ome_9_FD_132420 | JGI IMG/M metagenome (GOLD analysis project Ga0181607, IMG submission 132420) | Coastal salt marsh microbial communities from the Groves Creek Marsh, Skidaway Island, Georgia - 041413US metaG (megahit assembly) | ecosystem: Environmental > Aquatic > Marine > Intertidal zone...
GTGGCTGGAGTTGGTAATGTAATCCCCTCAAAACTCCTTTTTTGGACAGTGAAAGGTTATCCTGACAAAAAGCTATGGATTTCCCTAATGCTTTAGTCAACTCACTTGCAACATAAGTTTCTGAAAAGAATCCCCGTTCGTCTTTATGAAGATTGGGTTTCAAAATAAAAACTTCAGAGAAGAGGGTAGGAATAAAATTCATTGATAAGTTAAAATTTAAATTCTTTTATTTTTCTTGCTTTGTATAAGATATAGAAGAGTTTATTTAAATCCATTCCATTTTGATCAAAGGCCCTGAATTCCTCCTTTAGGATGTTGAGTTTACTTTTAAAACCATTATTACTTACACCACCCACTTTCATTTTTACGAGTGTTTTAGGAATGTATTTGGATCTGATATTATACTTTTCTAAAAAGCGAAGCATCAATTCGAAATCTCCTGCAATTTTAAAGCTATCATCATATAGCCCTAGTTTTTCATAAACACTTCTTCTACAGTAAAATGTTGGATGTGCAGGCATCCAGCCTTTGTTAAATGCCCCCTTTTTGAATTCTGAACCTTTCCAAATCCTTTTTATGTTTTCGTCTTTATCGGTATAGATTAAATCCCCAAAAACACAGTCTGTATCCTTATCAAAGGCATCAGCAATATGCTTCAAAGAATTTTCATCGTAAAAGGTGTCATCAGAATTTAGAAAGCCGATGATTTCACCAGTGGAATTTTTGATTCCTTTATTTATTGCATCATAAATGCCTTTATCAGGTTCTGAAACTATCTTAGATATATGATCCTGCTTTTTAGCAATGGTAAGTGTACCATCAATAGATCCTCCATCAATTAATAAATATTCGTAATCATTAAATGCTTGGTTTTTTAAAGCTTGAAAAGTCTCAGAAATAGTGTTTTCTGAATTAAAAGAAATGGTAATTATTGAAAACTTCATTTTTTCATAAATGAAATACCAATTCCTGCTCCTGGATACCAATGATCTTTAGGCCTTTCTCTAAAAAATACAAAATTTCTTCCATGCTCTATTGAAAACTTCAATAATTCATCTGTTGAATGTGAGTTGTCTCCTAAAATCACTGAATTTTTAGATAATTTAGATATTATGGTTTTGTATTCGTCTGCTTCATATTTAGCAGAATGATCAGAATCATTAATGAATAGATCAATAGACTCATTTATATTTTTTAATGATTCTATTGAATCTCCATAAATAATTTTTCCTTTTTTACCATAAATGTCATCAAATAGATAGCCTGCTTCAGGATTTATATCAGTACCGTAATATTTACCTTTAAATCCTTCTTTTTCATTTTTTATAAGTGCTTCTGACAATATAACAGATCCCATTCCCTTATCAACACCTGTTTCAATTATTGTTTTAGGCTTTATGATTCTTGCTATAATATACCAGCCTATTCTCCGAGAATATTTAATTTCAGTATCTGTAAAATTTTTAAAGTCAGATGTTTCTATTTTATTTTTTAAGTAATTTTTAATTATTGAATTATTTAATAATTCTTCAGAGTAGTCTTTAATTTTATAATAATTTACTTCAAAAATAATTTCAAGTAGTTTATATAATTCATCTAAATTTTGTTTTGTTAAATCATATGTAAAATTAGTGTCTTCTTTAGAATAGATCATCCATCTAAGAATTTGAAAATACTTTTGATTAAAGTACCTTGTAGCAAACAAACCGTCTTTAATTCTTCTGATCAAAAAGATTTTTTTAAGAAATTTTTTCATTTAAAGAGTTTTTTTAAATATGACGCATAAGGTGAGTTTTTATAATATTTGATTAGTTTTTTTAACATCAGCTGATCTATAAATCCTTTTTTATATGAAATCTCTTCTAAGCAAGACACTTTTAAACCTTGCCTATTTTCTATTGAGGCAATAAAATTTGAGGCCTCCAACATACTTTGATGAGTCCCTGTGTCAAACCAAGTAAATCCTCTGTGCATTATTTCAACCTTTAATTTGTCATTATTCATGTATAATTGATTAAGCGAAGTAATTTCATACTCTCCTCTTTGGCTTTTTTTAACTTTTAATACATTTTTGACAACATTATTTGGATAAAAATATAAACCGACCACTGCATAATTACTTTTAGGCTTGTTGGGCTTCTCAATAATTGATAACACCTTTTGGTTTTTGTCAAATTCTACAACACCGTATCTTTTAGGTTCATCAACATAATATCCGAAAATTGTTGCTTCGTTGTTATTAACAGTATTGTTTTTTGCCTCTAGAAGTAATTCAGTAAGTCCATTACCATAAAAAATATTATCTCCTAAAATCAAACATACATCTTGATCGGCTATAAATTCTTTACCAATTATAAAAGCTTGAGCTAATCCTTCAGGTTTTTCTTGTATTTTATAACTAAAATTTAATCCTAGTTCTTCACCAGTACCTAGCAATTTTTTAAAATGCGGAATGTCCGATGGAGTTGATATAATTAATATTTCTTTAATTCCAGCCAACATTAAAGTTGATATCGGATAAAAAATCATTGGCTTATCATAAATAGTCAAAAGCTGCTTTGAAACAACTCTTGTCGCTGGATATAATCTAGTGCCTAAACCTCCTGCTAAAATAATCCCTTTCATTGTAATTTTATTTTTTAATGAAAGAATACTCTAACATAGACTTAGAAATACCAAAGCATTTGTAGCCATTTTCTTTTAATAAATTTATAGCTCTAATTGTTTTCTTTCTTCCATTATTTGTTAGATGAGGATGAAATTCAACTAATATTTGATCGATTTTTATATTTTTTTTTACTATAAAATCGATTATATCGTATTCAGATCCTTCAACATCCATTTTTAGTACATCAATTTTTTTGTGATTATTCTTTTTCATTACATAAGATATAGTTTCAAAATTTAGAGTAACGCTTTTATTAATATCAACTGATTTAATTTGAAATAAACTCCCGCTAACAAATTCTGAATTTTTTGGTAAGTAAAATGCTTTACTTCCTTTCTCTTTAGAAATTCCAAAATCAAAAAAAATAAATTTTTTAGAGTTTACTTTTTTTTTAACCCAATTAACAGATTTAGGAGTAGGATCAAAAGCAAAAATATTACAATCAAATAATCTTATTAAATGTAAATCAAATGAAACATCTGTTCCTATACCTATTGAATATATAATTGAATCACTATTTAATTTATTAGGATGAATATAAAACCCACCATATGAGTTACCAATCCACTTTTTTGAGATTTTTAATTTTTTTAAAAAAAAATTCCTCCCTTTAATTGTATAAAAAATATATTTTAACTTGTTGCTGTTTTTAAAAAAATCCATAATTTGAATAAAAGATTAGAAGTACTCGACAGTTTAAGGGGTTTTTTTTGTTTACTAATTATCTTCGAACATTATTCACCATTATACATTCCAGATAGTTTTTACAAATTTCCATTAATAAGACACTCATATATTGTTGTTGACTTTTTTTTTGTTTTATCTGGATTCATTATAACATTAAAATATCAATCATACTTAAATAATTTTAAAAACCTTTTTACATTTTATAAAAAACGTGTTTTCAGATTATACCCTTTACTTTTAATTACATCAACATCTGTTTTAGTTTTTGAATTTTTTTCAAATATCTATTTACGCTCTTTTAAAAATAGTCCAGACTCATCAATTGAGTTATTTAATCGGTTTTTAAACGATGTTTTACTCGTTAATAGTACTTCAATATTTGGTGATAGAGCTATGAATATACCATCTTGGTCAATCTCAGCAGAATTTATTTGCTATATGGTATTTGGAATTATTTTTCTTTTTGTAAACACCAAAAAATCTAATTATAGTATATTATTTTTAATCACTTTTGCTCTATTAATATCTTCAATTTATTATGATTCTTTTTTTAGCACTTATCGACTAGGGTTTCTAAGGGGGCTATATTCTTATTTCTTGGGCTCTCTATTTTCATTTGCTTATTCATCTAAAATTAAAATTAATGGTTTGTTTCAAATTCCTTTAATGTTTTTGTTCTTTTTTAGTTTCTTTCTTATGTCATCAGAATCCCAAATAATTATAAAATTATTAGGCGTTGCTTTACCTGTTTTTTTTGGAATTACAATAATTGTGCTTTTAAAAAGTGTAGGAATATTTACTTATATTTTAAAACATTCTTATTTAAAAAATATTGGAGTTATTTCATTCAGTATTTATTTAAATCATTTTTTGATTGTTCTTGTTATTCCAAGGTTTACTTTTCAAATTCTTAATGTTACAAATAATACATTTTTTCAAATATTGGTATTTATATTTTGCCCTTTAATCATAATTTTTATTTCAAAATTTACTAATAAACATATTGAAATTAGGTTGAATAATTATTTAAGAAAAAAATTTAATTCTTAATTGATTTTAAAAAAATCAATAACTTGACTTATAATAAAATCAATGTCTTCAAAATTTAATTCATGGTGCAAGGGAAGCCTTAATAAGCGCTCACTAAATTTTATAGAATTTTTCAAGATGATTTTTTCTCCTCTATGTTTTTTTTTATAAAACTCAGATTCATTTAATGATGAATAATGAAATATTGCTTGTATCTTTCTGGAATTCAAATATTTAATTAAATCATTCCTTTGAATTTCTGATTCGAGAATTATATAAAAAATATGACCGTTATGTTGGGATTTTTTTTCAATTTCCGGTAGGCTTATTCTGTTTTCAAGAATCTTAAATTTCTCATAATAATAATTCCATAACTTTATTCTTTTTGAATGGATTTCATCAATGTTAATTAATTGAGAATATAAAATTGCCATTAATAAATCTGATGGCAAAAAAGATGAACCTAATTTTTTCCATCCATATTTATCAACTTCTTTTCTAAAAAAAGCAGTCCTATCAGTCCCTTTTTCTCTTATAATCTGAGCCTTCTTGAAATTATATGAATCTTTACAAACAAACAACCCCCCTTCTCCACAAGATATATTTTTAGTTTCATGAAATGAAAAAGCAGCATAATCACCATACATGCCTAGGGGTTTACCTGAGTAAAATGAATTTATACATTGTGCTGCATCCTCAATTATGATTAGATTTGGAAATTTATTTTTAATTGACTTTAATTTAAAAAGTTCAAAGCCAGAACCTCCATAATGAACAATTACTAATGCTTTTGTTCTTTCAGTTACTAAATTCATTGCTTTGTCTAAATCAATAGATGGGTTATTAATATTACTGTCAGCAAAAATAATTTTTGCCCCTCTTAATAAAAAAGCATTAGCAGTAGAAACAAAAGTGTAGTTTGGTATTATAACCTCATCTCCCTCCTTAATTCCTGCAGTTAATGCTATTAATTCCAAAGAATCAGAGCACGATGTAGTAGTTAGACAAAATTTAAATTTATATTTATTTTTAAAAAAATCTATGACTTTTTTATTGTAAAATCCATCTCCAGAGATCTTACCGCTTTCTATTGATTGTACAGCTAATTTTTTGCTTAAAGCGGAATAATAAGCTTTATTAAAGAGTATCATAAATCAATTTTTTCCATTTTCTTGTTATTACAGAATAAGAAAGTTTTCTCCTTGAGTCAATAATGATTTGTTCTCTAGAAAGCTGCTTATTTGTTATAATTTTTTTTATCCCCTCAGATAGATCATAAGCATCCTTATTCTTAGCAATATAACCATTGCCTTTATGTATTAAATCTCTACTTATCCCCACATCAAAAGCGACAACTGGTGTGCCATAGGATAAAGCCTCATTTATCATCATTGGCCCATTATCTTCGATAGATGGACAGATAAATAAATCAGCTTTACTGTATTCCTTTGCCAATTTTACTTCATCTAGATAACCTAAATATTTGAAATTTTTATAAGAAATTTTCAATTTCTTATTGCCAGCTATTCTAAACTGTATTTTATAAAATTTTGAATCACCAATAGATTCTTTAAATAAATTAATCGCTTTAATAAAATAAGATATTCCTTTTCTTTTATCATTAAAATCTTGGGTCCCTAAGAAAATTATTTTTTCTTTATTATATGACTCACTTTCAAGTCTCAAATTAGGGATTGGATAATAAATCAAACTTTTTTTATGATTTTTAAATAAACTACTTCTTTTTACTTGATTTAACGCAAAAGTTGATGAAACATTTACGATCGAATGAGTTTTATTTAAATATTTTTGTTTGGCTTTGAAATTTTTATTAGAGTCGTTTTTCTTTTTAATTGATTTTATTGCTGGACAATTTTTACATTCGAATTCAAACCCTTTACAATCCCAAGAATAATGACACCCACCAGTTAAAAATGAGGTATCCAATAAGTTGAAAATTACTTTACAGTTTGTTTTTTTTTGAATTTCATAAATCATTTTAAAATTTATAAAATGTGAACAATAATGTACTATTAAAATATCAGGTGTAAATGGGAATTTTTTAAATAGCTGATTTGTGTTAAAATAATTTAATTTTTCATTGTAATTATAATAATTATATTTTTTAAAATACTTGTTAGAAAAATATTTATAAAATAAATGACGTAAATTTGATAAAATAATAATAGACAAAAAGTAAGTGTTATATCGTCCTAATACTGTTGAATTTTCATTTTTACTCCCTTTAAGAGATATGAAATGGGATTTACAAAATGAATTTAATACTTGATTAATTCTATTCACAGCACCTCCTGCTCCTCCTTGATTGGTATATGCTAAATTTATTATTTTAACCATCTATAATAATCTTATCAAATATTGATTTTTGAAAACTAGGGTTGTATTTTTCTTCTATAATTTTTCTTATTTGTTTACGTTTAATGTTTTTTGATAAAGCTAAATTTATTTTATCTGCTAAATCATGTACATTGTCGTATTCAAAGAAAAAACCGTTAACACCTTCAATTATTGCTTCTGCCTCAGGCATTTGTCTGTTAAAGTCATTGTGAGTTATTACTGGGGTACCATAACTTAATGAATGAATAGCAGTTAATCCAATGTTCCCAGGCGAAACGCATAAATTTGAATTAAACAAAATTTTTGATATAATTTTTTCATCAAAAATTTCTCCATGAAATTTAATTTCTCTTATAGAATATTTTTTTGCTAAATAATTTAAATTATCCCTTTCTTCTCCATCTCCAATAATTTCAAGAATGATCTTATCTTTTATTTTTAGCAGACTAATTGCTTTAATAAGTAGATCTAGTTTTTTTCTTTTGGTTAGTCTTCCTATGAAAACAATTTTAAAAATATCACAATCGGACTCTTTAGATGTTGAATTTAAATTTTGATATAATTTATTTTGAATGTCATAATCTAAAGAATTATAAACAACATGAAGGTTTTCAATATTAAACTTTAAATTAATAAGGATTTCTCTAGCTCTTTCTCCATATAGAATTTGCTTGTCAGCTAACTGTAAATATTTTTTTCTTAAAAAGAATTTAAAACGATTTTCATTTCCATATATGCCATGCCCCCAAAACCAAATCTTTATTTTTAATAATCTACACAAAAATGAAATTACCCAATTAGAAATTACATTCATTTCACCTAAAAGGATTACAATATCTGGTTTTTCAAGAAAGATTTTTTTAATCACGCCTGATTGCCATATCAAATAGGATTTAAAATAATAATTCTTAATAAGATGAAGTTTCTCGCTTTTAATATTTGTAAAAGGTTTTATATTGCTGTAGGGCTGATCCGAAAAAAAAATGTTAAAATTATATTTATTTTCTGAAATTAATTTACTCCATATAGACTTTCTATAAAAAGGAAAAATATTTGTTATGTAAAATATTTTTTTCATTTATTTGGAATTCACCAATTTTTCTTCTCTGTCATCTTTTTAGATAAAGAATAATATATTTTTGGTGATAGTAATATTATAAATATCCCAAATAAATATTTTAACAATCCTAATATCCCAAAATGATAAAATTGAAAATATATTACTTCAACTAATCTAAAATTTTTTGTTTTTCTAAAGCTTTTAATTCTATCTAAAAATCTTGATTTTGGATTTCTCCATTTTTCAATTTTATTTTTTTCACAAGTACCAATAATTTGAGAGGAAATGTTCAAATCAAAACCCATTTTTATAGCCCTTAAGCCATAATCAACATCTCCATAATTGTGAGTATAAACTTTACTTAGTAATCCAACTTCATTATATATTTTTTTTGGAATAAACACAAAATTTCCATTCATCCATAAACACTTTTGAGGATCACCATTGGGAATTAATAGGTTTAAATTTTCATCTCTTCCTCCATAAGTTATTTCTTGAATGCTAGATTTAGACTTTGAAAAAACACCAATTAAAATTGAAGATGGCTTTTTATTTAGATCATTATAAATTATTGAAAATGCTTTTTTAAATAAAACAACATCATCGTTTAACCATACATAGAAATCATAATCATTTTTTAGTGATGCATATTGCCAAGCTTTTCTTGTCCCTTTAGACCAGAATAAATTTCCATTTCCATAAATTAAATTGAAAGTTGGATATAGATTTTTAATTATCTGTCCCGTGTTATCTGGAGAATTATCATCAAGAATAAAAACATCATGCTTAATGTGACTTACCATAGAAATTGATTTCATACAATATTCAAGGCACGATTTAGTTTTCTCTAGCCTGTTATAACAGGTAATTAATATTGCAGTCTTCAAAAACTTTATCAAATAAAAGATTAATCAATATTTATAACTTCTTTATAAACACTAATATGTTTTTTAGCAACTTTATCATAATCAAATCTTTTGATTACAAATTCTCTACAATCATTTTTTAATTTAGGATTATTATTTTTTAATACCCATGTTATCCCTGAAACAAAATCATCAATATCAAAAGGTTTAGCAAGATATCCTGTTTTCTTATGAAGTATAGTAGTTTTTAATCCCGATGCATTAAATGCAACTACCGGAACGCCACAAGCGTTAGCTTCAGATGCTACTTGACAAAAAGATTCAATTCTGGAGGGTACGACCACTAAATCTGATGAAGAATATGCAGTTTTCATCAAAAGATCATCATTCAAGTAACCTAAATAAAATACAGGAATGTTTAATTTTATTGGGTTTTTAGGTTTTGATTGACCAAATATTACCAAACCAATATTTTGAAGTTCTTTTGAATTATTTAATTTTTTTATAGCTAATTCAAGTAAATCATATCCCTTGTGATATTCTTTTGTACCTGATGCTGAGCCAAACAAAATTAAATTTAATTCTTGTGGTAAAGCTAATTGTTGTCTAGATGTTTTTTTTTCAATTGGCTTCCATATTTTTAGATTTAATGTGTTGGGAATCACATGCACTGGCCAATTTTTCATAAGAAAACTTTTTCTAATATTTTGCTCCATCCAATGACTTGGAGCGATCAAATGAATTGGTTTAACCCAATGTTTAAGTTTTCTTTTAAAAACCCATTTATTCAAATCAAAACCAAACTCTGAATTGGGTCTGTTTTTTTTTGAGTAACCCTCTTGAAATCTATTGTCATATACAACATGTTCTGCGCCACAAAAAGCCCACATATCATGAAGTGTCCATATCAATGGCTTTTTTATTTTTTTAATATCAGATATAGATAACATTTCATGTTGAAACCAATGAAGATGAATTAAATCAGCATCACTATTATTAATTAATTTGATCCAAGAGAAGGATGGAAATAACTGGGGGGAATGTAGAACTTTATTTTCAGATTTTAAAAGTCTTACAAAAATCCTAGAAAAATAAAATTTAAATAAATTAATATATTTAATCACTTTATTTAAAGGGCCTCTCACTGAATAATCAATATCATTTTTATAATTAACCCATATTTCTGAATCAATATTATTAATCAATAAAGATTCATGGATTCTTGATACAGCTCTAGGAGCTCCTCCTCCGGTATTAGAGGTACTTATGTGGATTATTTTCATTTTTTAACTTCCATTCATTAACAAATGGGGATTCTAGTTTTGAAATTATAGGTCTGTATATATAAATTGAAGATAAAAATGTTCTCATACCTAAAACATAATTATTTTTCTTCATCAAAATGTTTATTTTGCTTTTATTAATATTTTCTGTTAAAAATCCAAGTTCTTCAACGCAAACAATCCAGGGAAACTTTTTATCAGAGAAAAAAGATGATAAAATTTCTTTTTCAAACCCTTCAATATCCAAATTAAATAAATGAATTGTTGAATTAAACTCTATAAATTTTTTTGTTTTAGAAAGTTCATCAATACTAATTAAATCTACTTTTAACTCTTTTGATGGTATTCTGTTATAAAGATTTTTCAAGTCTACTACCCTTTTTTTGTCAAATGTACTATTGTCAGGATTTTGTTTGTAGTAGTAAAAAGTCATTTGATCTGTTGTTGATTTTTTTACAATTCCAACATTTAAAAATAAATCTCTACTTCTAAATACTTTATATTTTCTTTTAAGACCTGGTAAAGGGTCAATACAAATTCCACTCCAATTATTTAAATAAAAATTAAATGTATTTGAATGTCTAACTGGATGATTAGAACCAATATCTATGTAATTGCCATTTTTTATACCTCCTAATATCTTATTCAAGATTAAATCTTCTCCATCGGAGGAAAATGTTATAGTTAATCCAATTTTTCTAATTAACCTATTTATTGCTTTAAATATGTATGTCATTGTTTTATTCATAATAAATTATAGATGACCCCTAATTGGTTTATATCCCTTAAATATTTTATCAAAAAAAAATCTAGCTTCATCTTGGTTAAATATCTTTTTTGTTACATTAGTTGCTCTATCTAATTCAGAGTATTTAATAATCCCAACTATTCTGCATTTAAAGTTTTTGGATTTAAGTTCACTCATTATATGAGCTCTATGATTACCTGAACTTGACATCATCCAAAACCATTTCTTATCTTTAATAAAAATTAAAGCTGTAGGTAAATCATTATAATTAACAATATATCCCCTTTTTTTTATTTTTTGAATTAACTTTTTAAACTGAAAAACATGGCTTTTAGCTGTATCTTTTGAATAGATCATCGTTTCTATATTTTCTAATTTATCATCTTTGAATCTCATTCCATTTTCAGACCTATTATGATGAAAACTTAAAAGATATCTTTGTTTGATATTAGATAATTCACCTTTTTCCCAAGGAAGTAACATTGCCCAGATAGGATATTTTCTGAGTTTTCTGTTTGAAATAAAGCTATTTAAATCTGATACTTTTTTGGGTTCAAAACTTTTATATTTTTTATATAAAGAGATTATTATTTGGTCGGTATTTTTTTCATTTAAAATGTCTTTTACAGTTTTTGAATATATATCCAATTCACTATTAAATTTTACTCCTCTAACAGTCCTCCCATTAGAAAATGGTAATTCTA
>Ga0181607_10004907_pt1 | contig 11390 bp, 10 predicted proteins | sample 041ome_9_FD_132420 | JGI IMG/M metagenome (GOLD analysis project Ga0181607, IMG submission 132420) | Coastal salt marsh microbial communities from the Groves Creek Marsh, Skidaway Island, Georgia - 041413US metaG (megahit assembly) | ecosystem: Environmental > Aquatic > Marine > Intertidal zone...
ATTCCAGAAGTGCCTAATCAGTGAAATTAATTTTTGTTACCGGAGGTGTTGTATCATCACTAGGTAAGGGAATAGTCACTGCATCATTAGCTTCATTACTCCGCTCTAGAGGAGTTAAGCTTAAAATTAGAAAGCTTGACCCTTATCTTAATGTAGATCCAGGTACTATGAGTCCTTATCAACATGGAGAGGTTTATGTTACTGATGATGGATATGAAACAGATCTTGATCTTGGTCACTATGAAAGATTTACTGATATAACATGTTCAAAAAATGACTCGATTTCATCTGGTAAGATTTATTCAACAATCTTAGCTAAAGAAAGACGAGGCGAATATTTAGGATCAACAGTACAAGTAATTCCGCATGTCACTGAAGAAATCAAAAAATCTATTACTAAATCTTCACATAAAGACGATGTTATTATATGCGAAATAGGTGGAACTGTTGGAGATATTGAAAGCCTTCCTTTTCTAGAAGCTATCAGACAATTTAAAAACGAAAGTCAATTTGATACTTTACTAATACATTTAACTTTACTTCCATATATTGAAACCTCAGGTGAGGTTAAAACAAAACCAACTCAGCATTCTGTAAAGGAATTACTAAATTCAGGGATACAACCAGATGTCATAGTTTGTAGAAGCAATCAAAAGATTAGCAAAGAAGAAATTCAAAAAATTAGTCTATTTTGTAATGTACCCTCAAATGCTGTTATTCCCTCTTATGATGTAAACAGCATTTATCAAGTACCTCAACTTCTTTCAAAATCAAAACTCGATGACTTAGTTATTAAAAAATTAAAGATTAAACCAATTAAAGCAAAAAATTTAACGGTTTGGGAAAATTTTGAAATTTTAGAGTCTAAAACAAAAGAAGATTTAAAAATTTTTATTATAGGTAAATATGTTCACTTAAAAGATAGCTACAAATCACTTTATGAAGCAATTTACCATGCTGGCATTCACAATCAGGCAAATGTAATGATTAAATGGATTGATTCAGAAACCATAAATAAAAAAAATGTTAATGAATTATTAAAATCTGCTTCCGGTATACTTATCCCTGGGGGGTTTGGAAATAGAGGCATACCTGGAAAACTAGAAGCTATAAAATTTGCTCGAGAAAACAACGTTCCATTTTTAGGTATATGTTTAGGAATGCAACTAACAATCATAGAGTATGTGAGGAATGTCATTAGATTAAAAAATTCAGGAAGTTCTGAATTTGGTAAATATAAAAACAATATCATATCACTTATGACTGAATGGAATTTAAAAAATAAAAAAATTAAAAGGTCTAAAGAAAATGATCTTGGTGCAACTATGCGCCTTGGTGCTTATCCTTGTTTTATTAAAAAAAATTCACTTGCTTCTAAAATTTATAGAAAAAAGATGATTAGTGAAAGACATAGACATCGTTATGAAGTAAATCCTAAATTTAAATCAATTATTGAAAGAGGGGATTTAATATTTTCTGGTTTTTCAAAAGATAAAAAACTTTTAGAAATTGTTGAAAATAAAAACCACAAATGGTTTTTAGCTGTGCAGTATCATCCTGAATTAAAATCTAAACCTTTTAAACCACATCCTATATTTTTATCTTTCATTAAGAATAGTCTAACTCATAAAAATGTCTAAAAAAGTCACTTTAGGTAAAATCAATATAAAAAATGATAATGAAAAACTATTACTTATTTCGGGTCCATGTTTATTAGAGAGTGAAAAATTAGTAAGGCAAGTAGCTATTAAATTAATTAAATATTCTACTGAAAATAATTTTAATTTTATTTTTAAATGCAGCTTTGATAAAGCTAATAGAAGTTCTGATAAGACCATTAGAAGTAAAGTTTCAATTGAGAGGTCAATTGATATTTTAAAAAATTTAAAAAAGGATTTAAAAATCCCTATTACTTCTGATGTGCACGAAACAAATCAGATTGATAAACTTGAGTCTTTATTAGACATCATACAAATACCAGCTTTTCTATGTAGACAAACAGATCTAATCAGAGTTGCTGCACAAACAAAAAAAATTGTAAATGTAAAAAAAGGTCAATTTCTATCACATCAAGAAATTGAAAATATTATTTTAAAGATTGAAAACCAAAATAATAAAAAAATTCTTATTACTGAAAGAGGCAATTCTTTTGGTTATAACTACTTGATTAATGATTTTAAAGGTGTTCATTTCATGAAGCAATTTGGATATCCTATAATTTTTGATAGTACCCACAGTGTTCAATTACCCGGTGGGATGGGTATAAAAAGTGGGGGCGCTAGAGAATATGTTGTTCCTTTATCAAAATCTGCTGCCTCTTTAAGGCTAGCTGGTTTTTTTATTGAAACTCATCCCAATCCAGAAAAAGCATTAAGCGATGGCCCAAATATGATGCATTTGCATAATATGCCAAAGCTTTTAAGTTCTATTAACAAAATAAATAAGGCAGCAAAATAAAATGAAAATACAAAATATTATAGCAAGAGAAATATTCGATAGTAGAGGTAACCCAACTGTTGAATGTGAATTAATGATTGAAAATATACCTCTTTCATTCAGGGGAATGGTTCCATCTGGTGCCTCAACTGGAAAATTTGAAGCACTAGAATTACGAGACGGAGACAAAGATAGAATGAGTGGTAAGGGTGTTTTGAAAGCTGTATCAAATGTTAATGACCAAATTAAACCCAATATAGTTTCAAAGGATTTTTCAAACTACCAAGACTTTGATCAATTTTTAATAGAATTAGACGGAACTGATAATAAGTCTAAATTTGGAGCAAATGCTATTCTTTCATTGAGTCTAGCTTTTTACAAAGCATGGTCTCATATAAATTTTGGAAATGTTTTTCTTTCTCAAGGAGACAGTAATTTAATTATCCCCGTACCTATGCTAAACGTCATTAATGGAGGTCAGCATGCAGACAATGATGTAGATTTCCAAGAATTTATGATTTTACCTATAGGTTTTAATTCTCTTAAGGAAGCACTTGCAGCAACACATGCTGTTATATCTAATATTAAAAGTGATTTAAAAAGTAAATCTTTAAATACTAATTTAGGAGATGAAGGTGGATTTGCTCCAAACTTAAAATCCCATCTAGATGTTTTGGATCTGATTTGCAATTCTATAGATAAAGCTGGATTTAAACAAAATGATCAATTTAAAATATCTCTTGACTCAGCTTCAAGTGAATTTTACTCAGATGGAAAATATAATTTTGAAGGTAATAGTTACTCAACAGACCAAATGATTGATGTTTATAAAAATATTTGTAAAAATTATCCAATATTTTCAATTGAAGATGCTCTAAACGAAGAAGACTATGATGGTTGGACCGAAATAACTAAACAGCTAGGTTCAGAAATACGTTTAGTTGGAGATGATTTATTCGTAACCAATTTAGAAAAGTTGAAAACTGGTATTGATCAAAAACAAGCTAATAGCATTTTAATAAAACTTAATCAGATTGGTACTGTAACAGAGACACTTAAAGCTATTGAAATGGCTTCAGATAATAATTTTGCCTCAATTATGTCGCATAGATCTGGTGAAACTGAGGATTCTTTCATATCTGATTTAGCTGTAGCCTCTGCATGTCCTCTTATCAAAACCGGTTCTCTTGCTCGTTCGGACAGGGTTGCTAAATATAATCAGCTTCTTAGAATATCAGAAAGTAATAAGATTCAGGGATATGCTGGTAAATTAAGTGAAGTTTTTAAAAGCTAACAGTATCATTAATTTATTTTTTGCATTTGTATTAATTTACCTTATTTATCATACTATTTATGGAAAGTTTAATATCGGTAATTATTTAATTCATCAGTTTGAGCAAAAAATGTATATAAAGCTTCAAGAGACACTTAAAAAAAATATGATAGATTTGAATGTAGACTTACATTCTTTCTACTCTAATAAAGATGATTATATTGATGAAATATCAAAACAAAAAAATACTAATCCAACAGACTCCGAGATAATTATTAAATTAGATTAAATGGCAAAAAAAATTAACAATACCTTCTCTAATGATGAGCTAATTAAGTTTTATGAGAAAATGTTTCTCATACGAAAGTTTGAAGAAAAAGCAGGACAATTATATGGTTCTGGGAAAATTGGCGGTTTTTGCCACTTATACATTGGCCAAGAAGCTGTAGTTATAGGTATCCTGTCATCAATAAAATCTGAGGATACTGTTGTAACCTCTTACAGAGATCATGGTCATATATTGGCGCGTGGTGTTGATCCAAAATTAGTTATGGCTGAGTTGACCGGAAGAAAAGATGGAATTTCTAAAGGTAAGGGTGGATCTATGCACATGTTTTCAAAGAAAAATAGATTTTATGGTGGCCATGGTATTGTTGGTGCTCAGGTTCCCATTGGTGTGGGTCTTGGTTTTGCACATAAGTACAGAAATGAAAAAAAAATCAGCAGAGTTTACGTTGGTGATGGTGCAATGAGCAATGGACAGGTGTTTGAAGCTTTTAATTTAGCTGCATTGTGGGAATTACCTGTTTTATTTATTATTGAAAATAATAAATACGGTATGGGAACTGCTGTTAACAGGTCAGCTGCTGGAAATGAATTATTTGAAAGGGCGACGGTCTTTGGCATTAAAGGTGAGAAAATAAATGGTATGAATTTTTTTGATGTTAGCCAAGCAGCAATAAGAGCCAGAGAGCATATTTATGAAACCTCTAAGCCTTATGTAATTGAAATGGATACATATAGGTATAGAGGACACTCTATGTCAGATCCGGCAACCTATAGATCTAAAGAAGAAGTTAGCGATATGAAATCCAATGATCCCCTTATAAATATGAAAAAGGCTTTAATTGATGACTTTAAGATAGATGAAGAGAGTTTATCTAAGATAGAAACTGACATAAAAAAACAAATTAAAGAAGTTGAAAAATTCTCATTGGAGTCACCTTTGCCTGAGTTAAAAGAGTTATTTACTGAGGTATATTTATGAAAATTCTACTTCCAGCATTATCTCCAACAATGGAAACTGGTAATCTAGTAAAATGGCTTGTTGAAGAGGGTCAAAAAGTTAATTCGGGTGATATTATAGCAGAAATTGAAACTGATAAAGCGACTATGGAATTAGAGGCCCCTGATGATGGTGTATTAAAACAATTTATCATTTCTGAAGGTACAGAGAATATTAAAGTAAATTCACCAATAGCTATTTTAGATGTTGAAGGCGAAGACGAAGAAAATGAAAGTGAGTCTTTGAACGAGAACACTCCAAAAGAGCAGGCAAAAGAAGATATTAATCAATCTATTAGTATGAATTCAATTATGAATGACTTTGACGAAAGTAATTCTAAATGGACTGAGGTTGAAATAACCATGAGAGAGGCTCTCAATCAAGCTATTGAAGAAGAAATGACTTTAGATAAAGATGTGTTTCTTTTGGGAGAAGAGGTTGCTGAATATAATGGAGCTTACAAAGTTACCCAAGGTCTATTAGATAAATTCGGAAATAAAAGAGTTTTAGATACACCTATCTCTGAGCATGGTTTTACTGGTTTAGCTATTGGTGCTGCTATGGCAGGCCTAAAACCAATATGTGAATTTATGACTTTTAATTTTTCAATGCAGGCTATTGATCAAATTATAAATTCAGCTGCAAAGTCACTTTATATGTCTGGTGGCGAGATCAATGTCCCAATAGTGTTTCGAGGCCCTAATGGTGCTGCTGCTAGAGTGGCTGCTCAGCACAGTCAATGCTTCATTTCATGGTTTTCCCATATTCCTGGTTTATTAGTTGTTGCGCCTTCAAATGCTAGAGATGCAAAGGGATTATTAAAAAGCTCAATAAGAAACCCTAATCCCGTAATTTTTTTGGAACATGAACTTTTATATAAAGAAAAAATGAAGGTTCCAGAAGAAGATGATTTTATTGTTCCTATAGGAAAAGGCAAAATGATCGCAGAAGGCGATGATGTCACAATCATTGGCTTTAGTATGAGCGTCCATAGAATTTTAAATGCCTTACCTGAAATCAAAAATTTAAACATTAAAGCAGATATCATTGATTTAAGGTCTATTAAGCCTTTAGATGAAGAGCTAATTTATAAATCCGTAAAAAAAACCAATAGGGTAGTAATTGTTGAAGATGGATGGGGTAATACTAGTTTTGGCTCACATTTATCCTACTTAATCCAATCTAATTGCTTTGATTACTTAGACTCCGAAATAATCAAGGTAAGTGGCAAAGATGTTCCTATGCCTTATGCTGAAAACTTAGAAGCCTTAGCTTTACCTACTAAGGATGAAATTATTTCTGCTGTTAAAAAAGTTACTTATAAAAATTAATGCTATTCGAAGTGAACCTTCCCTCTTTGTCTCCTACTATGGAAGAGGGTAAAATTGTAAAATGGGTTAAAAAAAAAGATGAACATGTATTAAGTGGTGAAGTTTTATTTGAAGTTGAAACTGATAAAGCCACAATGGAATATGAATCACCTGAAGATGGCTATATAGCTGAAATTTTTATAGATGAGGGAAGCACCGCAAAAGTAAATCAGCTCGTCGCTTTAATTTCTGATAATAAAGATTACAGCAGTAAAGATATCGATGAATTTGTATCTTCAGAGAAATCAAGTAATTTTGTTAGCGTTGATAGCAATAATATTGAACTAGATTCACAAAATACTGTTGATGATAAAAAAGAGTTACCGAAATCAATTCCTATTACACCCTTAGCTAAAAAATATGCACAAAACAATAATATTAATATAGAAAATATTTCCTCTTCTATGAGAAGAATTCATCTTGCCGATTTATTAAATTTAGAAAAACTTCAAGTAGCAAATAATAATAAAATTTTTATAACTCCTTATGCCAAAAAGTTAGCTTTTGAAAATGGAATTAAAACAGATGATATTAAAGGATCTGGTCCATTGCATAGAATCATAAGTAAAGATATTATATCAAACAGTTCTATGGATCAGTCACCAAAAGTTAATAAATTAAGACAGGCAATTGCAAAAGCAACTATCCATTCAAAACAAAACATTCCTCATTTTTATCTAAACTCTAAAGTAAATATGAATGAATTATTGAAGTTTAGAAAAGAGCAAAAGCAAAAAGGTAATAAATATTCTTTTAATGCAATTATAATGCTAGCTATTGCAAAAGCTTTTAAAAACTTTCCTGATGCTAACTGTACTTACAAAGATAATGGCGAATTTTTAATTCATGAAAATACAAACATAGGTATTGCTGTTGATACAGATTCTGGCTTGAAAATGCCTGTTTTAAAAAATATTGATGAAAATAATTTAGATAATTTGAATAAAAACCTTTCAAATTTGATTAATTTAACTCGAGAAAATAAGATTTCCTCATCGGATTTGTCTGGCGGTGTTATTAGTATTTCCAATCTTGGCTCTTTTAACATTAGAAGTTTTGATGCGATTATTCTTCCAGGTCAAACTTATATTTTAGCAGTTGGTCAAATATTTGAAGATGTATATGTGAATAAAGGAAAAATTGAGATAGCTAGTTTCGTAAATTTAACTCTATCTTGTGATCATAGAGCTGTGGATGGCGTTCTTGCCTCTCAGTTTTTTTCTAGCCTAGTTTCAAATTTGGAGAAAATATCTAATGTCTAAAAAATACGATTTATCAATAATTGGAGGCGGCCCAGGTGGATATGTTGCTGCAATTAAAGCCTCACAATTAGGTCTAAAAGTTGCACTTTTTGAGGAGTATAAACTTGGAGGTGTCTGTCTTAATTGGGGATGTATCCCTACAAAATCTCTTTTACATTCAGCTGAATTTATGGAAGAGGCTACTCATTTTGGCCTTGATAAAAAAGACCTGTCTAAAATCGCTCTTGAAAAAATAGTTCAAATGTCAAGAACCGCCTCAGACAACCTTTCGAAAGGTGTTAGTGGTCTTATGAAAAAAAATAAGATTGATGTTTATAATCATAAAGCTATCCCTGAAATTAAGGATAATGGTTTCATTGTAAATTTGGAAAAAGAAACAATTGAATCAGATAAACTAATTTTAGCTACTGGGTGTAAATCTCGAACCATAGGTCAAACTTCTTTTTCAGAGGTAATTTGGAGTTCAAAGGAAGCTATGATACCAAAGTTCCTTCCCCAAAAACTCTCTATTATTGGTTCTGGAGCTATCGGAATTGAATTTGCAAGTGTCTATAATGCCTTAGGCAGTGAAGTTACTGTATTTGAATCCCAGGATAGAATTCTACCACAGTTTGATAATGATGTTTCAAATGAAGCCAAAAAGATATTTGAAAAAAAAGGGATTAAGTTTGAACTAAACGCTAATATCAATGAAATAAAAGACCAAAAAAAATCAGTCTCTTTTAATAACAATGATAAACAAATAATTTCCGATGCTTTAATAATATCAATTGGAGTTGTGCCAAATTTGGATGATCAAATAATACAAAAGACATCAATTTCAAATAATAAATCTGGCTACATAGAGACCAATGGTAACTATGAGACGAATGTCAAAAACATATTTGCTATTGGAGATATCATAGGAGGCCCTTGGTTAGCCCATAAAGCTATGCATGACGCTATTAATTGTATTAACTACATTGTGAGCGGAAAATCTTCACATAAGCCAAAAAACCATGAAATTCCTGGATGCATATATAGCCTTCCTCAAATTGCTACTGTTGGTTATACTGAGCAACAATTAAAAGAAAATAATATTCCTTATAAAAAAGGTAATTTCCCTTTCTTAGCAAATGGCAAGTCTCAAACAATGTCCAATGTCCATGGTTTTGTAAAAACGTTATTTAACTCTGATACAGGGGAATTTTTAGGCGCCCATCTGATTGGCCCAGATGTTACCGAAATGATATCAACTTTTGGATTAGCCATGACTTCTGAGTCAACTGAGGATGAATTTATAAATACTATATTTGCACATCCCACTTTATCTGAATCAATACATGAAAGCGTTCTTTCTGCTTTCGATAAACCATTGCATTTTTAATGACCATTAGACATCCAGAAAAAATTAAAAGGTTTAATCCAACTGTTTTAAAAAAACCTAACTGGATAAAAGTAAAGGCTCCTACCTCTAAAGAATACAATGACACTTTAGAATTAGTGAAAAAATATAATCTTCATACTGTATGCCAGGAAGCAGCTTGCCCAAATATTGGAGAATGTTGGTCGAAAAAGCACGCAACTTTTATGATATTAGGTGATACCTGTACAAGAGCTTGTTCTTTTTGTAACGTTAAAACAGGTAAGCCATTTTCAATAGACCCTATGGAACCTCTTAATGTTGCTAAATCTGTATCTAAACTAAATTTAAAACATGTTGTCATTACCAGTGTAGATAGAGATGATCTTATTGATGGTGGTGCAGGTCAATTTATATCAACAATAAAATATATTAGAGAACTTTCACCACATACAACTATAGAAATTCTTACACCTGATTTTTTAAGAAAAGGTGAAGTTTATAAGTCGATTGTTGATTCTAAGCCAGATGTTTTTAATCACAATATTGAAACAATACAACGTTTATATAAAACAATTAGACCAGGTTCGATTTATAATGAAAGCCTTAATCTTTTAGATACAGTAAAAAAATATGATCATAGTGTTTTTACTAAATCTGGACTAATGGTTGGTCTTGGAGAAGAAATGCATGAAGTTAAAGATCTTTTGGTCGATCTTAAAAAAAATTCAGTAGATTTTGTAACTATAGGTCAATACTTACAGCCTTCAATTCATCATGAAAAAGTTCACAAATTTTATTCACCTGAAGAATTTAAGGAACTAGAAAATTATTGTTTTAATTTAGGTTTCAAAATGGTGTCATCATCACCTTTAACAAGATCTAGTTATCATGCAGATGAAGACTTTAAAAAATTAAAAGAAGCGATTTAATTTTTAATTAGAGAGACACTAGACCAACAAGCTATAAATTTACTCTCTCCAATAAGACCAGATTTTTCATTAGTTGTAGCTTTAATAGTGATTTGATTATCGTTAATAGATAAAACTTCGCATAGTTTTTTAATCATTTGATTATAATATGGATTTATTCTTGGCTCCTCGGATACTACCATAATGTCTATATTGTTAATTGAAAAATTTTGTTTTGACATTTTCTTTAAAGCATAAATTAAAAAATCAACAGAATTTCTTTTATAGTTTCTTTTATTATTTGGAAAATAAGTACCTATATCTCTCAATGACAGAGCACCTAGTATTGAGTCAGTTATAGCATGAAGTATGACATCACCATCTGAGTGAGAAATTATTTTAATTTTAGATTTAATTTTTAAAGTTCCAAGATTTATAAAATTATTAGAACTACATTTATCTATTCTATGAATATCATAGCCCAATCCAGTTCGAGATTCATTTTTAAAAAAATTGATTGATTCCAAATCTTCTTTGAAAGTTATTTTATTATTTTGATATCTATCTTTTAAATATTTAACTTTGTATTCATTATCATTAAATCTAAAAAGTTGGCTATCGTCAGTTAAATTATTATTTTTATTTATTTTGTGAAGTTTAGTAATAATTTTCTTTTTAAATGCCTGAGGTGTTTTAATTAGCTTAAGTTTCTTTCTATCCATATCTAACCCATTAAACAAAGCTGTATCTGAACATTCTGAATAGGGCACTATACAATCAAATTTATTCGTCTTTATTAATCCGACTATTCTTTTGATTAATTGGTTAAAAAATAATGGTCTAGCACAATCATGAATTATAACATAGTTAGCTTTGTATTTAGATTTGGTTAATGCATTTACAACACTCTCTTGTCTTGTAGATCCGCCTTTTATCAACTCTAAACCTTTAAGTTTATGTTCAATTTTTATTTTTCTATCAACAACAACTGTTAATTTCTTAAAATTTTGTTTTAAGATGAAATCAATATTATGTTCTAAGAGCGTTTTATTGTTTAATTTTGATAAAAGCTTATTATCTTTTTTTGAAAATCTTGTACTATTACCTGCTGCTAAAAGTATAAAATGAATTTTATTGTTAATTAATGTCAAGCTACTTTAATAAATTATCTGGTTTTATTTTTCTGTCTATTTTCTTTATATTATTTATTTTAACTATTTATTCATTAATTTCATCAAATGAAATAATTCGAAATGCTGAGTTAGTTCAATACGTATTCATAGCTGATATTGTTTTCTTATTAATACTCCTTCTTTATCTTACTCTTTTTCTTATTAACTATATCAAAAACAAAAAAAGAGACATTGTTGGTTTGAGATTATTTAATAAGTTTTTTTTATTTTTTGGTATCTTTTCAATTATTCCAAGTGGGATAATGCTTTTATCTTCAGCTATTTTTTTTAATATTGAATTAAGTACTTGGCTAGGACCTGCTTTTAAATCATCAGTCA
>Ga0181607_10004912_pt1 | contig 11382 bp, 9 predicted proteins | sample 041ome_9_FD_132420 | JGI IMG/M metagenome (GOLD analysis project Ga0181607, IMG submission 132420) | Coastal salt marsh microbial communities from the Groves Creek Marsh, Skidaway Island, Georgia - 041413US metaG (megahit assembly) | ecosystem: Environmental > Aquatic > Marine > Intertidal zone...
CATGGACGACGGCGAAGGGGACTCAGACGACGATGCCCCGGCGCACGCCCCTGGGTCGACCGCCGAACTCGTCGCCAACGTACTCGCGCAAGACGCGCGCTCAAAGAAGAAATCTTCTGACGCACGCGCGACGGTGCTCCCGAGCGGCAACGATTCCGATGACGACAAACCGCGAGCGAACAGCGACAAAAGTAGTGGTAAAAAGGTCGCCTTCGCGGACATCGACGACGACGAAGAGGATTTAGCACTTAAAGCCGAAGGTGCGGCAAAGAAGCGCGCGTTGTTGAGGTCAGAGATGGCGGCAAACATGCGCGACGCGGACGACGTCGACGCGAGAGAGAGCGTCGAGCAGGCTGAAGAAGCGGTAACGGGTGACGTGAGTGATGACGGTGAGAAGTTTGAGCCGTTCAATTTGGAGCAAGAACGTAAAGAGGGATATTTTGATGACGACGGCAACTACGTAGAGTACGCCGAGGAGAAGGATGAAACCGACTTGTGGTTGGAAAAGGATGCAAAAGTAGACGAGAGATTCGCCACGGGCGCGATTAAGCGTAGCACGGCAATCTTAGAAGAGGAGGAGAACGCCAAGGCGATGAGTTCGAGAGAAATTGCAGATATGCAGCGAGATATTGCGGCGTATTTGAAACCAGGCGAGACGGTGCTCGGCGCTTTGAAGCGACTCGGCGGCGGAAAGACTGATAATAGAAAGGGTCGAGAAGCGCCGCAAAAGCCGCCAAAAGTAATGAGTGGGGAAGAAAAGAAGGCGTTTGACACTTTGACTGAGCTTTCGAGTGCGTTGATGAGTAATGGAGAGTATGAAGTGTATACTTTTCAAAAGGAGGCGTTCGAGCGGGCGGCGGCGTTATACGCGCCACCAGTAATTACCAACGATGCCGGTACCAAAGACATGTTCGCCGATAGTGACGACGATGAAGTCGATGTATCAGCGCCAGCAATCGAACCGAAATCGAAGAAGGCAAAGGTAGAAGAACCTGCAAAGGCGTCTGGTATCGACTTTTCGTCGATGAACGTCAGCAAACTAAAGTGCTACATCAAATCCCATGGAGGAAGCGTCGAGGGAAACATCGCGGAGAAACGTGAGTTGGTCGAGCGTGCGCAAGCGTGTGCGCCGGCACCCGTACCTGAAGGATATGTCTATGATGCTGAGAACGACATGTACTTTTGCGAGGCGTCCAATCTTTGGTATTCACACGTCAAGCGTTTGTTCACCGACCGTTTTAAGTGGTGGTACTACGACACTGCAAAGGGATTTGTCGAGTGTGCGCCAGAATAATAGTCTTTCGTTTTAATTCAATGTAGCTAAGGTATAGAAATGTATTCATCAATCGAAAATACGCTTGGACGCGTCAAACGTCGCGCCCACGCGCCGATACAACGCCGCACTCTCCTCATCAAACGCCTTTTGCTCATCCGTTGGATTTTCTGGATTAGATGACTCGTACACTTGCGCGTTGAGAATATATAGCGTACTATCCACGATAGTTACCGATGTATAAATTCGTTTGTTACCATGCGTCGTGATTAAACGATACTCGTAATCGTAAAACGTCGCCCCCGATTTTGGCCCGACGCGTTCGTTTTCGCTCAACACGTACACTCCTCCAGGTATCGTGCTCTCCTTCTTACTCTCAGCCTCCGCAAGCTTTGAGCCGATTTCGGTCACGCTTCCAAACGAAGTGAGCGAATTAATCGTCACTGGCGATACAGTTACGCCAATGTTACTGTACTTTGCGTCTGGGTTCTTAAACAACGCCTGCGCGCCCGGCTTTGACGCCACCACCCACGACGAAGGATACTTCAACTCGAACGCAAACTTCGTATCTATGTACGGTGTCAATGATGTGTCATCGATGACGTCGTTATCGCGTACGGTATCCGCGATTTGCGCGTCACTGTCGTCATCCGCGGCGCGAGCGTCTCGCACGGTCCACGCCCCGAACGCGGCCAAACCCACCAACGCATGACGCCGCGTCGACGTTTCACATCGCCCCGTGCGGTGCGTGACGTCGAATCCATCGTGCGCGTCGTTCGTCGAGCACTGGCCTGCGTCTACCGGCGCTGCTGCGCACCGCACGCTCCAATTTCTCTGCGCCTTTGAAGGTGACGCAAACTTACTCAGACCACCGCGTCGCGTCGACGCCACCGCGCGCGCACTCGCGCTCGCGCTCGCGCTCGCGCTCGCGCTCGCGCTCGCGCTTGAACGCATCGAGATCGACATCGCGCGCGCAATGGCTCTCGATTTCCGGTACGCGCGCGAACGGGCGAGGCGAGAAGTGGAGAGGCTCCAGGCTTCACCGCACTCGAGCGCGCGCGCCATGGCCGCCCAGGCGATGGACACCGACGACGATGACGTCGACGACGACGGTGGACGGTTCATTAATCCAGTGCCGGTGATTCACGCGCGCGCGTCGTCGTCGAGCGCGAACGCGAGACGCCGCGCGGAAGGAGATGAGTCTGTGCGCGACGCGTTCGATGCCGAGGAAATTTTTGAGCACGTTCGGGACATTAATGATCCCGAGCACCCGTATAGTCTAGAGCAGGTGCGTGTTGAACGTGCGCATGCGCTTGCGTGTCTTGATGTGCGCAGCGATATCGCGCACGCGCGGTGCAGGCGCGCGATGAAAGGTGAGCGTCGCGACTGACGCCCGCGTTCGCGTTGGTACAGTTAAACGTAGTAAACCCCGACGCAATCACCGTCGACGACGCAAAATGTCGGATCAAAGTAGAATTCACTCCAACAGTACCTCACTGCTCCATGGCTACGCTCATTGGATTGAGCATTCGTGTCAAGCTCCTCAGAGTTTTACCGCGGCGTTTCAAGGTTGACGTCCGCATCGCGCCTGGGACGCACGCGAGTGAACGCGCAGTGAATAAGCAATTAAACGATAAAGAGCGCGTCGCCGCGGCGTTGGAGAACGCCAATTTACTAGAAAAGGTTGATTTGTGCTTGTCCGGACGCACGGCGATTTGATGCTAACGTGAATAGTAGTGCTCGCGTCGACTGCGAGTGAAAAGTGTTTGATTTGATTGTTTGTACGCGCGAGCGCGCGAAAACTTACAAAAGAGCAAAAAAGCTATAGTGTTCTATTGATGTGATGTGTAGAGATTTATCCCACGTTCAATCTAAAAATATCGTTGAAAATGAAGTAACTCCCCGGCGCCAACCCGGCGGCTTCCGTCGGCATCAGTTGAAACGTTTGACTGAACTTTTGCGCGTGTTGTTCACCATCAATCAACAAATCACCGCACACCACAACGACGACGCCACCGTTTGGCGACGGTTGGGTATCTAACGTCACCACGCGATGTTTCACTTGCTGGAATGGCAGAGACTTGAGCTTTTCCACAATCGCGGCGCTGCCTTTGTATTGCCCCGGGCGCTCGTTGGAGTGCTCAAAGTTCAACATGGAGTACGTGTCGTTATATAACGGACCGAGTTGCGAGCGATCGGCGTCGAAGGTGTTGTAGTAGTGTTGCGCAAACGCCTGTGTGTGCGAAAAGACGCGAGAAATGTCAGGATGAGCGTGCGAAAGGGCGTCATCGCGCGCATTGTCTCTCGTGCGATTAATCCTGAGCGCGTGTGCCCTTTTGCGGGTGCGCGCGTGGGGCACGGGCGTCGCGCGACACGAGAACGTACCTGACCAACTTGGTCAAAGTTTGCGCAAATGTTCGTCATCGGGTTCGCCATCGTGCACACAAGGATGGGTGCGCGCTGAGAAGTGAGGCGGGGATGCGACACAGGTGCGCGGGACTTTACGTCGCGTTCTGATGATACAGTGCAATTCGAAGCGATCGAATGCGCGCTAACTACGCTATTTTGTCTAAGACGATGACTATATATATATGCATCGCATCCAGTGTCATGGATGCATGCGCTAGAAGACGGCGAATGTGAGGCTTGTGCCGTTTGCATAGCGGTATCCCGCGTCGAGCGTGCGTTGCGCCGCCGTTCCAGATGTTGAGATTGTGAACGCGTACGTTCTCATCGGGTAAGATGCTGGGGAGACGCACTCTACGTAGGTGGAGTTGAACACTGCCGCGGTGACGAAGATTGAGTCAAACGCACACCTGGCGGCACCACTGGCGATGTGAAATTCTGCGCCCGTGACGCCGACAATCATTCCGCCTCTCGCCGAGGCGCCCGACGGCGAAATCGATGTCACCGTGGGTGTGCTGTATTGCTGCACGCCAAAAGTACCAACTAAACCTACAAGGGTTGTGGTATTTGGCGATGCAGACAACTCGAGTTGCAGCGCGCCTTCGAGATCGTCTCTTCGACCCACGACGACGTTTCTAAAACCATACGTGCCGCTGTCTTTTATGCTCTCGCATTTCACCAAAGCGGAAGACACATATTCGACTGGAAGGACAGTGCCTGACTCCTTGTATCCACAGTATATTGGCGATTGACTCCCAGGAGGAGAGTACAAATCTAAACCGGTAAACTCGAAGATGGCGCCACCGTCACCATTAACAAAGTACGGCGACACCTTTTGCGCTCGCAGAGGTGGCACGACTAAAATTTGACTTGTAAAATCAAGAGCAGATGTGGTAGACGATCCTATGGCGAGAGTCACGAACCCGGGAGCGATAGCGCGAGGGATCAAGCACCCGAGCGAGCTCGAGAAGTTGGTTGACTCAGACACACCAAAGTAGCACGTCGTCGAAGACGTCGGTGATGCAACGCTTCCACTCGGAAGAACGTAGACGCCTCCGCTGGCGGACACCTCAGACGGTATCCAATCGTCAACGAACTCCGTGGTGATGTCATGCACGCGCGTCGTGGCGTCAAACCAAGGCGATAGAGATGTTCTAGACGATCCAGCTGAAGATTGTATGGAATTTGACACAACCAATGCAAACGCCGTTGTGACGCTTACCGCGGGTGCTTCACAAATCACGAGCGCCGACGACACTATCACCGCGACTCGCGTCGTTACAACGCCGGCATCGGTGGTAAATGTACAGTTAGCCATGCCACTCGTTCCGTGCCCGAATCCCTGACCTGTACCCGTGAAATATCCTCCAGGAGTTGAGACAAGCGCGTGGGCGGTTGAAATCCACTTGAGCGGTTCCCAAAATAACGGAGACAGTTCACGTTCGATCGCTTTCAACGTTTCAATAGCCGAAGGCGTGCCGACGACATCGACGATGGAATCAACGTACGTGCTAGAAATTGTTGGCGCTGAGTGCTGGCCAAGAAATTTTGATCCTTCCCCAAGACTTCCACCAAACCTCACGTCAACGGATGAACCACTCGCAATCGCTGGCGATACGCAACTGTAATCACCATCAACCTCGCGCCTCGCTGCGACGCTTATTGCGCCAAATAGACACCTCCATTGATCAAATATCAATCGTTCTGTGGCCGATACGTCGATAGCTCTGTCGACAGAAACAACAACTCCACCTTCCCCGGTAGTGTCTACGGTGTTCGCCGTCGTGAATACGTCCACGACATCGCCGACGTACGAGAACGCGCCATAACCCGACGTTTGATACGCCATGTCCCCTAGACGAAGCAAAGTCGTCGTTTGAGACGCAGAAGGTGGAGCTTCGACGATTGCCAACGCTGATGACACCGCGACGCCACGCGAGGCGGTTGAGCCAAAGGCACAAGACAAAACCGTCGGACCGCTGGTGTGGAAAAATGTCGTGTCCGCGTCGTACTTTTCCCAGTCGCTAGCCACCGCACCCGCCCTTAGAAAGTTACCAGAGACATGCACGACGGCACCACCTGATACCGCACCCTCGTTGGGTGCTAGTGCGAGAATACTCGGCGTCGCCGTTTGCAGAAACACAAAAGTACTGTTCTCGCTCGTCATCAAGTTTTCGACGTTGTGAAACTCAATCGCGGTATATCCTGCGTACAAGAGCGTTGGCGAAGGACAAGAGACGGCGTTTAATTTAACCCCAGTCACTGAGCTATCAGATCCAGCCAATGTCGTGCGGACATCCGCTGATGTCACGGTAGTAGCCGTCATGAACGAGTTACCAAAGCGACACTTCTGATACGTCGTCGCCGTATTCAGCGTTGAAATCGAAGAAAAGTCGACACCGTCGATGGTGACTGTGTCGCCACCATCGAGCGATCCGCGTGGAGGCGTGACGCTTCTGATTGTTGGTCTATACGCCACGCTGAATCCACCAAAGCTATCAATGGTGAAAGTAGCCTTGCCCGTGCTCGCGTCAAACGTCGCTCCATTCAACGCCATGGCAGATGACGTCGTCCCGTCTTTCGATTTAACAATCACCAAGTTTTCATTGCCCTCGGCAGATGGCACTTGCGAAGTCTCGTACGTAATACTCAGCGTTGCTGACTTTGAGAGGCGAAACGCGTTTGGCGTCAACACTAACGCGTATGGCGTGTTGAGGTTAACATTCCACGTGTACCACCAAGTGCTCTCTGTCGACGCGCTTATCGCAAGTTTTGTGAAGGAAGCATTCATCGATGTACCCCATGCTATAGAGCCCTCTGGAAAATTAATACTCGAAACGCCGTCATCAGCATCCATGAGGCCACCAATGTAGCTCAGTACTCCACCCGAAATGCGGGGCGAGTATGTGCTCGGTACAAAGGTTAATTTTCTCGAGTAGAGAGTAGTGCTCGTCAAACCATACTCATCAACTTGAAGCGATGGCGTATCACCAGTCCACGAGGCTAGAGATACGAGATTTGCTCCATCGTATGCTTCCACTGATGCTGAAACCGCACCGTACGATTTAAATTCGTAAATACCAGGCTGCACAGTCACTTCTGCGACGTACTCATGCGTTGCGTTGTCTAATGAAATACCATCCAGCGTCGAAGCGAGCGCCGGCGTCTCGCTCACGATTGAGCCAAAGTCATACCAGGACGCCGCGGATGCACTAGCATTGAGTTCAACTCGAATTGTGACCCCTAAACTACAAGCGTTGACTTCATCCGAAGTAGTTGCATATTGGTCGTAATTTACGTACGACGGATCCGTACATCCCGGTCCTATCACGCGCGCGCGTTTGCTAGTTATGGCGTTAGCATCGGCAGATGTGTACGTCCAATACGTAATCGACGTTGCGCCCAAGCCACTCTGCCCTGAAACAGTGGTCAGTGAAGCGTTCAACGCGCCAAAGAAGTTTGCGGTGTATATCGCGCCAGGATACGCGACAAACTCAATCTCATCGGCTTGATCAAATCCCGATTCACCGCTGCCGCTCTCGTATGAGTCAGATACATAAAATCCAGGGCCTTCAAACTCGTACACCGCATGGTCAACGACGCCAGTGACACTGACGGAAAATAGTAGTTTCACGCCAGATACGCACGATCCATCATCACTCGTAGCATATGGATTATAGTTGGGCGCATCTAAGTCAGTGCACCCAGGTCCACGCAACGTGAACGTGCGCGATAAACTATCTTCAACTGTTTTACCGGTGTAGCCGATGTACAGATAACTATTCGAATCTTTCACAGTCGCTTGCATCGATCCTTCAAAGTGCACGAAGTACTCCACCGATGGGTACGCGCACATGACAAGCTCATGAACTTCGCCTAAATACGTCAAAACGCCGGCAAAGTGCGTTGTTTCATTGTATGGAGGTCCGTTCACCGAATACGCACCATACTCTTCGATAACTAGGTCGTGACTCTCTACTGTCTTTTCTATATTCGCCACAGATTGCATGGTAAACGTCACATCTACCGGTGACTCGAGTTTTACCTTTCGAATGGCGTGATTCCCAGAATCAGCGACAAAGAATACGTTGCCAGTGATGCCAGAAATCCCACGCGGCGTGTTTAATAATGCACCAGAACCGACGACGTCGTCGCGAAATCCAGACGTACCCGTGTAGCTTCCCGATACTGTTGTTATTGTCGCCGCATTTGACGCCGTGGAATCTGTCAAAATTAGTCGCCGGACTTGATGCGTCCCTCGCTCGGTTATCATGAGCACTCCGCTGCTCAAATCGCTGTCGTACGCATACGTAATCCCAGATGGATAGTTGAGCCTCGCTGGCGTGCTGAGCAAACCATTTTGATTGAGCACTGTCCCACTGGATGATGCGGTGCCATCACCCATGATCGTACTCACAGCTCCGCTGGACAGATCAATCTCTCTAATCGCGTGGTTGCCCGTGTCGGCAACGTACAACTTGCGATTGGCGCTATCAATAGCCACGCCCTCTGGAGCGCTAAATCTCGCACTCGTGGCCGTCGCACTGTCGACAAATCCTGCAACGGCGACACTACCAGCGTACACCGTGAGAGTTGACCCGCCATAGGCGAGTTTCTTGACGTCATTCGTGCCCGAACTCACCACGTACACGCTCCCATCCGACGTATCCAGCGCCAAATCGAGCGGAGCGGACACCGAAGACGATGTAATCGTCGTCACATCGCCATCCGCAATCAGTCGAATTGCTCCATTACCAGTGTCTGCAACGAGCACATGACCAGGATAATACGACGACGACGCGGGTACGAGCTCGACGCCTCGCGGTGCGTTGAACAATGCCTGCGTCTCTCCGCTCGACGTGCACGCCAACGCCTTACCATCTACAAACCCCGCCGTACCGGCATCATTCGCCGCAAAATTCACAATCTCACTCTTCGCCAAATCTATCACGCGTATGACATCGTTGCCGGTATCCGTCACGTAACACTTGGTGGTGTTACAACTCACGCCGCTCGGCGAGTCCAAAAAGCTCTTTTCAAACCGTCCATTCCGATATCCAACCACGCCTGCGCCGTTGAGCGTGCTCACCACGCCGTGCGCGTGACAATCTAGGATGTCATACGCCGCAAATACCGCGTGCGCACTCGCGAAAAGCGCGAGCGCGCCTGCGATGAGGCGAAGGCGCCGACGCGCGTGGATGTTTGCCCGCGGCTTCATGGCGTGCAACTGCGTGCGTGCTCACTCGCGGCGGCGCATGGAGCGCGCGCGCGAGCGCCGAAGCATCGCGCTATAAAATGGTGTGCGTGTGCGCGGTTCACGCGACTATGGTCGATGCGTCCGTCGCGGTGTGTGGCGTGCGCGCGTGAGGTGGTTGGATTGGTTCGGTCGCTCAAAGCGACGTCGGCGGCGCAATGTTACGTGACATGTACGCGACGCGCGGCTTGCCGTGCAAAGAGAATTTCAATATTTGCGTTTATTAATATTGACAACGTTGTTTTGTGTAATTGAGAAGGCTAGAGAGTTACCGAGCGCACGCGCATTCGCGATGTGCACGGTTCCCCACATGTAGTCTACGGGATACGACGATATGAAGACAAAAAACAAACTTAGTTGTTGATTTCCTTCAAGGCGTGCGCTTGTTCAATACCCATGGAGCACAAGATGGTGACGGAAACTTCCTTGCCGTCATCGAACGCGGCGCGGAGATCATCAGCCAACTTGTCGGCATCGGGGTGGCCGCCCGGAAGCTTGAGATCTTCGCGAGTGTCTCCCTTGTCATCCATAAGGGACATGTGATCATCCTCATCAATGTCGAGCAACGTGTATTCAACACGGTTCACAATCGGCACTTCAAGGTTGTGCGACGCCGGCACGAGTTCTTCAACCTTCTTGTTGGTGAAAATGTCTAACGCGGTGAAGTGGCACTTCGCGTGACCGTGCTTCCCCGTCTTAGACGTCGTGACTTCAATCACCTTTGTGGGGCGACCCTTGATGACCTGTGCGTTACGTGTCGTGCGTTTATACACATTCATACTCGTCAGTCGTCATCGCATAAGATGTGCACGATACGAACGCGCGTCATCGCGCGAACGCGCCCGAGAACGCGCGCGCGTTCGGAAACCTCCACTCACACCACCACCAGGGTTTTCGCCGATCCCACCGCCGCCGCGCGTCACGACGCCCCCGAGCGGTGCACCCACGCATACACCCCGACGCAACGCACGCAAACATTTTACACCAATCATATCGCGCGTGTACGCCCCCATCCGCACGTCGCGCGCGCGTCCATACGCGCCGCGCACCCCGAAGGATCGCATCACATCGCATCCCATCGCATCGCATCGCATCGCGTCGTACGCACCATGAAACCACCCTTACGAACCGAACCGGCTTGCATGGGGACGGTGTGCGACGCACCCGCATCAGCGGTTTCGAAGGTTTCGACTTCGTGCTCGGAATCGGACATTGTTTCGTGAAGTCTCGGCGTGAGGTTGTGGCGCGATGCGGCGTTCGGCGCGAAGTTTTCATCTGGGGAAATTCCACCAATCGTGAACGGGAGGCATGAGTCCCCACTATGTAGTGTATATTGACCGATCGTGACTCGTGTCTTGAGTTAATGATTGATGCGTCGAGGGGGTCGGGGACCGCGGCGCGGTGCCGGCGCCAGAGCGCGACGGCGACGACGACGGCAACGACGACGACGACGACGGTCGCGGCGGCGACGGCACAGGCGAGCGCGCAGGCGAGTGCGACGCGCATTGAGCGCGCGCGTCCGGTGAGGCGACGGGTGACGGCGGCGACGGCACATGCGATGGGTGATGAGTGCGCCTATCATGGACGCTTTTTGAGCGCGCGAGAGGCGTATGCGCTCGATCAGGACTTGCTCGCGGGCGTGGGGTGCGAGAAACAGTCGTTGGAGGCGTTGATGCGACGGGCGGGTGCGCAGGCTGGGCGTGTGGTGGTTGAACGCGCGGGCGAGGTGCTCGGGCATAGGATGTTTTGCGTGCTCTGCGGACCGGGGAATAACGGCGGCGATGGGCTGGTGCTCGCGGTGACGCTCGCGCGCGCGGCGCTGGAAGGGGTGAATGTGAAGGTTTGGTATCCTAAAGGGCCGGGCTCGAACGCGTTGTATGCGATGTTGAAGGCGGAGTGCGAGGCGGAGACGAATATCGAGTTTGTTGACGAGGCGTTCGTCGTCGAGGCGCTCGAGCGACACGTGAACTTACACGATGCGGCGGCGAATGTGACGTGTTTTGTCGACGCATTGTTTGGTTTTTCATTCAAAGGTGACGTGCGCGAGCCTTTCATTGACGTCATGAACTGCTTGACGGCGGCGACGAACGGCTCGTGCGCCGACGCGGATGAGCGCGCTCTATACACCGTTGCGATTGACATTCCGTCTGGATGGAACGTTGATGGATGTGACGCGGACGGTGGCAAACTCGCGTTTATGCCAAACTTACTCATTTCACTCACTGCGCCAAAACGATGCTGTGCGACGCTGGATGATCCCGCGACGGCGAGGCACTGGCGAATGAAGCGCATGGCGCAAACGCACGTCGTTGCCGGCACTTTTCTCACCGATGCGATGTGCGACAAGTACGGTTTACACGAAGTTCCGCTTCGTGTTGATTCCACCATAGATTACGCGCCCATGGACTTGTCTAGGCGATTAGATTAGCGAACATGTTGTACATTTAGC
>Ga0181607_10004921_pt1 | contig 11362 bp, 9 predicted proteins | sample 041ome_9_FD_132420 | JGI IMG/M metagenome (GOLD analysis project Ga0181607, IMG submission 132420) | Coastal salt marsh microbial communities from the Groves Creek Marsh, Skidaway Island, Georgia - 041413US metaG (megahit assembly) | ecosystem: Environmental > Aquatic > Marine > Intertidal zone...
GCCAGTCCGGTATTTGGCCTCATTAGTCCGAGAAAATGAGTTTGATACCGTCCTTTCTTGGGCGCATTACAACTTGATCCAGGATGAAATTTTGGAGGAGTTAGTACCCTTGTCAAAAGAACGGGGCTTTGGTTTAATGAATGCGGCACCTTTGGTGCAGCGCATTCTTTCAGATGCACAGATTCCCGCTTGGCACAATGCCCCTCCGGAGGTGAAGGCGATTCAAGCCCCATTATTGGCCCTTTGTCAAGACTACCAGGTTGCACTGAGCGACGTTGCGATGCGATTTGCGATGGATCAAGAGGCAATTGCCACCACCATTGTAGGCATGAGTGATCGAGAGGTTCTCCGACGAAATCTGAGAGCCCTCAATTTGAAAATGCCAGATGGCCTGTTGAAGGAGATTGCGAAGGTGGTAGCACCAATCAAAAATACGATGTGGTACGAGGGATTACAGGAAAATGATTTAAGAAAAAAGATATGAAGGCATTATTTCTAACGGCCGTCGGCCAAACTGAAGTCAAGGAAATACCGAAGCCGGAGGTAGAGAAGGATCAATTGCTTTTAAAAATTAGTAAGGTGGGCTTTTGTGGTGGGGATTTGAATGGATTCAAAGGACTCTTTGAGTTACAGGAATACCCAAGCATCCTTGGACATGAGATTGGGGCCTCTATCGCCGAAATCGGACCCGGGGTGCCTGCTGGATTTCGAATAGGGCAACAAGTCACCGTGTACCCCTATTTAAATTGTGGAACTTGCATTTCCTGTAGAAAGGGACGTAGGAATGCTTGTCAGGACAACAAAACCATGGGAGTGCGTCGACCAGGAGGCATGACGCGATACATCACCGTGCCCTACACGGATGTATATCCCTCTGACAAACTGTCCCTGACGGAATTGGCTTTGGTTGAGCCGCTAACGGTGGGATTCCATGCGGCAGCTCGGGGTCGGGTGACCTCAAAGGATCGAGTAGCAGTGATTGGATGTGGAATTGTAGGCATGGGAGCAATTGCTTCGGCAGTGAATCGAGGGGCGGAGGTGATTGCTTTGGATTTGGACGAAACCAAACTTGCCATAGCCCGCAAAATAGGTGTTGCACATGCCATCAATACGAGTATAGAATCCATTGAGGAAGGATTGGCACGCATCACGCAAGGCGATGGTCCGGATGTAGTCATTGAAGCGGTAGGCAGCCACATTACCTATCGTGCTGCCGTAGAAGCCGTGGCCTACACGGGCCGTGTAGTTTGTATTGGATATGCCAAAAAGGCTGTGGAATTCAATACGGGAATTTTTGTGCGGAAGGAAATTGAAATTTTAGGTTCACGCAACTGTACCGATGAATTTCCGGAGGTGATTTCCTATTTGGAAGCAGGAAAATTCCCTGTGAAGGAAGTAATCAGTCGAGTAGTTCCCTTGTCTGAATCTGGAGATGCCTTGCTTGCCTGGTCAGAAAATGCACAGGGAACTGTCAAAATTATCGTGAACTTAGACGCAGAAGCGGATGATTAAGTCGAGTGTGACCGTAGCCTTGGTGCCCGAAATCAAGCAGGGACCATGGATCTATTGGCATGATTTAAAGGCAGCGATTCAAAAGGCGGCAGAAATGAAATTTGATGCTGTGGAGCTATTTACGCCTTCTGCTCAGGCAGTGGACGCTTCCGAATTGAAGGCCTATTTGGCGGCGCAATCGATGCGCATTTCAGCAGTTGGCACGGGTGCAGGCAAAGTAATCCACGGCTTGACACTGACGGATCCTGATCCAGAAATTCGACAAAAAGCAGTTCATTTTATCGCGGACATGATGCATTTTGGGGCGCTGTTTGAAGCGCCGGCTATTATCGGATCGATGCAGGGAAATGCAGGATTGGACCGGGCCGTATCTTTGAGAAATCTAGCCGCTTCCTTGAAAGAATTGGGGACATTGGCTGAATCCTTGGGCTTGGAATTGATTTATGAACCCTTAAACAGGTATGAGACCAACTTATTTAATCGATTGGAGGATGCGGTAGCATTTTTGGAAGACGAGAAGATCACTGGAGTAGGATTATTGGCCGATTTATTTCACATGAACATTGAGGAAGAAAATTTGGCCGAATCGATTCGGAAAAATGCGCAGTGGATTCGTCATATTCATTTTGCGGATAGCAACCGACGGCCCATTGGCTTTGGCCATACCGAAATGAATTCTGTGGCAAAGGCCTTGCAGGACATTGGCTATTCTGGGTATGTCTCCGCAGAGGCATTTCCATGGCCCGATTCGGATGCAGCGGCGGCACAAACTATTCAGGCATTTAATCATTATTTTAAAAGATAATTATGCAAAAATTCTGTTTGGCCTTGGATCTAATTGACGATGAGGCAATGATTCAGGAATATGAAAAACACCATGCTCCAGGAAATGCTTGGCCGGAGGTAACCCAGCACGACATCGATGCTGGAATCTTAAACATCGAGATTTTTCGGACGGGCAACCGCATGTTTATGATTTTGGAAACGGATGATGCCTTTAACTTTGAGAAGAAGGCTATTTTCGACCAAGGAAATCCAAAGATTGCCGAATGGGAAGCCTTGATGTGGAAATTCCAAAAACCCTTGCCATGGGCAAAAGATGGGGAAAAGTGGGTCTTGATGAATCGGATTTTTAAGTCGTAGCAAGCTGATTTTGTTCGGTAATCCCACCTTCTAGGCAAGCCTGCTTGTCTACAAAGTGAGGGAATAGAATGCACTTGTTTAAACCCTGGAACTAAACTTCAAAGCTCCCTTCAATAAGAAAGCAGAAACGAATATTTTTTGGTTGTAAGATAAGACCAATCAAAAAAATGGAGGACAACAGCCCTACACCTTAATTCATAACTTCCAATTTGAAAATTGAGGCGGTTTATAACCTTCCCACCATCATTCCTCCATCTACCGCGATAATCTGTCCTGTGGTATAGCTTAAATCCCCCCGAAGGAGTGCTGCTACCAACTTTCCAATATCCTCGGGTTTTCCCATCCGCGGCTCAAGGGTTAAGCCTTTTTGAATCCGCTCCTCATAAATGTCCTTGACCTTTTCAGTCATGTCTGTCTCAATCACTCCCGGCTGAATCTCAAAAACAGGAATCCCAAATTCGGCCAACTTTACAGCAAATAACTGGTTCATCATCGAGAGCCCTGACTTGGCCATGCAATACGCTGCACGGTTGGTAGAGGCCAGTCGGGCTGAAACAGAGGTAATCGTCACCATGGAAAAATCTTGATTAGGACTTTCCTTTTTCAGTTCAACCATCCAGTTGGCAACTTGCTGAGTAAGAAAAAAAGTGCCCCGTAGATTGATGTCCATCAGGTGGTCAAAATCTTCCTCAGCCACTTCCAAAACATCCGCCCGTACCCGTGGTGCAACTCCTGCGTTATTAATCAGAAAATTCAAATAGCCAAATTCGGCCTTTACTCCATCCAAAATTCGGTGACGATCGGATTTTTCTGAAATATTTCCCTGAAGGTACGCCACCTGAACGCCAAACTGTCGTAATTCCTCCACTACCTCCTTTACTTCAAGTTCCGGTCGGACCCCATTCAGTGCCAAATCTATGCCTTCTCTCGCCAATTTTTTGGCGATTCCCAACCCAATTCCACGGGTTCCTCCGGTAATTAAAGCTATTTTTTTCATTCTCCTTTCAAGGATTTAAGTTGATCGTACTCCGGCATGACTTTATAAAAGGAATCCAATGGAAAACATCCGGAGATCATGCCATTTCTCGGAGCAGTGGTGCAATCGGAAAATGTCCGACAGATCTTGGCTCGCTTCAATCCAGTGCCGGAAAGAATATCTGCGGGCATATCGGGATAGCTCAACACCATTCGACCAAAGCCTATAGAGTCTGCTTTTCCTGATCTCAACACCTGCTGGCCCACATGAGGAAGCCATTCTTGAAGGTAAGAATAGGCTGAGCCCACTACATAAAATTCAGGAAATGTACGCTTCAATAGGGCAGTAGCTGCAATTTGCCGAGCAACTCCATGGAGTGGATCCTCGGGAGGGAGATAGCCATCTGATGGGGGAAACAAAGCAGGACGCCGAATATGTGGATTGTAATACGGACTGCCGGCAGTGGTGCAGAGCAGTTCAATATCCAATTCGCGTAGGACATTCAGAAATACGGAGGATTCGGAAAAATCTTCCCCAATCCCATTTTCTGCTCCCCCAAATGCATATTTGTAAGTACTTTCAGCGGTAGGAATCCCTTTTTTGGCTGGACCTTTCTGAAAAGGAACCCAATCAAAAATGCTTAAGCGAACACCAATTTCCAAACCTGGTGCAGAGGCCCGAATGCCACTAACAATTTCCTTGAGGAATCGGGTCCGATTTTCAATACTCCCCCCATATTTTCCTTCCCTATCGTAGGCACTAAGAAATTCATGCCCAAGGTATCCATGACAATGCTTGATATCCACAAAATGGAATCCGGCCTTTTGCGCCAAAACCGCAGCAGAAATATAATCAGTAATGATTGAATCAATCTCATCATCGGTCATCAAGGGATAATCCTCTCCAAGTCCAAATTTCTTATTCAATATGGGATGGGAATAAAGAATCCTGGGCTCCATCCGTTTCTTGTCATTTGGCTTACAAAATCGTCCCGAATGGGTAAGCTGCAGTCCAATAAGCAGGTCTGAAGTATCTCCAAAATGCTCTTTATGGGTAGTTTGAACCAAATCAAACAAGTCTTCAAAGTCTTTGAAGTTTTGTTCGTTCAAAATTAGTTGATTCGGATTGGCTCTACCCTCGTGCCGAACGGCCACTGCCTCACAGCCCCAAAGTAGTTTGGCTCCACTTAAAGCAAAGTTTTTCCATCTCCTTTTAGTCAATTCCGTAGGGCGTCCATCTGATGTACCATCCCATCCTTCCATAGGCAAGATGCAGAAAGCATTGCCAATGGTACTTCCGGATCGGAGCCTATGTGACTTTCCATAGGGGGAACCCGGACCAACAATCAATTCCTGATCAAATTCAAGCTGAATCCCGTCTTTTTTCAAATGTTCCCCAAATTGATCGGCAGTTTTTAGTTGCGCCACCCGGGGATACTGAGGTTTATACTTTCCACTCATGAAGGCACACAGTTGAGGTAGCTGTAATAGGATTCATTTTTTGCCATCCGCTGAATCAACAAGGCTAATTCACGGGCATGGTAATCTCCCCACATACTGGATTCCCCGTGGGCAACTTTTCCTTTTTCTGGAACGTAATCCCAGCCATTGGGCTGGTGGTAGATGGAATGCAAAATCAGGCCTTGATGGGATGTTTTAGTAGAAAGGTAAGGCTCCGAAAAAAGAACAGACGCCAATTGAATGCCCGCTTGAACATAGGATTTTGAACGGTTGGGATCAGAAGTTTTTAGCCAATTCCCAATCCGGATCAAGCCCTGGGCAGCAATGCATGCAGCGGAACTATCTACCGGTTCAAATTCATTGAAAGGATCGGCAGCTTTAGTCATGTAGTCGCCCAACATGTGGAGGTTTGGTGCTCCTGTATCCCAATAGGGGATGCCATCCAAAGGCATATTGGCGAGATAAAACTCAGCTGTGGCTTGGGCAGCTTGAGAAAGCTCCTTTATCAAGTCTTTTTTGGAAATGACCTGCTCGTAATCCGATTCTTGGAGCTTATCAATAATCTCCAAGGTCTCTCCCAACCCACAAATTGCCCAAGCCAAGCCTCTTGTCCAGGTACTAAAACCAGTATACCCTTGTTGAGAATTGGGGCAGCGGTAATTGCCATCGTTGGTATTGAAGATGATTTCGTGGGCTGTTCGCCCTGGAATATCGTAATTATCTCTACCCTTACCATAAAAAATCGAGTAGCGAACTGTACTCAACAAGTGCTGTATGGCTCGCTGAATCAGTGAAATCCGTCGATCATTTTCCGCTTGAAGCACATGACCAAGTTGATGAGATACAACCAATGCCCTACAGCTACGGATCGTATCTACAAAAAGGGAATGGGGACCGTTGAAGGAATAGATAAATCCTCCACCTTGTATGCTTGTCCAACGGGTAGCCTGCACTGCTCCGGTCACCTTAAGGGCCAGTTTGTAAAATTCCTTTTCCCAATCATTCTCTTGGATCTTCCCTTCTAAAATCAATCGAAGGAGGTTTCCGTAGGTACTGACATTGTTGAATCCGTGGTCATGAACACCTATATGGGTGAGGTGAGGAGCCATTTTGGCTAAGGTATTTTTCCGTCCGATTTCTAAAAATTCAGAATCTCCGGTGGCATCGAATTGAAGAATTGCAGATCCAAACTGAAAGCCCTGAGTCCATTCCGTCCAGCCCCGAGTGACATAGGTTCCATTTTCTGTAAAAACCGGAGCCCCTTTGGAGGTGTCGAAGGTGGTTTCGATGGAAAGTATTTTTTGACCTGAAAGCTCCCAAAACCGGGGGAGTTGTTGGCTAACTTTTTCTAACGAAATGTTGAAATCAAGTTTCATTGGTTGTTTTTTGAACTAAAATGATGAACGAGCATAAGAAGGACTGTTGCCGGAATCAGAATTAAATACACGGCTGCATCGGTAGGCAAGCCCGCAAAACCAGCAGGCACCACTTCCACCAAAGAACCCACGAAATACAGGAGTGCACTAGCGGAAAGAACCAAAAGTGATTTGGGAGGATTTTTGAAAATCACTGCTCCCAACACCACTGGAGCTATCATGGAAGTTCCGGCAAAACTCACTCTTGCTAGCAGCACCAATTCATCGCTCATATAAGTAGAAAATACCAAAACGATGATGGAGAAAAGGAAAATGGCGATTTTTGTAATGCGCATGATTTTTTTGTCCGAGCCAGAAAGAAGGGACCTCAATTCTGTTCCTAAGGCAAAAATCTGTGCATTGGTGGTGGAGAGACATGCGGCAAAGAGGCCTACTACGGCCAATGCGGCTACAGGATTTGCTTGGTCATACAGTAAAGCAGCCGAGAGAAATTCTGCAGTACTACTTTCTGAATACCTCACTGCACCATAAAGCCCAATGAATGCAGTAGGAAGAATGACCAAAATAGCAAAAAAACCTACTGCATAGGCCATTTTATGAACAGACTTAAGGTCTTTCATTATCACCAAACGGGTGGTAAACTGTGGTTGGGATACTGGAATCATCACAATTGCAATCGCCGATGCTATCAGAAAAGGGCTACTAAAAAGTCCTTTTGGACCAGGGAGGCTGAGAAGGCCAGCATTGCCTTCGGTAATTTTGGCAATCCCTGCTTCTAATCCACCTGCCATCTGCAAACAGGTATAGCCAATGATCCAGATGACTACCAGCATGATCAAACCCTGAATGGCATCGCTATACATAATGGCTTTGAGTCCACCAATTTCCGAATACACTAGCATCAATACTACTAGTAGGGAAGCCCATCCCCAGCCAGGAATAAGATTGGGAAAAGCTGCATCCAGAAAAATGGAAATTCCACGAATCTGAATGGCTACATAGGGAATCAGAAATAAAAATGAACTCACAAAAATCAGGTATCCTGCCCATTTGTTTTGAAAACAGCTTTGAATAAATCCTGCAACTCCTTTGTAGCCCACTTCTGAGGCTCTTTTGCGCAGCTTATACCCAAACCAGATCAGGAAAAACACCATCAAAGCATCGGAAAGACCAAGAAAAATCCAAGCCCCTACTCCATGGGTTCGGAAAAAATCAGGCATCCCCATAAAGGTAAATGCACTGAATAGCGCTGCGGAAAAGGTAAGAAAGCCAAGAATAGCTCCGATATTGGATCCTGCCAGCATAAATTCATCTGAACTCCTGTTTTTATTGTAGGATTTGTAGGATGCATACCCCAACGATGCGAGGAAAAGCGCAAAGAAGAAAATCAACCAGCCAATCATGATTTCGGAGATTTTTCCTGTGGAAAAATAATTGATCCGAGAAAAGTAGCTAGTACAACAAGCACTGTAATTGCAAAACTGGACCAAAAAATAAAGGGTACCGACCCGAGTGAGGGATTGGTTTTATCTTCCTGGAAAACAAACCAAAAAGATACGATGGCAAGCAGAAAAACTGCTGAGGCAAGGAAATGCCAGGGTTTGAGCTTCATGAGTGGGCTGTCAGGTTATTTGGGTAAACTATGCTAGAATTTCTTTGAAAAATAGCTGACATAAACTACATAAAATCACGTGGGTGGCCAAATATCCGGCAATTGAAACTATTCCTACACAAATATTTTTTACGAAATCAATTTCGGAAATGATTGGAGAAAAAGGAATTGCATGTGGATACGTGAAAGAAAATTAAAAAAGCAGTACCCTAAACTACCTTCACCAAGAGAGTTGACTGACCTTCTGTTGGCTTCCAACCTCTTTTTTATTCAGTACTAGAAATGTAATTTTGAAAATATACCCCACTTGACGTATCCCTGATGAAGTATTTCAAAATGACTTGCCTAAGAGTTTACGGGAGTGGATTGGTAATCTGTACTCTTGCCTCCTTCCTATTTTTTTGTAATCCTAAAGAGGAAACCATCCCAGTTAAAACCCCTAAAAAAGTGTTGATTTTAGGAAATAGCATTACCTGGCATCCAGCTAGTCCTAGCATCAACTGGTTTGGGAACTGGGGGATGGCCGCAACTGCAGCTGATAAGGATTTCCTGTCCCTTTTAACCGATAAGATCAAAGAAAATAACGAGCAAAATGAGGTATTGGGGAGAAATGTCTATCCCTTTGAAAGAGCCTATGAAACAATAAGTCTAACTGAATTTGAAGATTTAAAAACCTTTAAGGCAGACATTATTGTCATTCGATTTGGAGAAAACATAGCTGAACCCGAACGCGCAGCAACTCCTGAATTGCAAATTGCTGTCAATACTTTTGTTGATTATCTAGCAGATGGAAGACCTGTAAAAGTAATCCTGACAACTCCATTTTGGACGAACCTTGGAGTCAACCAAAATTTTTTAGCCCTCTCAGAGCAAAACAAATGGCCACTCATTCCCTTGCATGATTTAAGTTTGGCCAATGAAAATATGGCCCTGGAAAGATTTGAAAATAGTAGTGTAGGAAGACATCCAGGGGATCTCGGTATGGAAAGAATTGCCTCTAGAATTTGGGCTGTATTAGCGAATGAACTTTGAGTATTACCAAAGATTCGATGTCCTTGGCTCACGTTTACTAAAATTTTCGGAGAACGCACAACTCGTCAACCACCTAAAACATCAAGACTAAGGAAGGCAAAATTGAAGCGTGATTAATACACCCTATGGAATATGACCCATTAACCGTAGGCGCCTATATTCCTTATTAAATTTTTTGACTTTGAAGTAGAGATCAATGTTCAACTAGGTTTATTGTGATCCCCGATTGGGATTACAATCCACTTGGATAAGCTAGCCTGATTTGTATCCCATTACTGAATTTCAAAAGCTAATATTTTTACCTGCCCAAAAAGTAATAAATAAACAAAGTTACCAAGCAGAGTACCACAGAAAGAAATTTTGCATAATTCCATTCCTGAAGATTAAGGGATCCGGCAACAGTCATAATCGAGACTTTTGCAGGAAACTTCAAACTTACCCAATACATTACTCCGAGATTAAGCAAAAACTCTATCCCCCAAATGTGAATGAAATGGAGGTTTATTTCCATAAGAAATGTTGTCAGCAGGTAAAAAGAAAATCCTGTTGCCAATCCGACTTTGGCACCCATGGCTGAGATTTTAGGGATAAAGAATCCAGCAATAAGAATGGAAGCAATGGGGATGAAAAATATTCCGTTGAGTTGCTGCATCAACTGATATAGCCCATCCGGAGCATTGGCCACCATCGGAGCAATCAAAATCGCCAATACTGCCAGAATCAATGAACTTACTTTGCCCACGTTTACTAGAACTTGATCAGAGGCAGTGGGTTGAATGATTTTTTTATATAGATCCAAACTAAAAATCGTAGCTGCAGAATTCAAAACAGAATTGAATGTACTGAGAACTGCACCCAAAACTACTGCTGCAAAAAAGCCAATCAGACTTAAAGGAAGAACTTTTTTGACCAAAACAGGGTAAATAAAATCTTGATCTCCAAAGTAGTGTTCCCCATAAAAATAAAAAGCAATAATCCCTGGAAGAACGATAATTAAGGGAATCAATATCTTGAATACTCCCGTTAATAACAGCCCTTTTTGGGCTTCAGCCATATTTTTTGCTCCAAGTGCACGCTGAATAATTGTTTGATTCATTCCCCAGAAATAAACTTGGTTGATCATCAATCCAGTAAAAAGTGTACTAAAGGGCAACACTGAATCCTCCGCACCGATGACATTGAATTTTTCGGGAATGGTATGATATACTTTACTGAATCCAGCAATTAGATTTCCGTTACCAATTTCCCAAAGTGCAAAAACTGGCACCATTAGCCCACCAATCATCAGCCCAATTGCGTTGATAGAATCAGAAAAAGCAACGGCTTTTAAACCTCCTAGAATAGCATAAACAGAACCTATTCCCCCGATAGTAATTACAGTCAACCAAATCCCTTCTGACTTACTAATTTTAAAAACCTCAGAAATAGTAAACAGACTCTCCAAATTGATTGCTCCGGTATACAGCACGATAGGTAATAGGGTGACCACGAAAGAAAGCATCAACAAAAAAGAGACTAGGGTTTTTGTGGTTGCATCAAATCGAATCTCCAGATACTGAGGAATCGTGGATAAGCCAAGCCGCATATAAATCGGCAAAAAGTACAATGCAGCAATCACCAAGGCAATCGCGGAAGTAACTTCCCAGGCAATTATAATCATGCCATTTTTGTAGGCCGAACCATTCATTCCAATCAGGTGCTCCGTCGAAATATTGGTCAGAATCATAGATCCTGCAATCACCCCACCAGTCAAGGACCTTCCACCCAAAAAATAACCATCCTTCGAGCGAAGGTTTTCATTCCTCAACCTATACCAGGAGAAAAATGCAACAAACAGTGTGAATCCAACAAAGGAAATGACAGTGAGCATAACTTGTATTCTGTATTAAACGGAGAAATTGAACCGCCCCAAAATAAAAAAGGGAACATCACAAAACGCCCCTTTTAACATTTATGATTTTGCATTAAAATCTCATTGTTGCTGGTAGATATTTGGCAACCAATTCCTCATAATAGGGTCTCAAAGCCTTGGAATCCGGCGGCACGGGCACTTTGGAATACAAGTCGTAAGGATTGAATTTATCTACCCATTTAAACATCTCTCTGTCGTGATCATTTAATAAGTGATCGTAGGCATTTTCCCTATGTTGCGAATAAAAAGAATGATACCGAATCATATAAAGCGCAGGTTCGGGCAGGTAATCCTTGACCATTTGATATAAATATTCATCATGTCCCCAGGACATTTTTA
>Ga0181607_10004926_pt1 | contig 11358 bp, 12 predicted proteins | sample 041ome_9_FD_132420 | JGI IMG/M metagenome (GOLD analysis project Ga0181607, IMG submission 132420) | Coastal salt marsh microbial communities from the Groves Creek Marsh, Skidaway Island, Georgia - 041413US metaG (megahit assembly) | ecosystem: Environmental > Aquatic > Marine > Intertidal zone...
TCGGGCCGATGGAATTTTCAATACCACCGGTGGGGAATTTATGTCCATGTTGGAGTTGGCGCGGCGCATCGCCCGCTTCGCGGGCGCCGACGAAGGGCTCATTTCGCCCATCGCCACAGCGACCCTCGGTCGCAAGGCGCCGCGACCCCCATCAACCCAAATGATCATTGAGAAAGCGCGCAAAGAACTGGGATATCGACCCCACACCCTTGAAGAAGCACTAACCATTATGGACCGTCAAATCGCCGGTAACTGGTCCTAAATCCAATATCCTGAATGAATTCATGAAAAGATTTACTCAAACCCTTTCCGTTTTTGCAACCCTTGGATGGTTTGTATTGGCGAGCGCATCAGCCCATGCCCAATCTCGAGTACAAGCCGCCATTGAGAACCCATCGAGCGAAATTAACGATGCATTTATCCTCCTTAAAGTGGATGCACCGGAAAATGAAGTAAAATATTTTTGGAGCAATTCGGGTACCGATACCACCTCAAACATCTGCCGCGGACTCACTGAGGGAATAGGGCAAAGCGTCCGGGTTCAATTTGCCGATGGAAGCAGTGAAACTCTCGAGATCGAAATCCCTGCAGAAAGTGTAGCTGAAAAATTTAATGGGGCTTTTACCCCGCTGGTAGGGTCGTTTGCATCTATTTTGCTCGGAGATCCCTTCGCCGCTCTCGGATTGTACGATAACCAAATGTACAACAACGCGGGAGAGCCTATGCTAAATCCCAACGGTACGGCTCAAACCAAATCCATCCCGTTTATTGTGCTTTGGCTGGTGCTTGGTGCGTTGTTTTTTACCTTCCGAATGAAATTCATTAACCTGCGCGGATTCCGTCATGCCATTCAGCTGGCTCGCGGAAAATACGATGAACCCGATGCGCCCGGGGAAGTAACTCATTTTCAAGCACTTGCCACAGCCGTATCCGCAACGGTAGGGCTCGGAAATATTGCAGGAGTGGCCGTGGCGATCTCCATTGGAGGTGCGGGTGCTACATTCTGGATGATTGTAGCCGGTCTCATCGGGATGTCTTCAAAATTTGTGGAGTGTACGTTGGGTGTAAAATACCGCGACATCAATGTGGATGGGGTCGTTTCGGGTGGTCCTATGCACTATTTAAAAAAGGGACTGGCCAAGCGAAATCTCGGCGGTTTGGGCAAGGGCCTCGCTGCGCTTTTTGCGGTTTTGGCTATTGGCGCTTCGTTTGGAGGGGGTAACATGTTCCAGGCCAATCAAGCGTATTCCCAAATGAGCGAACAATTCCCTGTGTTGTCGGGTGCGGGTCCATATTTTGGAGTAGTTCTCGCCATCTTGGTAGGAGCGGTAATTATTGGTGGAATTAAAAGTATCGCTCGCGTCACGGAAAAAATTGTCCCCTTTATGGCGGGCATCTACATACTGGCTTCGCTGGTCATTGTGGTCATTAATATCGATCAAATAGGGTACGCGTTTTCTGAAATCATTACCGGCGCATTTAATCCACCGGCCATGCGTGGTGGAGTTATTGGTGTACTCATTATGGGATTCAGACGGGCTGCATTTTCCAACGAGGCAGGCGTGGGTTCCGCTTCCATTGCACATTCTGCGGCAAAAACACGTCATCCGGTGGCCGAGGGTTTTGTGGGGCTTTTGGAGCCGTTTATCGATACCGTGGTGGTATGTACCTTAACCGCTCTCGTTCTCATTTTCTCGGGGTATCACGAGGTTACTACGGCAGTTGGCGCGAAGCTCACCTCCGAGGCGTTTGGCAGCGTTATTAGTTGGTTCCCATACGTACTTACCCTTGCCATTTTCCTTTTTGCTTTTAGCACTATGATTTCTTGGAGTTATTACGGCATGAAAGGTTGGACCTATTTATTTGGCCAGAGCCGCAAAAGCGAGCTCACATACAAGCTCATTTACTTGGTGTTTGTGGTAGTGGGTTCAAGTGTGAGTTTGGGTGCGGTTCTCGATTTTTCCGATATGATGATCCTTGCCATGGCATTCCCCAACATTGCAGGAATGCTTATCTTGAGTGGTGAAGTACGTTCCGATTTGCGCATTTACATGGAACGACTGAAGAATAATCAACTATTCACCACCTCCAAGAATGGGCAAAACGAAGCGAAAATGGGTTCCTAATTTTTCCAGAAGCGAGCGCGTGGGTTTCCGCGTGTTAGCCGTGCTTATCTTTACCGTTCAAGTTTTTTTTCAGTGGGGGCCAGATGTATTTCCCTCATTAAATTCGCCCTCCTACAGTGAGAATCAGCGCGAGGTTTGGGTACACAGGTTGTCCGATACTGCGGTGCTGTTGCAGGCCCCGCGTGGTCAATTTGCAAATCGGCGCTCATCAACCCGGTATGTTCCCACATCTCCTTCGGCCCGACCCAACCAGCCCCAATCTAGCCAGCAAAAGAGCGACCTAACCGGCTACGACAATTTTTTCACAGATGGTACCGATGCCACCGATTCAGTGCATGCGAGACCGCCAGCCAAACTTTCTATTGAGCTCAATACGGCCGACTCGCTAACGCTGTTGCAGGCGTGAGGTATTGGGCCTTATACCGCGCATACGTTGCTCAAATGGCGCGAAAAATTAGGTGGCTTTTACGCTGTCGATCAACTGTACGATTTGCCGGGTATCCGACCCGAAAATATCGATATCATAGCATCGCAGATATCAATTGATACGGGACTGGTAAAAAAGATTTCCATCAACACCGCCTCCTATGAAGAATTGGTAAAGCACCCTTATGTTTCAGGTGAACTGGCCGTACAAATTGTGCGGTTTAGAGGTTATTTTCGTCCTTTTGAAACAGTCCGAGAATTGGGGCAATTGGACTTGCGCAATCCTCTAGATTTCGATAAACTTGTACCTTATTTGATCACACACTCAACCGAGGACTCCACACGGTCCAATCGGTGATTAAAATACAGCGAGACATGGACTTTGAATTGAACGAAACCCAGCAGATGATTGCACAATCGGCTGCAGATTTTGCCGAACAGTATATCCGCCCCCACATCATGGAATGGGACGAAGCGCAAACTTTTCCCGTGCACGTTTTTAAGAAATTAGGAGAGATGGGGATGATGGGCGTGTTGGTTCCCGAGGAATACGGTGGAGCGGGTATGGGCTACATTGAATATATCGCCATTATTAAGGAAATTGCTCGAGTGGACCCAAGTATTGGCCTTTCCGTAGCCGCTCATAATTCGCTTTGCACCAATCACATCTTCATGTTCGGTAACGAGGAACAGAAAAAGCGCTGGTTGCCCAAGTTGGCTACGGCGGAGTGGATAGGGGCGTGGGGCCTCACCGAAGTGGGAACTGGTTCCGATGCAAGAGGGATGAATACCACCGCCGAAAAGCAGGGCGATGAGTGGGTGCTCAATGGGGCTAAGAATTTTATCACTCATGGAAAATCGGGTGATGTAGCGGTGGTTATTGCACGAACAGGGGACAAGGGTGACTCTCATGGAATGACGGCTTTTGTAATCGAAAAGGGTACGCCGGGTTTTAGCGCTGGACGAAAAGAAGATAAATTGGGTATGCGCGCCTCTGAGACCACAGAATTAATATTTGAGCAGTGCAGAATTCCGGATGCCAATCGATTAGGCGAAGTTGGAGAGGGATTTATTCAGAGCATGAAGATTCTAGATGGAGGGCGTATATCTATTGCCGCACTTTCACTTGGTGTGGCTACCGGGGCACTGGACGCCGCCCTTAAATATTCGGAAGAACGACGGCAGTTTGGTCGCCCAATTGGTGACTTTCAGGCAATCGGATTCAAGCTCGCCGATATGGCTACTGAGTTGGACGCAGCAGAATTGCTCACCTATCGCGCGGGAGCCATAAAGAATGCAGGAAAGCGTGTTACACGGGAGAGCTCCATGGCTAAGTATTATGCCAGTGAGGTGTCTTGCCGGGTTGCCAATGAGGCTGTTCAGATTTTTGGAGGATACGGTTACACCAAAGATTTTCCAGTGGAGAAATTTTATCGCGACTGCAAGCTCTGCACCATAGGGGAGGGGACTTCCGAGATTCAAAAATTGGTCATCCATAAAACGATGCGAAACTAATTGCGCGCAGATAAAAAAAGCGTATATTTGCCATCCCAATAAAGAAATTATTTCGGAACATGATTATTATTCCAGTTAAAGACGGAGAAGCAATCGATCGCGCACTTAAGCGATTCAAAAGAAAATTCGATCGCACAGGTACTATGCGTCAATTGCGTTCGCGCAAGCAGTTCACCAAGCCTAGCGTAAAGCGTCGCGAAGAGGTGATCAAAGCGGCATACGTACAAAAACTTCGCAACGCAGAAGATCAATAAAGAACAATAGTTCGTGTTTCTTTACGTATTTTAGCCTGAGGACATTCCTCGGGCTTTTTCATTTATGGATACCAATCTCTATCAAGAATTTATTGCCTACCTGCAGCACGTTAAGCGCTACAGCACACATACTGTAAATGCATATGCTTCAGACTTGAAGGAGTATGAGCTTTACACCGATGGGGTTTCACCATTAGAGGTTTCAAAAGGAAATGTGCGTTCTTGGCTCGTGGCCTTAAAGTCAAAAGGACTTTCCAATCGTTCCATCAATCGAAAGCGGAGTGCAGTTCAGCGGTTTTATACTTATTTAATTCAGCGGGAGCTTCTGGAGACCAGTCCATTGGAGCACATACAAAACCTAAAAGTTCCACGGCGAGTGCATCGCGTGGTGCGCGTTTCGGAATTAGATGGTCTATTCGATGCAACTTTTTTTGCAGATTCTTGGGAGGGAATGCGCGATCATTGCATTATGCTGAGTTTCTATGCCACTGGGATGCGCCGGGCAGAGCTGATTGAAATCCGTTGGCGCGATTTTTCAGAAGCCCAGCAGTCCTTTCGGATTTTCGGTAAGGGAGGCAAGGAGCGTTTTTCACCGGTTTTGCCCGAGTTGGTACAGCTTTTGCAATCGTACAGGGAAGAGACGGCGCGACAGTGGGGTGCAGCGAGCATTTCAGCTGACGCACCAATTTTTTTAGGAAATAGAGGGAAGAAAGTGTCGGCATCTTTTGTTTACCGATGTGTGAATACGTATCTTTCTCTTATAAGCGAAGCGGAGAAAAAGAGCCCGCATGTTTTGAGGCATAGCTTTGCAACGCACTTGCTGGAACGCGGGGCGGACATCAATGCCATCAAAGAGCTCTTAGGGCATGCCAGTCTTGCTGCTACACAGGTATATACACATTCAAGTGTGAAGCAATTAAAAGAAGTGTTAAACCGATCTCATCCAAGGGGGTCATAAATATGTTAATATGGATATTCGAATTCAAGCTGTAAATTTTAACGCGGAGGACGATTTAATTCAGTTCGTAACTAAGAAAATGGAAAAGCTTCCCCATTTTTATGAGCGCATTGTGAGCGCCGACGTTTTTCTCCATGTAGAGAATACGGCCGATGATGCAAATAAGCATGCAGAGGTAAAGCTTGCAGTTCCAGGACCCGACATTATTGTTAAGAAAGCTGGTTCTTCGTTTGAGAGTGCCGTGGATATTGCGCTGGATGTACTTGTGCGCCAGCTGAAAAAGCACAAAGAAAAAGAACGCAACATGTAAACGAAACTTTTTTTTATTCTGTGTTGCTGATATTCAGCTTCTTTTTATACATTTGCAGTCCGTTTTTCAGCGGGCTGTTTTTGTTCATTGAAATACGTGGAAAGAGGCCGATATAGCTCAGTTGGCTAGAGCAGCTGATTTGTAATCAGCCGGTCGGGGGTTCGAGTCCCTCTATCGGCTCTTTTTTTATTTGATTGGGGAGATACTCAAGCGGTCAACGAGGACAGACTGTAAATCTGTTGGCACAGCCTTCGTAGGTTCGAATCCTGCTCTCCCCACTTAATTTTTTGCGCGGGAGTAGCTCAGTTGGTAGAGCGACAGCCTTCCAAGCTGTAGGTCGCGGGTTCGAACCCCGTCTCCCGCTCAACAGACGTTCTTAAGCCGATGTAGCTCAGGGGTAGAGCGTTTCCTTGGTAAGGAAAAGGTCATGGGTTCAATTCCCATCATTGGCTCGAAGGTTTATCAATTCATAATTCAGTAATTTAACTAAGATCAAGTATCATGGCAAAGGAAAATTTCAATCGGACCAAGCCGCACTTAAACATCGGTACGTTTGGACACGTTGACCACGGAAAAACTACGCTTACAGCAGCTATCACTAAAGTGTTGGCTGAGGCAGGTTTTGGTGAAGTACGTTCGTTCGACTCAATCGACAACGCTCCTGAAGAAAAAGAGCGCGGTATTACAATCAACACGGCTCACGTAGAGTACGAAACAGCTAATCGCCACTACGCGCACATCGACTGTCCAGGTCACGCCGACTACGTTAAAAACATGGTAACGGGTGCTGCACAGATGGACGGCGCTATTTTGGTTGTTGCTGCAACCGATGGCCCAATGCCACAAACTCGCGAGCACGTACTTCTTGGACGTCAGGTAGGTGTACCTAGCATTGTTGTATTCCTCAACAAGGTAGACATGGTAGACGACGAAGAGCTTTTGGAACTCGTTGAAATGGAAGTTCGCGAATTGTTGTCTTTCTACGAGTACGACGGAGACAATCTTCCCGTGATCAAAGGTTCAGCACTTGGTGCATTGAACGGAGAGCAAAAATGGGTAGATACCGTTATTGAGCTTATGAATGAGGTAGATAACCACATTCCACTTCCAGCTCGTGATGTAGACAAAGACTTCTTAATGCCTATCGAAGATGTATTCTCTATTACAGGTCGTGGTACCGTAGCCACTGGTCGTATTGAGACCGGAGTTATCAACTCAGGAGAACCTGTAGAGATTATCGGTATGGGCGATAAAAAACTTACTTCTACTATAACAGGTGTTGAGATGTTCCGTAAGATTCTTGACCGCGGTGAGGCTGGAGACAACGTAGGTCTTTTGCTTCGCGGTATTGAGAAAACCGACATCCAACGCGGTATGGTTATCTGTAAGCCAGGTAGCGTTACTCCACACCACAAGTTTAAAGCTGAGGTGTATATCTTGAAAAAAGAAGAAGGTGGACGTCACACCCCATTCCACAACAAGTACCGTCCTCAGTTCTACTTGCGTACGACTGACGTAACTGGTGAAATCCAGCTTTCAGAAGGTACTGAAATGGTAATGCCTGGTGATAACGTATCTATTACCGTAGAATTAATTGCTCCAGTTGCAATGAGTAAAGGTCTTCGTTTCGCAATTCGCGAAGGTGGCCGTACTGTTGGTGCTGGACAGGTTACTGATATTATTGAGTAATCGGGCTGAGATAAACCTTTTATGGAGAGGAAAAGTTGCGTAATGCGGCTTTTCCTTTTCCCATAAACGGGTGTAGCTCAATTGGTAGAGCGACGGTCTCCAAAACCGTAGGCTGTGGGTTCGATTCCTACCACCCGTGCAAATAAGTAAAAAGATGTCAAAAGTTACCACTTATATTCGAGAGTCTTACGAGGAGCTCATGCAGAAAGTTACCTGGCCTAAGTACAGTGAATTGCAATCGAGCACTCTTTTGGTAGCCGTGGCTTCTGTAATTATCTCTCTGTTGATTTATGCAATGGATTATTCATTCAGCAATCTTCTGAGCGTGTTTTACAGTTTCTTTAAATAAGTCGCATGGGTGATCAAAATAAAAAATGGTACGTTGTTCGCGCGATTAGTGGGCAGGAGAAAAAGGTGAAAGCCTACATTGAGCATGAAATCGCACAACAGAAACTGGAGCACGCCGTTTCTCAGGTGTTGGTCCCCACAGAAAAAGTGTACCAAATCCGAAATGGTAAAAAGACCAGTAAGGAAAAGAATTATTTTCCTGGGTATATCATGGTTGAGTGTGTTCTGGAGGGTGAAGTGGAACACGTTATAAAAAATATCCCTGGTGTCATTGGATTTTTGGGCGGGCAAGATCGCGTACCCATTCCACTTCGTCAAAATGAAGTGAATCGTATTTTAGGTAAGGTCGATGAATTGGCCGATCAAGAAGAGCAAATCAATATTCCGTTTATCCATGGTGAAACCATCAAAGTTATCGATGGGCCTTTCAATGGATTTAATGGTGTTATTGAGGAAATCAACGAAGACAAGCGCAAGCTGAAGGTCATGGTTAAAATCTTTGGCCGTAAAACGCCGCTCGAGTTGAATTATATGCAAGTAGAAAAAGAAGGATAATAATAGTAGTAACCCGACCGCAAGGTCATTAATAGTTGATTATGGCTAAGGAAGTCAGTGCACTTATTAAGTTGCAAGTTAGGGGAGGCGCCGCGAACCCATCGCCGCCAGTTGGACCCGCTTTAGGAGCCAAGGGTGTAAACATCATGGAGTTCTGCAAACAGTTCAATGGTAGAACCCAAGATAAAGCTGGTAAATTGCTCCCCGTAGTAATTACCGTTTACTCCGACAAGAGCTTTGATTTTGTAATCAAAACTCCTCCCGCAGCAGTTCAAATCCTCGAGTTGGCGAAATTGAAAAAGGGATCTCCCGAATCCAATCTTCAAAAAGTGGGAAAAATTTCATGGGATCAAATTCAAGCTATTGCCGAAGATAAGATGGCAGACTTGAATGCGTTCACCTTGGAGTCGGCAATGAAAATGGTAGCAGGTACGGCGCGCAGTATGGGCGTTACTGTTACTGGACCATCACCCTTTCAACAGTAATTGACCATGGCAAAGCTTACGAAGAAAAGAAAAGAATTGCTCGCATTGGTAGAAAAAGGGAAGTTGTACTCCCTAAAAGATGCGAGTGCATTAGTGAAGCAGGTTTCAAAAACCAAATTTGACCCTTCGGTTGATGTAGCTGTTCACCTTGGTGTAGATCCGCGTAAAGCAAACCAAATGGTTCGTGGGGTCGTTACCCTACCCCATGGAACCGGAAAAACAGTACGCGTTTTGGCTCTTGTATCAGCAGATAAAGAACAAGGTGCCAAGGACGCTGGAGCGGATTATGCTGGACTCGATGAATACATCGATAAGATTAAAGAAGGTTGGTTGGATTTCGATGTAATCGTTACGATGCCTACAGTGATGGCTAAAATTGGTCCTCTAGGACGTGTTTTAGGGCCTCGCGGTTTGATGCCTAACCCTAAGTCGGGAACGGTAACAATGGATGTAGCTAAAGCGGTTGCAGATGTAAAAGGCGGTAAAATTGATTTCAAGGTAGATCGCTTCGGTATTATTCACTCAGCAGTTGGAAAAGCTTCATTCGAGTCGAATAAGATTGAAGACAACGCCAAGGAATTGCTTCAGACTATAATCAAATTGAAGCCCACCGCAGCAAAAGGTACTTATGTAAAGAGTATTTACTTATCGAGTACCATGAGCCCATCGATCGCTATTGATCCAAAATCGTTCTAATCCGAACCCTCTAAACAGTACATAGATATGACAAGGGAAGAAAAAAATGCAGCGATTCAGGATTTGACCGAAACGCTCAAGAATAATAAGAACATCTACCTAACAGATATTTCTGGACTCAATGCAGATGCATCGAGTAGGTTGAGAAGATTGTGCTTTTCGCGCAATGTAACGATTCAAGTGGTTAAAAACACCTTGCTCCGCAAAGCTATGGAGCAATCCGAAATGGAATTTGGTGGCATCTATGACCAATTGAAAGGTAATTCATCAATCATGATTGCAGAAGCTGGAAATGCTCCTGCGAAAGTAATTGAGGAATTCCGCAAAAAAGAAGCCCGTCCTATTTTCAAGGCGGCTTATGTAGAAGAGGCCATATACATTGGGGAGGAAAATCTCAATGCATTGGTCAATTTGAAGTCTCGCGAGGAGTTGATTGGCGATGTCATTCTACTCTTGCAATCGCCTGCTAAAAATGTGGTTAGCGGCTTGAAGAGTGCAGGTGGTACTCTTGCAGGTTTGTTAAAAACATTGCAGGAGAGAGCAGAGGCTTAATATCAATTAGTGGAACTGTTACGCGCTTCCAAAATATAGTTATAGTTCAAACCATTTAAATTTTTCAAACATGGCAGATGTAAAAGAGTTAGGAGATCAGTTGGTAAATCTTACTGTAAAAGAAGTAAGCGAGTTAGCTGATTACCTCAAAGAGCAATACGGTATCGAGCCTGCTGCTGCAGCAGTTGCAGTTGCTGGTCCAGCTGGTGGCGGAGACGCTGCTGGTGGTGCTGAAGAAAAATCAGATTTCGATGTGATTTTGAAATCAGCAGGATCTGCAAAACTCGGAGTTGTTAAGCTCGTTAAAGAATTGACCGGTCTTGGCCTCAAAGAAGCCAAAGCCGTTGTTGATAGTGCTCCAGCCCCCGTTAAGGAAGGTGTGCCCAAAGATGAGGCGGAAGCCCTTAAGGCACAGCTCGAAGAAGCGGGTGCTGAGGTGGAATTGAAGTAATTTTCACTTCCCCAAAAACAAAAGGTTTAGGTCTGTGGCATGGTGCTTTCAGACCTAGGCCATTTTGTGTTAAGTATAATGGAGTTCTAATTTAAATACGAGTCCCTTGGCCACAGTAACAAAAAACAACCGGATCAATTTTGCTTCTATTCAGTCCCAGATGGACTATCCGGACTTCCTCGAGATTCAATTGAAATCCTTTAAGGACTTTTTTCAATTGGAAACAAAGCCAGAGGATCGGACCGATGAAGGTCTGTATAACGCATTCATGGAGCACTTTCCCATTACCGATGCTCGAAATCAGTTCGTGCTGGAGTTTTTGGACTACTTCATAGACCCGCCTAAATACGCTATAGAAGAATGTATTGAGCGCGGTTTAACATATAGTGTTCCCCTCAAAGCTCGTTTAAAACTTTATTGTACAGACCCCGAGCATGAGGATTTTGAAACCATCGTTCAAGATGTGTTTTTGGGTCAGATACCTTATATGTCTCCAAGGGGTACATTTATTATAAATGGTGCAGAGCGCGTTGTTGTATCGCAGTTGCACCGTTCTCCAGGGGTTTTCTTCGGCCAATCATTCCATGCCAACGGAACCAAGTTATACTCCGCGCGAATCATTCCATTTAAGGGATCATGGATTGAATTTGCAACGGATATCAATAGCGTAATGTACGCTTACATCGATCGCAAGAAGAAGTTACCCGTTACAACGTTACTGCGTTCAATCGGATACGAGCGAGATAAAGACATTCTCGAAATTTTCGATTTAGCTGAAGAAGTGAAAGTTTCTAAGGCTGGATTGAAACGCGTTTTGGGACGAAAACTTGCAGCACGTGTTCTTGAAACATGGATTGAAGATTTCGTAGATGAGGATACAGGAGAGGTGGTATCTATTGAGCGAAACAAAGTGGTACTCGATCGCGAGACCATTTTGGAAAAAGAGCATGTAGATATTATTTTGGAAGCTGAAGTAAAAACGATTTTACTTCA
>Ga0181607_10004929_pt1 | contig 11352 bp, 7 predicted proteins | sample 041ome_9_FD_132420 | JGI IMG/M metagenome (GOLD analysis project Ga0181607, IMG submission 132420) | Coastal salt marsh microbial communities from the Groves Creek Marsh, Skidaway Island, Georgia - 041413US metaG (megahit assembly) | ecosystem: Environmental > Aquatic > Marine > Intertidal zone...
CGCTCTTTTTGATAAATCTAAAGGAGATTTTTATTTAATTAGAGATAGGTTTGGTGAAAAGCCACTTTATTATGGCTGGATTGATCAAAAAGATGAAAAATCAGTTTTTAGTTTTGCATCTGAACTTAAAGCTATTAAAAAATTTCCGAATTTCTCTAATCAGATTTCAAAAGATGCTTTACTACAATATTTTAGTTATATGTATGTTCCAAGTCCTCTAAGCATATATGAGGGCATATATAAATTAGAGCCAGGCTGTATTCTAAAATTCACATCTCAACCTCCTCAAAAACAAATGTGTGATATTCCACACTCATTATCAAACGAGCCATATGCTTATAAAAATATTATTATAAATCGTTGGTATGATTTAGGTGAGATTATTAACACAGCTTCGCAAAATCGCTTCGAAAATTCTGAGGAGGCAACTTCGGCCTTAGAGTCTGAGCTAGAGGAGGTTATAAGGTTACAGAGCCTATCTGATGTACCCTTAGGCGCATTTTTATCAGGTGGAGTTGACTCGTCTACAATAGTTGCGCTGATGCAAAAAAAAAGCAGCGAACCCATTAAAACATTTACTATAGGTTTTGAGGACCCCAGTTTTGATGAATCTCCTTTTGCAAGAGATGTAGCCAATCATTTGAAGACCGACCATTCAGAGCTTTTGGTTACAGCAAATGATGCTCAATCTATTATCCCGAATCTTCCAAAGATATATGACGAGCCTTTTGCTGATTATTCTCAAATTCCAACATACTTTGTATGCAAGTATGCAAAACAAGCTGTTACTGTGTCATTGTCAGGTGATGCTGGAGATGAACTATTTGGTGGTTATAATAGATACTTAATAGGGCCTGGTTTATGGTCTAAGATTTCTATATTACCTAGATTTTTAAGAGAATTTATTGGAAAAATCTTATTATTTTTACCAATTAATAACTGGGATTTGATTTACAGGCAATACTCAAAGTTTTTCTTTAAAAAAGATGCTATTAGTCATTTTGGTGAGAAAGTTCACAAAATGGCAAGCAGACTGCGAAATGTTCATTCTGAAGATCAATTATTTTTAAGTCTGATCACTGAACCATTAGCTGAAAGAATAGTTCTCAATGACAAAAAAAATTTTAAATCAGACAATCAAATTCCACCTTTTTTAAAAGATCCACTTCCCGCAAATGGTGTGAATGATTTTGCTTCAATGATGATGTACAGGGACACACTAAACTATTTAACAGATGATATTCTATGTAAAGTTGATAGGGCCTCAATGAGCAATAGTCTAGAAACTAGAGTACCTTTTTTAGATCACAAAATTGTTGAGCTTGCTTGGAGAATGCCCTTAAAAATGAAAATCAACTGTTCTGAAGGAAAATCTGTGCTTAGAAATATTCTTTACAAGCATGTTCCAAAAAAAATAATTGAACGGCCTAAAGCTGGATTTAGTATCCCATTAGGAGATTGGCTCAAAGGACCCCTTAAAGAATGGGCAGATATACTTCTTGAAAAATCAAGAATACAGAAGGAAGGTTATCTTAATGCAGAATATGTATCCGAAATATGGGCTGAACATCTAGAGGGAAAAAGAGATTGGACTATTAAAATTTGGAGTATACTTATGTTCCAGAGCTGGCTCGAATCTACCAAATAAAAACTTTTATATTGATTAAAGTATTTGCACAACTATACTTAAACATTAAATTAAATAAATATCTAAAGTTAAAAAATATAATTCAATGAGTTTCCTAAAAAAAATTGAAATTAAATCTAAAGTCCTTTTATTAAAAGAATTTTTTTATGATTATTTCTGGAAGAAATCTTCTTTGAATTTAGGGCTAGCATCATTAATATTGAGCTTTGCCATCATTCAATTTAGTACCCCTCAATTTTATATATCTGCTACCTTGAGAGAAAGTCAAGAAAGCGGATCTTCTGGCCCATCATTGGGGGGAGGCTCAAATGGCTTGATTTCAATAGTTTCTTCTGACAGCAACTCATTTGATGAGTTTCGATCAAATATATATTCTTATATTATTGCTCAGCGTATGTGGGAAAAAGGCTGGGCTACTGAAATATATGCAGGTGGCGATAAATCGATAGATGTTAATAAAATAGAAAAACCACATACTTTGGCTGATCACCTTGGAGCATTATTTCTTGGCTATAAATTATATGATTTTTATTCACCTCATGATCTTCAAGCTTTTATCTCAAGTAAGGTTGATTTACAAAAGGAGATCAGAGGTGCAAACATAACTGTTTCTATGCTTACAAGTGATCAAAATTTTGGTTTATCTTTTCTAAATGAATTAATCTTAAATGCAGATAAATATGCAAAGGAATTTCTTATACTGAAGTCTCAGGCTATTATAGATGGAACATACAAGCAGCTAGCAGTGTCTAGAAACTCGGCTATCACAGCATCACTTGCGGCAACAATTAATAGAGAATCCCTGCAAATTGCTACATTAAAAAATGATTTACCGTATCATATTTATTTTATTGATCCCCCATATTCTAGCGAATACCCTGTTACTCCAAACACATTAGCTATTTTTATATCAAATTTTATTATCTTTATATTTCTTTCAGTTATGTATAACTTTATTAGAATCCATAAAGAAGATTTATGGTAAATGAATATTTTAGGTACATTGACTATGGTGGAAGCTTAGAATATTACATATTTGAACTAGCAAATTTTAGCTTCTTAGCTCTCCTTCTTTGTCTTTGTTATAAATTAAGATTCATAAATATTAATTCCTTAATAGTTTGGTCTGGAATTTTCTTTCTTCCATTAGTTCTCAATTATTTTATTTTCTCACCATCTCTTTTTCCGGATCAATTCCAGTATGCATCTGAGGTGATGTCCTTAAAGTCAAAAGGCATTTCTATAGACAATATAGCCTCTCAGAATGCAAAATTTTCTCTTAATTTATGGTCTATATCTATTCCAACGAATCCTATTACTCTTTCAACTACATTTTTAGGTTTTGCTCCTATTCCAAATTTCATGACGGTAACATCTTTGGCATTTGCAAATAAGTTTTTCTTATTTTTATCTTTTCTTGGTTTAAAGAAATTTTTTTTTAAGGACGAAAATGCGCTTCTTCTGTTTTTTCTGATTCCTAGTCTTCTTTTGTATTCTTCTTTAGCACTTCGTGAAACTTTGATAATTATATGTTCAGTATTTTTTCTATTAAATATGTTAAAAAATAATTACATTCTTTCTCTTATATTTATGTTGCCTTTATTTTTCTTAAAAATTCAAATGTTTGCTTTTTTAGCGCTTTATTTTGTTGGTCGTTTGATATTTAGAGCAAATAATAGCTTTTATATGCTTGTATTTTTTTTAGGCTTTGTTCTATTAGCTTCAATAATATTACAAGACGAAATTTTACAAATATTAAATTACTATAGGCAGGGTTTTGCCGCAGAGAATATGGATTTGGGTGATGGCATATATGGGTATTATGCTTTCTCTCTTTATGGTGACGAGCTAGCTAAAAGTTTAGAATTGACTTCTATGCTTGAGGTTATATGGGTATCTATCATAGGCCTGCCAAAGCTTCTTCTAATGCCATATCCTAATACTTGGTCAAACATATTTTATCCTATTCAATTTTTTGAAAGTATTTTTTTAATTTTTCTTTATTGGTCTATCGCAGTAAGAAACAATTTGTTAAAAAATAAAGAATTTATTTATTTGAGTGTGATTCTATTGCTATCATGCATGCTGTATTCATTATTAGTTTTTAATGTAGGAACATTTGTCAGGTATAGATTCTCTTTATTTTTCCCTTTTATTATAGCTATTTACTATATTGCAACATTAGAGAGGGGCAATAAAATCAAATTATTAGCTTAAATTTTTCTCTATAGCTCTCAGGTAATCTCCATATTTATTCTTTGGTGCTTCCTTAACAATTTCTTTGAATCTATCTTTAGAAATATAGCCTTGATTAAAGGCGATTTCTTCAATGCAACCTATTTGTATTAATTGCCTATGTTGAATGGCTTGAACAAAGTGAGCAGCTTCTAGCAAAGAATCAGGTGTGCCTGCATCCAACCACGCGGTTCCTGCATCTAGAAGGATAACCTCTAATTTATTTTGAGCAAGGTATAAATTGTTTAAATCTGTAATCTCTAATTCGCCTCGATCAGAAGGTTTAAGAGATTTTGCAAGCCCACATACAGATTGATCATACACATATAATCCAGTTACAGCATAACTTGATTTTGGAAATTTAGGCTTTTCTTCAATCGATACAACTGATTTAGCTTCATCAAACTCGACTACTCCATATCTTTCAGGATCTTGAACTTTATATGCGAAGATTTTTGCTCCATTTGTTTTTGTTGAAGCTTGTTTTTTAAGTTGCTCAGTAATTTGATTGCCATAATAGATATTGTCTCCAAGAATTAATGTTACATCATCTGAGCCAATAAATTTTTCACCTATTATAAATGCTTCAGCTATTCCATTTGGTATATCTTGCGATTCATAAAAAATTTTAATACCAAGATCTTCTCCATTCCCAAGTAACTTTTTAAATAAATCTATGTTACTTGAGGTTGAGATTATTAAAATTTCATTAATACCAGCTGAGAGTAAATTTGAAATAGGGTAATAGATTAGAGGCTTATCATAAACTGGAAGTAGTTGCTTGGAAACGCTAATTGTTGATGGGTGGAGTCTTGTTCCCAAACCACCGGCTAGTACAATCCCTTTCATAAAAATTTTACCCTTTTAATTATTTAATTTTCTTTTTACCCATTCATTATTTGCTATATACCAATCTATTGTTTTTGGTATACCTTTTGAAAGCTCATTTTTTGCAAAAAATCCTTTTGTATTTGAAATACGTTTAGAATCAATTGCATACCTAAGATCATGACCCAATCTATCTTCAACAAATGTAACCTGCTTAAAGTAAGATTGAGCTTTAGGCAACTTCTCATCAAGATATTGACAAATTATTTTTGTAAGATTGATATTAGACATTTCTTGATTTGCACCAATAGTGAATCTATTAAATGATTCTTCAGAATCTGATGCAAGTATCAAGGCGTCAGCATGATCGTCGACATGTAGCCAGTCTCTTATGTTAGTTCCATTGCCAAATATGGGAATAGGCATGTTATTTATTGCATTATAAATAATTTTAGGGATAAGTTTTTCAGGATTTTGCCATGGACCATAATTATTTGAACAATTAGTGATTACTGATCTCAATTTATAGGTTTCATTCCATGCTCTTACCAGCATATCAGAACTTGCTTTAGATGCAGAGTATGGTGAATTAGGTTTATATGGAGACTCTTCATTAAAAGGTTTTTCGTTGAAAGAGAGCGTTCCAAAAACTTCATCAGTAGAGACATGCAAAAATAGAAGATCTTTTGGCAGCTGTTCTTTACCAATTTTTAATGATTGCAATATGTTAAATGTTCCAATTATATTTGTATTTATAAATTCAGATGGGTTTTCAATAGATCTATCTACATGACTTTCAGCAGCAAGATGAAAAATTTTATTTGGCATAAATTCCATTATTGATTTGTAAACAGCATTGTAATTAGCAATATTTATTTTCTTGAATTTATATCTATCTTCTTTTTCCCTTCCTTCAAGTGATTCGGGCATTGATGCGTATGTACAGCTATCAATATTTAGAATTTCATAATTAGTAGTATCAATTAACTTTCTGATTAACGCAGAACCAATAAACCCTAAACCACCTGTTATTAAAATTTTCATTTAAAAATAATACCTAAAGAATCTAATTTTTTTGCTTTTTTATCTTTTTCCGATAAAGCAATTATGTCTATAGGACATGGAAGTTCTATGCCAAGCTTTTCATCAAAAACTGACAGAGATACATCGCTTGCGTGATTATAAGGATTTGAAACTTTATAAGAGATTTCACAGTTATCCTCAAGGGTTAAAAAGCCATGAGCAAAACCTGCAGGTATATAAAGCTGCTTAAAATTTTGCGCTGAAAGAGTAAATTGCTTGTGCTGAAGGTATGTTGAAGAATTTCGTCTTAGATCCAAGGCAATATCTAAAATACTTCCTTTAAGGACTCTAATCAGTTTTGCTTGCTCGAAGGGAGGTTTTTGAAAGTGCAGCCCTCTAAAGGTATATTGTTTCTTGGTAAACGATTGATTCTCTTGAATAAAGTCATCGCCAACCCCTAGTTTTTCCATGTCGCTTTTTTGATATACCTCAGAAAAAAAACCTCTATTATCCTGTATTTTCAGAGGCAAAATCTCACATACGCTATTATTTAAATACCAGTTAGTAGAAAACTTCACGGTAGATGTCATATATAAATATCCTTTAAACTTTTGAAAGAATTTTTATACACTCTTTCATTTTTCAATATATCTTTCAGCGTTAATTAGTAAGTAACAAAAATTTTAAAATTGGTTGATGACCGAAATATAGCATTTTAGATAAGATTTCTATACTTAGATAACTGCTAAAAAATAGTTTTCAGTAACTAATCGGCCAATTTAACGGAAATGAATTATAAAAGATATCTTCATATAAATGAAATTTTTCCATATTTTTAAATTAATTTAAAATATAAATCATTATAAGTAGCAGCACCTTTTTCTAAGGAAAAATATTCATTTGCTATTTTCAAACATCTTTGATGCACCGTCTTTTCTTCAAGTATTTGAATGAGCTTTTTGATTTGATGTTCTGGTAACGTTTTTTCAAAATTATAAATTATCCCTACATCATACGTCTCTATAATATTCCTAATGTCTGAATTAAATGAATTGCAAATTATAGGGACTCCACAAGCCAAACTTTCACCAATCTTTGTTGGCATAGAAGCATTAATTGAAAAATTCTCTTTCAAATAAAAGCCCAAAAAATCAAATGAGGAAATCTCTTTCGATAGCTCATTACGCTGTACAAATTTAACTTCAAGTTTTATTTTTGAAAGAGTTCCCTCTGGAATAAATTTTGTAACCTCTTGTAAAGTTTTATTAGTCAGGACTTTTAAATGAATTTTTTGTTTAAAATTGCTTTGTAATTGAGAAATAAGTAATGAAAATTTTGAAAAGTCATATGCAGTATCAATAGAGCCAAGATAGCCAATAGTAAGAGAGTTATTTCTACGCACATTTTCCACTCTATAAAATTCATTAAAATCAACGCAGGTTGGTATAACCTCAATTAATGCATTGGGCGCATTAAAGTTTTGAATTATTATGTCCTTAGAGGCCTCAGTCAGTGTAATAATTTTTTGTGAGTTACCTATTAAGTATTTTTCCAGCCATTTGAAAAATATGTACTTATATGATTTCTTATTCCAATTCAATCGATCATGCTTTTCATCTGCCCAGAATCCTCTCATATCAAAAATGAGATTAAACTTGAAAAAAGTTCTTAAAATTGGAATAACAATGCCAGGCATATAGCTCCTAATATGAACTATAGCGATTCTTTTTTTAATAAAAATAAATAAAGGGGCCGCAATCAAATTAAAGATATTTATAACTTGACCAAGCCCAAATTTACCATTGTTATATTTATGCCTATACCAATGTATGTTTTGAACTTTGCATTTTTTTATTAATTTATTTAACTTAGCTGTGTTTTTTAGATCGGCTTCTTTTTCAAATGTAATGAGGTTAATGGAGTAGTCTTTGGATAGTTTTTCTATATATTTAAGTACCTGGGAGTATCCAAGGGGCTCCATAATCCCATCGATCGAAATATATAAAATCTGAGAGTTTACTTTATTCATATATAAATAAGCTTTTTGTAGTTTGCTGAGCTATATTTTTTATTGTGAAATAATAGCAAATTCTTTTCTATAGATTTAATTTATATTTACCATCAATTAGATTTTCATAATTTAATAATCTTATTATCTTTAATATTTATACATTCTTAAGTGTATAATATCTCTAATCAATGGGACACAATCATTATGAAGAAATTATTCTTAACTATTCTTTTTACATCCCCACTCATTTCAACTCCTATTTTTTCTCAGGAAAATGAGCAGATTGCTAAATTATTAGAGACTTATGAAGCTGGCGGTTCTGGTGGATCAATATCTAATAATGCAATAAAACGAGATGACCTTGGTTACAGATCATTTGTTCAAAATGAATTGCAAAATATATTTTCACAAATTGATGCTTTATCAGAACAAGATAGAGAAGACATAACTTTTTCTGAAATTAATCAACAAAGAATTGAGTTAGCAACTAAATTATGCCAAAAAGATCAAAGAGCTTGTTTTTTAATTGATGAGTACCGCTCATACAAGTCTAAAAAAGACATACCATCTAGCATTGAAGAGCTTGAGTTATATGGGCAAGATATTTTTTCTGGATATTCGAACGACTTTAATTTCTATGACAGCCTACCTTTGCAAGATGATTATCAAATCAAGATTGGGGACCAGTTAAAAATACTTATTTACGGTGGATTTAACTTAGATGATGAATTTTTAGTAGATATGACTGGATCTGTATTAATTGGAGATATTGGGAAAGTGCAGATAGCTGGCCTAACTTTTAAAGAGGCTTCATTAAAACTACAAGAAACTATCAAGAACTCTTTTGCCGGGTCAGAAGCTATAATTTCATTAACTCAAATTAGGTCTAAACAAGTTTTTATTCTAGGAAATGTAAAAACACCTGGAACCTATGCATTGAATGCATTTGGAACTGCGTTAAATGGTCTAATTTCCTCTGGAGGTCTCGGTGAAAATAGTTCCTTGAGAAGCATTCAAATTATTAGAGCCAATCAAACAATTGCTACCATTGATTTATATGATTTATTAATAGATGGCAATGTCCAGTCTTCAGATTTTCTTTTAAATGATGGTGATTCTGTTTTAGTAGGAGGCTTAAAATCAAGCGCCTCAATTATTGGAGAGATTATCAGACCTGCAATATATGAGATAAAAGGAAATGAAACTCTAAGTGATTTAATTGAATTTTCTTTGGGCACTACACCTTTTGCAGATTTATCAAATATCTCTGTAGAAAGACTACTCCCATCAGGACAAAAAACTATAATTAATCCTGTTGATCTAGATAGTTTTTTAGTTCAGGATGGTGATCAAGTTATTGTAAATTCTTCAGAAGGCCAAACTTTAAACTCTATTTCTTTGATTGGTGCTATTAGAAATGCTGGTGAGTATTCTATTGATGGAAAAAAGTCACTAGGAGACATAATCAATATACAAAGAGATTTGCTCGATAATACTTACACAGGTTTTGCTGTGATTAAAAGGTTAAACTTTTCATCTAAGTCATATAGATTAATTACTACAGCTTTAACTAATCAATCTTACCTTCAAGCGCTTAATATTTATTCCGGGGATAAAGTTTATATTTTTTCCAAAGAAGATGTTCAATATTCCCAATCAATGGAGGTTTACAGCTATCTTGCTAGCAAAATGTCGAATTTGATGCCTCAAAAATCTTCAAATGATCTTTTGTATAATCAACTTTTAAATTCTAGTAATGTTGATTCCAGCAGCCTAGAGGATTCCTCTAAAATAGCGAGCAATGCAAATTCATGCTTATCCTCACTTGACGTGCTCACCACCTCACCAATTTCTAATCTGATTGAAGCAAAATTAGAGCTTTTCCCTTCAAATAAATTGTTTAATTGCACTCCACTTTTTCAGAGTAATAGTGAATTGCTTCCTATCTTATTGATAAATTCAGTTCCTGTAGTAGGCAATGTAAGATTTCCAGGCTTATATCCAACAGCAAGAGATCTTAATGCCCAAGATTTATTTAACTTTGCAGGCGGCTTCTTGCTGAGTAAACTCAATACTGAACCAATATTTGATATTGGCATAAGAGCAAGAGGTTTTGGATCATTCAAGTTTGAGGATTTAAAAGACCTAACAAATATTACTATGCTTAATTTAAAACTTGATGAAGAATCATCTGCAGCAAGTTATGTAAAGTTGGTTGGTGAATTTAATAATCCTGGTATATATGCCATTACCAAGAATACCTCTCTGGCTGAGTTGTATGAAAGGGCAGGAGGCTTGACCAAAAATGCCTATCCATTAGGTGGCATATTTACCAGAAAAAGCATTCAGAAAACTGAAGCTAAAGCTTTTGAGAGATCCAAGGCTGAGTTATCAGAAATTTTAGCCTCTGCCGTAGCAAGCGGTTATGTCAAGCAAAATTCCACTGATTTGGTTGGACTTATATCATTAATGACATCTCTTGAAAATGCAAATCCGATTGGAAGATTGGTAACTGAACTAAATCCAATAAAGATTAATGATAGTTTAGAGGATAATATTATTCTTGAAAATGGTGACACCATTTATATTCCTAAGATGCAAACAACTATAACCATTGTAGGACAGGTTTTAAATCCCGTTACAGTTCCACATAAAGTTGGCGCCACTTTTGATGATTATTTAGATCTTGCGGGCGGATTAAAAAAAGAAGCAGATAAAGGTAAAGTTTATGCTGTGCTTCCGAACGGAGAAGCCCTTCGAAGAAAAAGCGGTATTCGCATTCCAGTTATACCTTATTTCCCATTTGAAAGATCCGATATACTTCCTGGAAGCACCATTGTTGTCCCAAGGAAAGCTAGACCGCTGGATTCATTGGCTCTAGTAGAGACAATAACCCCAGTTCTTGCAAATTTATCGGTGACAGCTGCTTCTATTGCTGCAATTTCTGATAATTAGTTCTAAGTTATGAGGTATTTTTTGATCCTCTTAACTTTGTGTTGTGTAATAGAAGAAGTTGACGCAAATATTTCTGATTATATATACCCTTACTATGATCAACCCTCATATTCCAATTATGGAACCGTGGGATTAATTCAAATGCCTTCTGCAAGATTGCATCAAGAAGGAACTATTGGTTTTACTTGGAGTCATGCAGAGCCATACTTACGCGGCTCAGTTATGGGTAATCCTTTTGATTGGTTTGAGGCCTCATACCAATATACTGATGTAAATAACAAGTTGTATAGTGAGTCTCGTGAATTTAGCGGCAGTCAGTCTTACAAAGACAAAAGCTTTGATGCTAAGTTTAGACTCTTAAAAGAAACAAGAATGATTCCGCAAGTCGCATTAGGTTTTCGTGATTTTGGTGGGTCATCTTTATTTGCATCAGAATTTATTGTTGCATCTAAATTAATTGGAAATTTTGATTTTACACTTGGCCTTGGTTGGGGCACACTCTCAAACAATTCTATATCCAATCCATTAACTAAATTAGATTCAAGATTCTCTGCCAGGGATCGAAATATCCAAGGCGATACTCAGGGTGGTGAAATAAATTATGGAACTTTTTTTGGAGGAGAAAAAGCTGGAATTTTTGGGGGTGTTGAAA
>Ga0181607_10004938_pt1 | contig 11338 bp, 7 predicted proteins | sample 041ome_9_FD_132420 | JGI IMG/M metagenome (GOLD analysis project Ga0181607, IMG submission 132420) | Coastal salt marsh microbial communities from the Groves Creek Marsh, Skidaway Island, Georgia - 041413US metaG (megahit assembly) | ecosystem: Environmental > Aquatic > Marine > Intertidal zone...
ATGGCTGTTGAGTTTTTCCTGGGGGATCATGTCCCGAAGGGCATCGTACAAGGGCTGCATATAGGGGTCCAGCTTTTCCTTTAGGTCACCAGGCAGGAAACCCAAGTTCTCTCCCGCCTCCACAGCGGGACGGGTTAGGATGATCCGCTTGACTTGTTTGTTCTTCAACGCCTTGACCGCCAAGGCCACCCCGGTGTAGGTTTTTCCCGTTCCCGCGGGGCCAATTGCAAAGATCATGTCGTTTTTTTGAGCGACCTCCAACAGCCGTTGTTGGTTAAACGTCTGGGCTTTGATGATCTTCCCGCCCACCCCGTGGAGGATAAAGTTGTCCTTGTCCGAACTGGGATCAAAATCGGAGGGGTCGTCCGCGGTGATGATCCGCTCTATAACCTCTTCATTGAGATGGTTGTATTTTCCAAAGTGAGAAATCAGCATGTCCACCCGTTTGTCAAATTCCTCTAGGAGGGATTCCTCCCCAAAGGCCTTGAGGGTGCTGCCACGGGCTACGATTTTAAGTTTGGGAAAATAATACCTTAATTTTTCAATGTTGATGTTTTGCTGACCAAAAAACTCTTGTGGGTTGACCTCAGAAAGTTCAATTTTTAATTCGTTCAAGGATAAGTCAATTAAAAAAAATTAATTTTGTTTCTAAGTATGTCTTATTTCAAATGTAAATAATTTTATCCACTAAAAGCCCATGCCGATTGTAACTTTAATGACCGATTTTGGAAATAAAGATTACGCCGTGGCAGCGGTCAAAGGCGCCATCCTCAGTACGGTGGAAAACCCTCAAATCGTGGACATTAGCCACGAAATTGAACCCTATAACGCCACCCAAGCAGCCTATGTGATCAAAAATGCTTACAAAACTTTTCCCAAAGGCAGCATACACATCATCGGGGTGGACTCCGAAAAAAATCCGGAAAACCAACACCTCGCCATGCTTTTTGACGGACATTATTTTATCTGCGCCGACAATGGAATTTTTTCCATGATCAAAGGCGAGTTTAAATCCGACAAAATCGTGGCGATCAACATCCACGACCAAATGCCCTCCAACTATCCCGTCCTGGAGGCTTTTGTTTGGGTGGCCGCCCACCTCTCCCGAAAAGGAACCCTAGAGGTAGTGGGCAAACCCATTGAAAAAATCAAGGAAATCAAAGAACTCCGCCCAGTGGTAAATCCCCAAGGGGATCAAATTGTTGGGGCCGTGATCTATGTGGACAACTACGGCAATGTGATCACCAACATCACCCGCAAACGCTTCCATGAAGTGGGCAAGTCCAGAGCTTTTACCATCTTTGCACGGAATGTGAAATTCAGAAAAGTATATGAGTCCTATAGCGACGCCATTGATTTTTCCTCTCCCAAAGAAAAAAGAGACGAAGACGGAAAAAAAATCGCCCTGTTCAACGATGCCGACCACCTGGAATTGGCGATCTACAAAAGCAATCCCCAAACAGTGGGCAGTGCCCAATCGCTCTTTGGATTGGAATACAGAGAATCGGTAACCGTAAAGTTTGAATGATATGTGGGCATTGATTAAGAGAGAATGGTTTGTTTTTTTCAGCACTCCCCTGGGCTATCTTATGATTGGGGTTTTCCTGACCCTCTCCACCCTTTTCTTGTGGTTTTTGGATACCGATTTCAATCTGCTACAAGCCGGTTTTGCCGACCTGAATGCCTTTTTTGTATTGGCGCCTTGGCTGCTGTTGTTTTTGATCCCCGCACTGAGCATGCGGAGTTTTTCGGAAGAGCTGCGCATGGGTACCCTGGAATTGCTATTGACCAAACCGCTGGGGCTATGGGAAATCGTCTGTGGAAAATACATCGCCTTGTTGTTGCTCTTGTTGACCGCTCTCTTACCCACCACGGTTTACTTGTTTGCCCTCCGTGCCCTCCAACTCGAAAACACAGCCTTGGATGGAGGAAGCGCCTTCTCAGCCTATTGCGGATTGTTTGCCGTCGGTGCTAGTTTTGCCGCACTGGGACTGCTGTCCTCCTTGATCACCAAAAACGCAGTAAGTGCCTTTCTGCTGGCACTGCTGTTTTGTTTTGTTCAATTCTACCTTTGGAAAGCCCTGGCCGACGAGATGCAACAACAGAGCCTCTATTTGTTTTTTAATCAGCTCGGAATCTTTGAACACTACCTCAGCCTCCGACAAGGACTCATGACCCTCAAAGGCGGGGTCTACTTCATCGGATTGAATTACATGCTGTTGTACTGCTGTACTTTATTGTTAAAAAGAATCAAAAACACCTAGGGTTGAAAAACAAAATGCACCTTTTAAAAAACATAGGCATTCCCTTGCTGCTGCTTATTCTGGCACAAGGGCTGCACTACCAATGGGACTCCACCCCCAACGGGCGCTATACCCTGAATGAAAATACCCGAAAATTGCTCCGGGAGCTGGAGCAACCCCTAAAGATCGACCTATTTTTAAATGGCAAACTCCCGGCGGATTACCTCCGCCTGCAAAGGGAAATGCAAACCCTGCTCAAAAGCATGGAGCAACAAACGGATCAATTGGTGATCAATAGCGTTGATCCCTTTGAAGGATCGGAAAGCACCGAGCGATTGATCGAAGAAATGACCCGTTTTGGACTCCCGCCGGAATACACCCTCGAAGATCAAAACCAAACCGTGGAGCAAGGAGTGGTTTTTCCCTGGGCCATGGTCAACGACGGCAACCAAAGCGTGAGGATCCCCCTTTTGGAAAAGGTATTGGGCGATAATCCCCAACAGAAAATCAATCGCTCCATTGCCCAATTGGAATTTCACTTTTTTGATGCCCTGTACAAGATCACCCAAAAGCAGAAAAAAACCATTGCCGTGCTCACCTCCCACGGTACCTCTGAGAGCGTCAAAATCGCCGACCTCATGCGAAGCCTACAGCCTTATTACCAATTGGCCTCCTTTGATTTGAAGGCCTTGGAGAACGACCCGCAAAAAACGCTGGAAAACCTCAAACGATTCCCCTTATTGATGATCTCCAACCCCTCTCAAGCTTTTACCGAAACAGAAAAATACCTTTTAGATCAATACCTCCTCCAAGGGGGCAAACAGTGGTGGGCGATCAATGCAGTGGCGGTCAACCGTGACAGTCTTTTTAGTGGTGAAGGATCGGCCATGGCCGTGGGACGAACGCTCAACATGGAAAATGCCTTTTTTAAATACGGCTTCCGAATCCAAAAAAACCTGATTCAAGACTTGTATTGTGCCCCCATAGTCCTGGCCAGCGGTGCCGATCGCACCGCACAATACCTGCCCTACCCCTGGCCCTATCATCCACTCTCCCAACCCACAAAAAATTCTCCCTTTGGCAGCCATGGCGGCAAGGTGATCATGCCATTCTCTTCTACTGTGGACACATTAATAAATATAGTTAAAAAGACAATCTTGATCGGCAGTTCCGATTTTTCCAAAAGCCTACAAACACCCGTCAAAATTGAGTTGAAAGAAGCCTCCGAAAAGTTGCGCCCAGAATCTTTTGATCTCCCCTCCCAGCCTACAGGTATCGCTCTCAAAGGGGAATTTCGTTCCGCCTTCGAAAACAGGATCCCTCCTATTAAATTGGAATCTCCCCGCACAGTAGGCAATAGTGAAATGGTGGTTTTCTCCAGTGGAACCCTGGCCGAAAATCAAGTGGACAAAAGCAATCCATTGGAATTGGGCTACGATAAATGGACGAATAATTTTTATGATAACAAGAATTACGTCCAGCAATCCTTGCATTACCTCATGGGGAATGAAGCCTTGTTGAGCATCAAAAACAAAACGGTGGTACTCCCCCAATTGGATCTTCAAAAAACCAAAGTACTTTCCCCTACCCTCAAAGCGGTCTTACTGCTTGCTCCTTTATTGATTTTACTGCTGATCGGTGGAATTTTGTTGCGTTGGAGGGGTCGGAAATTTGGTCAATAACTTTTAATAACTTCATTTTTTTGTCCATTCACCGCGTTTTATATTTACAATAGTAAAGCTAAAGCCCATGAAATTTATCGTTTCCAGTGAATCATTACTTAAAGAACTACAAGTTTTAGGTGGGGTGATCAACAACACCAATACCCTGCCCATATTAGACAATTTTTTATTCCACCTCAATGAGAATCAATTGGTACTTACAGCCTCGGACCTGGAAACCACCATGTCTTCCTCCATCGAAGTGGAATCCAAAGACAGTGGCATGATCGCCCTCCCAGCCCGCCTGCTTTTGGACACGCTCAAAACCTTTCCAGAGCAGCCACTGACCTTTATCAAAACGGACAACAATACGGTCGAGATCAGTGCCAACAATGGCAAATATGCTCTGGCCTACCTCGACGGTGCTGATTTTCCCAAAGCGACACAAGTCAATGACCCCTCAAAAACCGAGATCAATGCCTCTGTATTGGCCACAGCCATTAATTCAACCCTCTTTGCCACGGGGAACGATGACCTCCGACCGGTTATGAGCGGGGTGTTTTTTCAATTCAATTCTGATGCACTGACCTTTGTGGCTACCGACGCCCACAAATTGGTCAAATATAGCCGCACGGATATTCAGGCCGATAAAAGCGCCGAGTTCATCATGCCCAAAAAGCCACTCCAACTGCTCAAAGGAATTTTACAAGGATCGGATGAGACCGTGACCATCCAATACAACGAAACCAATGCGGAATTCAATTTTGGCAATGTGATCATGACCTCTAGATTGGTCGAGGGAAAATATCCCAATTACGAAGCGGTGATTCCCAAAGAAAATCCCAATGTAATGCAAATCGCACGTGGAGAATTCCTTAATTCTGTGCGTAGGGTGAGTATTTTTTCGAATAAAACCACCCACCAAGTCCGGCTCAAACTCGCTGGAGCAGAACTGCAAGTGTCTGCCGAAGATTTTGATTACAGCAACAAAGCAGAGGAACGTTTGGGATGTGAGTATATGGGCGACGACCTGCAAATCGGTTTTAACTCCCGTTTTTTGGTCGAAATGCTCAACAACCTCGCTTGCGACGAGATCAAATTGTCCATGTCCCTGCCCAATCGCGCAGGCATCATCACCCCCATGGACAGCATCGAAGACGGAGAAGACATTACCATGCTGGTGATGCCCGTGATGCTGAATGATTGACTTTTGCCCAAAACTTATCTGTTTTGTTCGTTTAAAAATCGTGAACTAGCCCCCCCTTAAAAAGATTTTCTCCGTAATTTTTTATAAATTGCAGAGCAACCAAATCTTTTTTATGAAAACTCAAAAACTACTCGCCTACTTTATCATTGCCTTATTCCTATCCGCTTGTCAAAAAGAAGATCAAACACTAGATGTTGGTCCGGAGCAATACATCCTTGTACACCACGACTCGGGTTTGCCTATGGAACCCTCTGAGCCATCAAAGGCGAACAGAGACAATCCCTATGCCGATTATCAAGTGCTTGATCAAGTGTCGGCAAACATCAGGAACAACAGATTGATCAATTTTACCACGACAGCTAATGTCTTTGGAAAGGTCAAAGCCATCCCCCATTATGCTCAGAGGTTCTATTATAATTCATGGATGCTTGTTTATCTGCGAAGTAGAATCAGGATTCCATTTAAAATCAAACCCTCCGATAAAAATATAATTTTCAAAACCGAATGGGCCGGTTGGGGCGACATCACCAAAGTAGACATAATCGTGAATGGAAACCTGATAGAAAAAAATGTATCCGTCAGTGGCAGTGCATGGAGCAATCCCGGAGAAAAATACTTTGAAGTTCCCAATCATGTTCTAAACCAATCTGGAAATAATACTTTTGCCATCCGGTTGAATAGAAAATCTAGAACCGTCTTGTTCTTGAAATCAATATCCATTTTGCAAAAAAATCAGACGCGTGTAAATGTTTTGGCCATTGATGGAGGTGAACACGGAAAAAAAGTTGTCAAGGTTTTCAAGTCTGATAAAATTCTTTTTCCCTTAAATGAAAATATTTCGATTCACCTGACCAATGATTTCGATGATTTCAATCCCAATAATGTTCAACCCGTGGACATTGTTAGCAAGAGTAGTGGAACCAATAATTACCGATCCGGGATAGAAGATTTTAATAAGTTGTTTAAAGATGCTTCAAGATTCCCCACCCCCCCTTAGTCATCACCTCCGCGGGAAACTCAGCCAATACCTGTACTGAAAGAGCCTATAATTTTGCTAAAACCCATGGTTCTTTGAGCGCCTATGATATTTTTAAACAATACGACGAATGCGATATCAGTGCTCCAAGAGGAGGAGAAAATTGCCCCGATGAAGCGCTGTCTCTTTTCAATGCCTGTGACATGATTCCAGCTTATGCAGTAAAAGAAACGGATTTTGAAGAACACTTTATTGTGGTCGGCAGGTCAACTGCCTCCATGATAGTGGAACAACCTGGATCGGTTCTAAAAAATATTTTTATAAATGCACCCTCTGACTTTACATTCGAAGATGGTCAGAGATTCGGTGCTACCAGTTCCGCTACGCCTTATGTGGCAAAGGTGGCAGCGGAAATTAAACGCAGAGCCCCCCATTATACCCACCAAGAAATCAAACAACTGATATTTTCAACTGCCGATGATCTGGGAGTAGAAGGGGTCGATGAGGTCTTTGGAAATGGTTTTATCAATCCCTCGGCCGCATTTGAAGAATTATCTAGGCGGGGATACTGATCGAATGAAGCAAAACCAACTCATTTGGGATGAGATCAAATTGTTCATGTCCCTGCCCAATCGTGCAGGGATCATCACCCGTATGGACAGCATCCATGACGGAGAAGACATTCGCATGCTGGTGATGCTCGTGATGCTGAATGATTAATTTTAGTGACTATTTAATGTTTTTTTGTGGATAATGTCGTTGAATTACATGGAGATCAAGAAGGAAAATATGATTTGTATGGTTCGCATTTGAACACAAAAATCGCGGAAAATGTGATTACTTGACCGTCTCCAAAAGGGCTTGAGAAATTCTCTTATAGGTACCGTTCTCCAATTTCTCCCTAATGCTGGCAAAGGCTTGGATGGTTTCATCGACATCTTCAATAGTGTGAGAAGCCGTTGGGATCAATCGCAATAAGATCAACCCTTTAGGGATAACCGGATACACTACTATGGAGCAGAAAATTCCGTGGTTTTCCCTCAGGTCTTTGACCAATGCCATAGCTTCTGGAATGCTCCCCTTCAAATAAACTGGGGTAACACAGCTTTGGGTTTTGCCAATATCAAAACCGTTGACTTTTAGTCCGTTTTGTAGGGCATTGACATTTTCCCAGAGTTTGTTTTTGAACTCGGGCTGATTGCGGAGCATGTCCAGTCTTTTTAAGGCGCCTTTTACCAATTGCATCTGCAGGGACTTTGCAAACATCTGCGAACGCATATTGTATCGTAAATAGTCTATGATCTCTTTATCGGCGGCAATAAATGCACCAGTAGAGGCCATGGACTTGGCAAAAGTGGCAAAATAAACGTCGATATCGTCCTGAACGCCCTGCTCAACACCCGCTCCAGCGCCATGCTTACCCAAAGTACCGAAACCGTGGGCGTCATCTACCAAAAATCGGAATTTATATTTGCTTTTGAGGGCGGCAATTTCTTTTAACTTGCCCTGCTCACCTCGCATACCAAAAACCCCTTCGGAGATCACCAAAATACCTCCTCCGCTTAACTCGGCCACCCTCTGCGCTCTTTGAAGGTTTTTTTCCAAGCTTTCAACATCATTGTGTTTATAGGTAAATCGCTTGCCCAAATGCAGGCGAACCCCATCCACAATACAGGCATGCGCATCGACATCATATACGATCACATCGTCCTTTCCCACCAAAGTATCTATCGTGGAGAGAATGCCCTGGTAACCAAAATTGAGTAAATAGGCCGACTCTTTATTGACAAATTCGGCCAATTCTTTTTCCAACTGTTCGTGAAGGTCGGTATGACCCGACATCATTCTGGCCCCCATGGGGTAGGCAGAACCGTATTCTGCGGCTGCTTCAGCATCTGCCTTTCTCACCTCTGGGTGATTGGCAAGACCGAGGTAGTCGTTCACACTCCAGGTGATGACTTCCTTCCCCATAAAATACATGCGGTTGCTAATTGGTCCCTCTAACTTGGGAAACACAAAATAGCCTTCGGCATGTTTGGCCCATTTTCCAACAGGACCTTTGTTCTCATAGAGCCTATCAAATAAATCCTTCATCATTAAAACCCTCCCTTTTCTTTGTTAAATGTATTCGATTTTATTAGGGGCTTCTTGGTTGGCGGTATCAAAAAATCCTTGATCGTTCATCCAATCGTCATTGTAAATTTTACTCATATAGCGGGAACCGTGATCGGGAAATATGATGACGACCTGATGGTGTTTTTTGAATTTTCCTGAGGCGTTCAGTTGTTTGACGGCCTGCATGGCGGCACCGGAAGTATAGCCTACAAACAGGCCTTCTTTTCGGGTAACCTCACGCGCCGTGTGGGCACTGTCCTCGTCCGTAACCTTAATAAAGGTGTCGATGGAATCAAAATCTGTTGCAGTGGGGATGAGGTTTTTACCCAATCCCTCAATGCGATAGGGATATATTTCGTTGGTGTCCAGCTCACGGGTCTCGTGGTATTTTTTGAGAACTGACCCATAGGCATCCACACCAATGATTTCAATATCAGGGTTTTGCTCTTTGAGGTATTTGGCACAGCCAGATATGGTACCACCAGTTCCAGAACAAGCAACCAAATGGGTGATTTTTCCACCCGTCTGGTCCCAGATCTCAGGACCCGTGGTTTTGTAGTGGGCTTCAATGTTCAGATTATTGAAATACTGATTGATATAGACCGAATCTTTGATTTCGTTGTGAAGGGTTTTGGCCACTTGATAATAGGATCTTGAATCCTCAGCCGACACGTTCGCAGGACACACATAGACCTTGGCACCCATGGCGTGTAGCATATCGATTTTGTCTTTGGAGGACTTAGAACTTACGGCCAATATACACTCATAACCCTTGATCAAGGAAACCATTGCCAAACTAAAACCAGTATTGCCAGAAGTGGTTTCAATAATGGTATCGCCTGGTTTAAGAATGCCTTGTTGTTCGGCTGCTTCTATTATGTGTAAAGCGATTCTGTCTTTATTAGAATGTCCGGGGTTATAAGCTTCGAATTTGGTATAGAAGGACCCCTTATATCCTTCAACGATTTTCTCCAGGCGGATCAGTGGGGTATTTCCGATCAATGAGAGGATGTTTTTTTCAACCTTCAATCCGCTGTTGGTTTTATTTTTTTCCATCATCTAGCGTTGCAAAAATAACACTTTTTTTTTAAGACGATTTCTTCTCCAAGTCAATTATGAATGCAAATTTTTTGGCCAACTCTTTCAGACTATCAAATCTACCAGACGCCCCGCTGTGACCAGCTTTCATATTGGTGTCCAAAAACAATAGTTTTTGATCGGTTTTCATAGATCGCAATCGGGCCACCCATTTGGTGGGTTCAAAATATTGTACTTGAGAATCATGAAGACCAGAGGTAACCAGCAAATGAGGGTAATCTTGTGGCTTGACCTGATCATAAGGAGAATAAGAAAGCATATAGTCGTAATAGGTTTTTTCGTTGGGATTCCCCCATTCGTCATACTCAGAGGTGGTCAGAGGTATGGTATCATCGAGCATCGTGGTCACTACGTCCACAAAAGGAACGTCTGCTATCACCCCGTGATACAGGTCTGGTGCCATGTTGATCACTGCACCCATCAACAGCCCCCCTGCCGAACCGCCATTGGCATACAAATGTTGGGCGGATGTGTATTTTTCTTCAATCAAGAATCGAGAGCAATCAATAAAATCGTAAAATGTATTTTTCTTTTTTAGGAGTTTGCCATCCTCATACCAATGTCTACCGAGGTATTCCCCTCCACGGATATGGGCGATGGCATAGACAAACCCACGATCCAATAAACTCAAACGGCTGGAGGAAAAAGAGGGATCCACGGTGTGACCGTAAGAACCATAGGCATAAAGTAAAAGTGGGGTGGTCTCCTCCAAGGGGGTATCTTTATGATATACCATAGATATGGGAATCCGTTCCCCATCCCTTGCATTGGCCCACAGTCTTTGAGATTTATAATTTTCGGGTTTAAAAGCTCCCCCCAAAACCTCTTGTGTCTTTAAAACTTTCTTTTTTTTGACTTCCATATCAAATTCAATCACAGCACTTGGGGTGGTCAAAGAATTGAAAACATAGCGCAGTTGTTTCGATTTAAATTCAGGATTATAGGAAATATAAAGGGTATAGGTTTCCTCCTCCAAAGGAATGTAATAATCGGCAGTCTCGTCCCAACGAATCACCCGCAAACGGGAAAGCCCCTGCTCCCGTTCATTGACCACCATGAATTGATCGAACAGTTCAATATCTTCAATCAAAACCTCCTCCCTATGAGGCAAAAGTGGCTCCCAATGATCGACAGTGGTCTTGTCAATTGGAGTGCGCATGATTTGGAAGTTTTTGGCCTTGTTATAATTGGTATGGAGGTAAAAATAATCGCCAAAATGTGCAATATCGTACTCCAAATCTGGGGTTCTGGGCTGTATCACCCGAAAAGTAGCATGCGGCTGATCGGCCTTGATATAACGATACTCGGTGGTAGTGGTACTGTGTGAAGATATAAAAATGTATTCCTGGGATTTGGAGGAACTGGCATAAACAGAGTAGGTCTCATCTTCCTCCTCATACACCAACTCATCCATCCCCTCTGGATTGTTAATGTTGTGTTTTAAAACCGCCTCAGAACGAAGGGTTTGTTCGTTTTTTCGATTGTAAAAAAGATGGGTATTGTCCCCAGCCCATACACTCCCACCAGTGGTATTCTCTATTTGGGTTTTTAATATTTTTCCGCTGTTGAGATCTTTGATCCTAAGGGTGTATTGTCTTCGCGAGACGGTATCTAGACCAAAAGCTACTTTGGTATTGTCAGGACTTACAGAAATCCCAACCAATCTAAAATAGTCGTGACCCTCAGCCATGGCATTACAGTCAAACATGACTTCCTCTGGGGCTGTCAGTACTCCTTTTTTTCGACTATAGATCGGATAGTTTTTGCCTTCCTCAAAACGGGTGATGTACCAATAACCGTTGTAAAAGTAGGGTACAGAGGTGTCGTCTTCTTTGATCCTTCCCCGCATCTCCTCGTAAAGTTGCTTTTGCAACGGCTGGGTATGGGCGGTCATTTTTTGATAATAGTCGTTTTCCCGATCCAAATAATCCAATACCTCTGAATTCTCCCGCTGATTGAGCCAGTAATAGGGATCCACTCGAATGTGATCGTGAATTTTATGTTGATAGGGAATGGCCTCTACCAAAGGGGGGACAAT
>Ga0181607_10004940_pt1 | contig 11336 bp, 17 predicted proteins | sample 041ome_9_FD_132420 | JGI IMG/M metagenome (GOLD analysis project Ga0181607, IMG submission 132420) | Coastal salt marsh microbial communities from the Groves Creek Marsh, Skidaway Island, Georgia - 041413US metaG (megahit assembly) | ecosystem: Environmental > Aquatic > Marine > Intertidal zone...
CAATCCAGTTATTTTATATACAATTGTGGATAATAATTTGGCAAAATATCTTGCTAATAAAAGTGATGAAAGAAAAATTCCATGCTTTGGTATTTTGGGAAACTTGATATTAAGCTTTTCTAAACTTCTTAACCAAAAAGCTTCGCACCAACCAAGCGGTCAACATGCTCTTAATGAGGAATATTATAAAAGGATAGAAGCAATCCAATTTACAATGAGTCATGATGATGGAAATTTAGTAAATGAAGTTGAAAAATCTGATATAATTTTACTAGGTGTAAGTCGGACAAGCAAGACTCCAACATCAATTTACTTAGCAAACAAAGGTTTTAAAACTTCAAATATTCCATTGGTAAATGAAAAATCTATTCCAGAAAAATTAAAAAAAACTCCAAATATTAATTGTGTTGTAGGTTTAACCGCTGAGCCAGAGAGATTAGTTGATATAAGAAAAAATAGATTGGTTTCTTTGAAAGAAGCCGAAAATACCAAATATGTAGACATTGAAACAATAAGAAATGAAATTGAGGAAGCAAAAAAAACATTTAAAAAATATAAATGGCCAATGATAGATGTAACAAGGAAGTCAGTTGAAGAAACTGCCGCATCAATAATAAAAATTTACGAAATTTATAATGCTAAATAAAATTATTCTTGCTTCAAAAAGTGAAGTTAGAAAAAAAATTTTACTTAAACATGGAATTAATTGTCAGGTTGAACCATCAAATGTAGATGAAGAACCAGTAAAACAAAGTTTAATTAAAGAAGGAGTTACACCAGAAATAATTTCTAAAAATTTGGCGGAATTAAAAGCAAATAAAGTTAGCTTTAAAAAAAAAGATGAAATAGTTCTTGGTGCTGATAGTGTAATTGATTTAGAGGGCAATATAATTTCAAAGCCTAAAAATAGAAATGAAGCCTTAAAAATATTAAAAAAACTTAATGGAAAACAGCATTTTTTGATTAGTTCTGTATGTTTGTCAATAAATGGAAAAATGATTTGGAATTATTCAGATAAAGCAAAATTAACTATGAAAAATTTTGAAATTTTAGAATTAAAGAATTATTTGGAAAAAGTAACAGATAAGGCCTTATATGCTTATAATGTTTATCAGATTGAAGGTTTGGGAAGAGATTTGTTTTTGGAAATAGAAGGAAACGAAAATACCATAATGGGTTTGCCTGTAGAAAAAATTAAAGAATATTTAAAAAATTTATAAAATGAAAAAACACTTAATTATTGGAAACCCAATTTCTCATTCATTGTCGCCAAAATTACACAATTATTGGTTTCAACAAAATAATATTGATGCAGTTTATGAAAAGCTTCAACCTAATGAAGATGAAATTAAGGAAATTTTAAAGCAAATCAAAAATGGTCATATTTGGGGAATGAATGTAACAGTGCCTTTTAAAAAAAAAGTAATCCCGTTTATTGAAAAGTTGTCCAAAACTGCAAAAGAAACTTTATCGGTTAATACAATTTTTAAAAAAGAAGATTTGATTTGTGGTGATAATACCGATGTTGAAGGATTTGAATTATCATTAAAATATGAAAATTGTGAATTGACTAATAAAAAAGCTTTAATATTAGGTGCTGGGGGAGTTGTTCCTTCAATAATTAAAGCATTAAAAAATTTAAATATAAAACAAATTTTTTTATCTAACCGTACAGTAAAAAATTCTGAATATATAATTAAACAATATCCAGAAATAAATAGAGTAGAATGGGGTCAACTACCAGAATTTGATATTATAATTAACGCAACTAGTCTTGGATTGAAAAAAGACGATCATATAAATATAAATTATGATGAATTAGATAATCGTAAAATTTTTTATGATTTGATTTATAACCCATCGGTTACTAATTTTTTAAAAGAAGCAAAAAGATCTGGACATCAAATCATAAATGGTAAAATGATGTTATTATTTCAAGCTCAAAAGGCTTTTGAAATTTGGCACGGTATTTCACCAAAAATTGATAATAATTTAATAGAATTTTTAGAAAATGATTAGAATAGCTGTAGTTGGAGATATTGCTAGTGGCAAATCATTTATATCAAAATTGTTTAATCAACCAGTATTTAATGCCGATTTTGAAGTAGCTGAAATTTATAAAAAAAATAGAAGTTTTTTTTTAAAATTAAAAAAATTAATTCCAAATCATTTTTCAAACTTCCCAGTTAAAAAGGAAGAATTAATTCAATCTATCAACGCTAATAAAGAAAATTTAAAAAAAATATCTTATTTGGTTCATCCAATTGTTAGAAAAAAATTAAATAATTTTTTAAAAAAAATAAAAATAAAAAATTAGTTGTATTAGATGTACCGCTATATTTTGAAAATAAGTTAAATAAAAAAAATGATATAGTTATTTATATTGATGCTAAAAAAAAACAAATATTAAAAAAATTAAAAAAGAGAAAAAATTTTAATCTATCTCTAATTAATCAACTTAGGTCACTACAATATCCATTAAGATATAAAAAAAAAAATTCTGATTTTATAATTAAAAATGATTATAAAGTTAGAACTGTGAAAAATAATATTAAAAAAATCTTGAAAAAATTAAAATAATGAAAGAAGTAATCTTAGATACAGAAACAACTGGTATTTCAGTTAAAGATGGACACAGAATAGTTGAAATTGGTTGTATAGAATTAGAAAATTTAGTGCCTACCAAAAAAACTTTTCATTGTTATTTAAATCCAGAAACAAAAGTTTCGGAAAAGGCCTTAGAAGTTCATGGTTACACAGATGAATTTTTATCTAAACAACCTAAATTTATTGAAATTGTTGATAAATTTTTAGATTTTATTAGTGGAAAAAGACTAGTTATACACAATGCAGAATTTGATCTTGGTCATCTAAACAATGAATTAAATTTATTGGGAAAAAATAAAATTTCAAATGAGATTGTTGATACTTTGGAATTGGCAAGAGATAAATTTCCAGGTTCTCCAATAAATTTAGATGCTTTGTGTAAAAGGTATAGTATTGATAATACTAAAAGGATAAAACATACAGCTTTAATTGATTGTGACTTATTAGCTAAAGTTTATATTAATTTAATAGATCAAAAAGAACCTAAGCTTGATTTTAAAAATAATGAAAATTTAATAGATAATAATTTAAACAAGAAAATTGTTTATTATAAAAAAATTATTAAACCTAGTAACGATGAACTTAAACTACATAAAGAATATCTTAAGAATCATTTAAAAAAAAATTTTTTTTAATTAAATCTTTGATTATAAAGTGCCTCAAAATCAATTTTTTTATCAAATTTTACATTTGGATATCCAGAATTAGATAATAGATCCAAAAAAGTTTTTTCTAGCTTTGGATAAATTTTTAATTGCACATCGCATAATATTATTTTTTCTAACTCTTTTTTATCTTTGATTTCATCAATGACTTGTATAATTGTGACAAACATTATTTCAAAATAAGATTTTTTTTTACTTTCAGTTTTGTCATCAAATTTTAAAGTTGTGATAATCTCGATCATTTTATTTTTTAATGGAACTGATGTAATATCAATATTTAATTGATATTTTGAAATATAATCCCTTGCATATAAATAAGTTTCAAGATCAGGTGTTTCGCTTGACAAATCTTTAATATAATTTCCTAATATTTTAAATTTTTCTGTCATTATCATCTTCTATATCTTCAAATTCTCCTTCAATAAAATCTTTTTTTTTAATATTACTTTTGGAAATTTTTTTTGATAATTGGTTTAATATGATTTTTCTCGTAAATGGAATAATTAATAAAAAACCAATAAAATCTGTTGCAAAACCAGGAATGATTAGCAGCAAGGCTGCGAAAGCAATGGCTGCACCTGAAATTAATTCGTAAGCAGGTATTTCACTTTTCATTAATTGAGCAAAACCACTTTTAAAAGTATTCAATCCCTCATATCGAGCGTATAGTATTCCAACAACAGCAGTGATGAATATTAGAGAAATAGTATTAAATGCACCAATTTGAGATCCAATTTTTATGAAAAGATAAATTTCAATAATTGGAATAAATATTATGGATAATATAATTGTTTCCATATTTTAGTCTAAATTGCCCATTGAAATTAATCAACTTAGTAATTACTATAAAAAAATATGAATTACAGTTTTGAGTATATTGATATTATTTTGTTAGCAATGATTGCTGGGTTTATATTTTTAAGATTAAGAGGAATATTAGGAAAAAGAACTGGTTTTGATGGAAAATCAGTTACTCAATTTGAGGAAGTTTTAAAAAAAGTGAATACTGATAAAATAATAAAATCTAATAAAACTTTTGATGAAGTTGCGCAAAAAGATTTTTTAAAAGGAGCAAAAATTGCTTATGAAACGATAATAACGGATTTTAGCGATAGTGATAATAAATTAACAACTAGTAAACCTTTGCTAAGTAAAAAAATATTTGATCAATTTAATAATGCTTTAGTAGATAGAAACCAAAAACAACACTTGGCAGAAATTACATTTATAGGTGTTGAATCTGCTGTAATTAAAGAGCATAAACAAGTAGAGAATATTTTAGAAGTGACTGTTGATTTTGTTGCAGAAATAATAACTTGTATAAGAGATAAAGATAAAAAAATTATTTCTGGTGATCCAGAAAAAATTAAAAAAATTTATGATACTTGGATTTTTTCAAGAAACATAAATTCTAAAAATCCTAATTGGCAACTTGTAGATACATTAACTTAATTGAGCGATAAAATTTCAGCAAAAGATAAACAAGACTGGGAAAATTTCATTACCAATAAAGAAAAACTTTTAAATAAAGACTCAAATTTAAACCAAAATCGAAGACAAAAAGTTAAATCTATAGATCTTCACGGATACACTCTTGATGAAGCAAATAAAAAAATAGAGGATTTTATTAATCAAAGTTATTTAGTAGGAATAAAAAAGTTAATTGTAGTAACTGGCAAAGGTTTACATTCTGAAAATGAGAAAAATCCTTATGTTTCTAGAGATTTAAGTATTTTAAAATACTCTGTGCCAGAATATATAAAAAATAATAAAAATTTAATGCAAAAGATTTATGAGTTTGGTGAAGCTAAAATTGAAGATGGTGGTTCAGGGGCTTTTTATATTTTTTTAAAAAAAAATTTTAATTTATAGTTATTTATGATTTTATGGATAGCATCTTACCCAAAGAGTGGTAACACGATCTTAAGATCTATGTTATCAGCATATTTTTTTTCTGAAGATGGATCTTTTAATTTTAAATTATTAAAAAATATAAGACAATTTCCTAAAAAAATTTTTTTCAAAAATCTCGGTATTAATTTAAAAGATCAAGATGAAGTAGTAAAAAATTTTATTAATGCTCAAAAAATAATTAATAAAGATAAAAACATTCAATTTTGGAAAACACATAGTGGTTTTTTTAAATTTAATAATAAATATAGTTTTACAAATCATCATAATACCATTGGGGTAATTTATATTGTAAGAGATCCCAGAAATCTTACCGGATCTATTTCAAATCATTTTGATATATCCCTTGAGGAAGCTACAAATATGATGTGTGAAAACCGTTTTTTAATAGAAGATGAAAATGATATCCCAGTTTATATTGGATCATGGTCTTCTAATTATAATTCCTGGAAAGCGCTTCAAGGTAAAAATTATTTTTTGATAAAGTATGAAGATTTAATTGCTAATAAAGAAAATTATTTAATTGAACTTTTAAAGTTTATTAAAAATTTAACAAATTTAAATTTTGAAATTGATTATATTAAAATTAAAAAAGTAGTTGAAACTACTGAATTTAATAAAATGAAAATCTCAGAAAGTATTAATGGGTTTGCAGAGTCAAAAATTGGAAAAAAAGGTAATAAAATTAATTTTTTTAATTTAGGTAAAGATAATAAATATCAAAATTACTTAGGTAAGCTCCTTATAGATAAAATAGAAAAAAATTTTGAGCTTGAAATGAAAGAGTTAAATTACCTTTAATATTATTATAAAATAAACTTTGATAAATCTGAGTTTTTTGTAAGATCTTTTAAATTATTATCTATATATTCTTTGTTGATAATTATTTTTTCACCTGATCGATCAGTAGCTGTAAAGCTAATGTCGTCTAATATTTTCTCAATTATTGTATGCAATCTTCTTGCTCCAATATTTTCCACAGTAGCATTAACTTCTGAAGCTATATTGGCGATAGTATCGATACCGTCATCTGAAAATTCAAGATCAACATTTTCAGTTTTTAAAAGAGCCACGTACTGTTTAATCAAACTAAAATCTGGTTCTCTTAATATTCTTTTGAAATCTTCACTGGTTAAAGCTTCCAGCTCAACTCTAATTGGTAGTCTTCCTTGTAATTCAGGTAACAGATCAGATGGTTTTGCTAATTGGAATGCTCCCGAAGCTATAAATAGAATATGATCAGTTTTAATAGGTCCATATTTGGTGCTTACTGTCGTTCCCTCTATTAAAGGTAATAAATCTCTTTGAACACCCTCTCTAGAAACATCACCACCAACTCTATCTGTTCGCGCAGAGATTTTATCAATTTCATCAAGAAAAACGATACCATTATTTTCAATTGATGATTTTGCTGCTTTAATAATTTTATCTTGCTCAATTAATTTATCAGACTCTTCGTTAATTAAAATTTCATGAGACTCTTTTACAGTCATTTTTTTCTTTTTTTCTTTATTGCCCATTGATTTACCAAGCATATCTCCAATATTGATCATGCCAATATTGGCTCCAGGCATTCCAGGAATTTCAAAAGAAGCTCCGCTATTTCCAGTATCGCTTACAGAAATTTCAATTTCATTATCATCTAAATCTCCGTTCCGTAGTCTTTTTCTAAAACTTTCTCTTGTGGCTAAACTAGCTTTTGCACCAACTAGGGCATCTAGAACTTTTTCTTCCGCATGTTTTTGGGCTTTTGCATAGACTTCTTTTCTTTTTTTGACTTTCTCCATTGAAATAGCAATCTCAACCAAATCTCTTATGATTTGCTCAACATCTCTTCCAACATATCCAACTTCTGTAAATCTTGTTGCTTCTACTTTTACAAAAGGTGCTTCTGCTAATTTTGAGAGTCTCCGTGAAATTTCGGTTTTACCAACTCCTGTTGGTCCAATCATTAATATATTTTTAGGTAATACTTCATTCTTCATTTCACCTTTTAATGCTTGTCTTCTCCATCTATTTCTTAGAGCTATTGCTACAGCTCTTTTAGCTTGATTTTGTCCAACGACAAATCTATCTAATTCTGAAACAATCTCTCTTGGAGACAACGAGCTGACTAAAGAATTCTCTTCATTATTTTTTTTATCTTTTGGTACTAGAGGGGTTACATTTGAATTTTCCATTATATTTTTTCTATTCTCACATTATTATTTGTAAAAACACAAATTTCTGATGCAATCTTAATTGCTTTTCTTGCTATTTCTTCTGCACTTAAATTTGTTTCCATTAAAACTTTGCCTGCAGCTAAAGCATAATTACCACCCGATCCAATGCCAATTACATCTCCTTCAGGCTCTAAAACATCTCCTGTTCCAGAAATGATATAACTATTATTTTTATCTCCAATAGCCATTAAAGCCTCAAGTCTTCTCAAATACTTATCAGTTCGCCAATCTTTAGCTAACTCAACAGCTGCTCTAGATAGATTGCCTGCATGCTTTTCTATCTTTGCCTCAAGTCTTTCAAACAAAGTTAAGGCATCAGCAGTAGATCCTGCAAAACCAGCAACCACATCTCTTTTTTCAATTTTTCTAACTTTTGAAGCTGTGCTTTTTACCACAGTGTTCCCCATACTTACTTGGCCATCTCCAGCAACAACTACTTCATTATTTTTTCTAACTAATACTATTGTTGTCATAGATTATAAGTGGCTATTAATTTTAATTCTTCAAGTAGTGATTACTAATATTGATATCATTAAATAATCTATGTATACCTTTCAAATATATGGCTAGAATAGGAAAAGTCTCAAGAAAAACTAAAGAAACAAGTATTAGTGTTGAAGTTAATATTGATGGAAAAGGTCAATATAAAATTGATACCGGCATAGGTTTCTTAGATCATATGCTGGAACAACTTTCCAAACATTCTTTGATAGATTTAAAAGTTAAAGCAAAGGGAGATACACATATAGATTTACACCACACCACAGAGGATACTGGAATAGCAATTGGTGAGGCTTTAAAAAAAGCAGCTAAAAAATTTGTTGGAATAAGACGATATGCCCATACTATTATTCCAATGGATGAAACTCTTACGAGAGTAGCAATTGATGTATCAAATAGACCTTATTTAATTTGGCGAGTAAAATTAAAAGTCGAAAAACTTGGCGAAATGGACACAGAGCTATTTAAAGAATGGTTTCAAGCTTTTTCGCAAGCTGCAGGCATTACTCTTCATGTTGAAAATATTTATGGAGATAATAGTCATCATATCATTGAGTCTTGCTATAAAGCTTTAGCAAAGTCTCTAAGATCTGCTTTAGAGATGGATCCAAGAAATAAAAAGAGTATTCCATCCACAAAAGGTTCGCTATAAGTTTAATGAACGTAACGATTGTTGATTACAACTCGGGTAATATAAGCTCGGTGATAAACTCTTTTAAAGAGGTTGCTAAAGATAAGGTAAATATTGAAGTAACTTCAGATTTAAATAAGATTAAAAGATCAGACAAAGTTGTTTTGCCAGGACAGGGTTCTTTTAAGAGTTGCGTTGATGCACTTAATAATATCAGTGGTTTAGTAGATACATTAAATGAATTTACTATTAATAAAAAAAAGCCTCTTCTTGGTATCTGTGTTGGATTGCAAATGTTTGCAGACATTGGTTATGAAGAAATAGAAACTAAAGGTCTAGGTTGGATATCTGGTAAAGTATCAAGAATAAATAATCAAAATGGAAAATATAAACTTCCTCATATTGGCTGGAATCAAATTAATATTGTTAAGGATAGTAAAATTTTTAAAGACATAGAAAATAATTCTCATATGTATTTTGTTCATAGCTATGAATTTGTTCCAAAAGATAAAAACGTGATTTCTGCAACCACAGATTATTCATCAAATATTGTTTGTTCTGTTGAAAAGGATAATATTTTCGGTACTCAATTTCACCCTGAAAAAAGTGATAAAATTGGATTAAAAATAATTAATAATTTTATTAATTTATAAAATGAAAATATTTCCAGCAATAGATATTAAAGATAAAAAATGTGTAAGACTAGTCAAAGGAGATTTTGATAATAAAACTGAATATAAAATTTCCCCAGTTGAACAAGCTGGTAGATATAAGGATTATGGTTTTAAAAACTTACACATAGTTGATTTAGATGGTGCCTTAACTGGCGAAACAATCAATTTAGATATTATTCAAGAAATAGTTAAGAAATTTGACATTAAAATTGAAGTTGGAGGCGGAGTTAGAAGTATCGATAGTATTAAAAAATATATCGATGCTGGTGCTGAAAAAGTTATCTTAGGAAGTGCAGCTATTAAAGATAAGAATTTTCTAAAAGATGCTTGTAATAAATTTTCAAATAAAATTGCTTTAGGTTTGGATGCTAAAGATGGATATCTATCTGTATCTGGTTGGAAAGAAAACTCTAATCAATTAACTTTGGATTTTTTAAAAGAAGTAAATGATTTTGGTGTAAGTAGATTAATTTATACAGATATTAATAAGGATGGAATGAAGCAAGGACCAAATTTAAAGGAAACATCTAAAGTTGCTGATGCATCGAATTGCCCAGTAATTATATCTGGTGGAGTTTCATCTATTGATGATATTAAAAAAGCTAAAGAATTAAATAACAATAACATTGAAGGTATAATAGTTGGAAAAGCTATTTACGATGGTGATATTAATTTGCATGAATTAGCTAAGGAAATTGATGCTTAAAAATAGAATTATACCTTGTTTAGATGTTAAAAATGGTCGTGTTGTTAAAGGAATTAATTTTTTAGATTTAAAAGACGCAGGGGATCCTGTTGAACAAGCAAAAATATATTCTGATGGTGGAGCAGATGAAATTTGTTTTCTAGATATTACTGCATCGAATGAAAATAGAGATACTATTTATGAAGTAGTAGAGAAAACGTCAAAAAAATGTTTTGTTCCTTTAACAGTTGGAGGTGGAGTTAGAAGTATTGATGATATTAACAGGTTATTAAATTGTGGTGCAGATAAAGTATCTATAAATACTGCTGCAGTTCAAAATTCAAAAGTAGTAATGGAAAGTTCAAAAAAATTTGGTTCACAATGTATCGTTGTTGCAATTGATGCTAAAAAGAACTCTGATAAATGGGAAATTTTTACTCATGGCGGTAGAAATAATACTGGGATTGATGCCATAGAGTTTGCAAAAAAAATGGAAGATTGTGGAGCAGGGGAGTTGTTAGTTACTTCAATGGATAGAGATGGTACACAAGTTGGTTATGATATTGACTTAATGCTTGATATCTCATCTAAAGTTAATATCCCTGTGATTGCATCTGGTGGTGTTGGTAACTTAGATCATTTAGTTGATGGAATAAAATTAGGAAAAGCTAGTGCGGTCCTAGCAGCATCTATTTTTCATTATGGAAAACATTCTATAAAAGAAGCAAAGGAATATTTGGATTTAAAAGGAATTCCTGTTAGAATTTAATATGCTTAGTACATTAGAAAACTTAATCAAACTTGCAAGAGATAGAAAGACCTCTCCAGTTGAAGGCTCGTATACTAATAAATTACTCAATGATAAATCATTAAGTAAAGCAAAAGTTTTAGAAGAAGTTGATGAATTGATAGAGGCTATAGAAGAAAATTCTAATAAAATTCATGAGGCTGCTGATGTACTTTACCATTTGCTCATGTATCTTGAAGCAAACGATATTAAAATTGAAGATGTAATGTCAGAGTTAGAAAAAAGAAAGAAATGAGTTACGACAATAATAATATTTTTGCTAAAATATTAAAAGGAGAAATTCCTTGTAAAAAAATTTATGAAGATGATTTTGTTTTGTCATTTTATGATATTAATCCTCAAAAGAAAATTCATGCTTTAGTAATTCCTAAAGGAAAATATATTGATCTAGATGATTTTAGTTTAAATGCATCTTCAGAGGAAATAGTAGGGCTAGTTAAAGGTATTAATATAGTTGCAAAAAAGCTAGGTATTTCAACAGAAGTAGGCGATGGGTATAGAGCATTAACCAATATAAGCAATCATGGTGGCCAAGAGGTTCCACATCTTCATTTTCATTTATTTGGAGGTGAAAGAATTGGTAAAATGGTTGAGTGAAAAAAGAAGTAATAAGAAATTATTTAGAAATAAAG
>Ga0181607_10004947_pt1 | contig 11328 bp, 10 predicted proteins | sample 041ome_9_FD_132420 | JGI IMG/M metagenome (GOLD analysis project Ga0181607, IMG submission 132420) | Coastal salt marsh microbial communities from the Groves Creek Marsh, Skidaway Island, Georgia - 041413US metaG (megahit assembly) | ecosystem: Environmental > Aquatic > Marine > Intertidal zone...
ATAATGATAAAAAAAGAGGAATTAGATGGCAGAAGCAACAAAAAAATCTCAAGTAAATCAAAAAGACAAAACTGACAATCAAAAAGGTCCTAAAGTCATTATTAAAGAAGATCTCATTCAAATGGAAAGAGATCCTTTAACATTAGACGCCAGTGTTTCTGCTGACCTTGACAGCTTTAATGAATCACAAGTTGTAAAATCAAAAGATGATTTAGTCGTTGAACGTTACAATCCTGATATCAAAGCAGGTCTTAAAAACGAAGATGTTGAATCACGTATTATGGCTGGACTATCAAATAATCTTGATACTGGGAGCTCTAAGAGTGTTTCTTCTATTGTTTTCGCTAATTTAGTCACTTTTTTTAACTTTTTAAACTTTGCAATTGCAGTTTGGTTATTAAGTGTTGGTGCAGAATTTGCAAACTTCTTATTTTTAGGAACAGTATCAGCGAATATTGCGATTGGTATTATTCAAGAGATAAGAGCTAAAAAAATGATTGATAAATTATCCTTGTTGTCTGCCCCAACAGCGAACGTTGTGAGAGATAATGGGGATTATGAAATTTCTGTTTCTAATGTTGTGATTGATGATATCTTATATTTAAATTCTGGAAAACAAATTGCATCTGATTGTGTCGTACGCGAAGGTACTTTAGAAGTCAATGAATCGTTATTAACGGGTGAATCTGATCCGATATTAAAACGTAAAGGTGACACTCTTTATGCAGGTAGCTATGTTGTTTCTGGTTCTTGTTACGCACAAGTCACAGCAATTGGTGCTGACAATTACATTCAAAAATTAACGTCACAAGCAAAAGTATATCAAAAACCAAAATCCGATTTATTAGCATCACTCAAAATTATCATTCGAACAGTGGCTGGTATTATTGTGCCACTTGCTGGTTTATTATTTTACACCATGACCACCAATACAAATCTCGCATATGAAGATATCGTCAAAGCAACAACGGGTGCTATGATTGGAATCATTCCTTCAGGATTGTTTTTACTCACAAGTATGGCATTAGCGGTTGGGGTTATACGACTTGCACAAAACAATACACTTGTTCAAGAGTTATATTGTATCGAGATGCTTGCCCGTGTCGATATGTTGTGCTTAGATAAAACAGGTACCATAACAGATGGTACGATGAGTGTACATTCAACCGTTGAATTAGAACCATATGATAAGTTAAGCGTTAAAAATATTGTCTCTGCGATGATTAATGCATTAAACGATTCCAACTTAACATCGCAAGCATTATCGGATCGATTCGGTACAGCCAAACGTATCCGTCATAAAAACACGATTCCATTTTCAAGTGCGAGAAAGTTTTCAGCAGTTGAATTTGAACGTTATGGGACCTTTGTATTAGGTGCTCCAGAATACGTATTAAAAAATCATTATCCTGAAGCCATCAAAGTTCAAGTGAACCGATTTGCTGAAGAAGGATTCCGTGTCTTGTGTATTGCAAGAACAGATGAACCCATCAATGATGATTACACATTTCAATCACTGATTCCTGTTTCACTTATTACTATCGAAGATACAGTAAGACCAGATGCAGAAGATACCATTCGTTTCTTTAAAGACAATCAAGTTGGTGTCAAAGTCATTTCCGGTGATAATCCAGTCACAGTCTCAAAAATTGCACAACGTGTTGGTATCGTAGATGCAGATAAGTACATCAGTTTAGAGGGATTATCTGATAAAGATGTTGTAAGAGCTGCTGCGAGATACACGATCTTTGGACGTGTTTCACCAGGTCAAAAGAAATTATTAATCGAAGCCTTAAAAAATAATGGACATACTGTTGCAATGACAGGTGATGGTGTCAATGATATTTTAGCCTTAAAAGAAGCAGATACATCTATTGCAATGGCATCAGGAAGTGAAGCAGCAAGAAATGTGTCACACTTAGTACTTTTAGATTCTAACTTTTCTTCAATGCCTAAAGTCGTGTCTGAAGGTAGAAGGGTTATTAATAACGTACAAAAAGTTGCTGTCTTATTTTTAACTAAAAATATTTTTACTTTACTACTCATTATTATTGCGATTGCAAGACGCGGTGTGTATCCAATACAACCAAGTCAATTAATTTTAATTGATTACTTAGTAATTGGGATTCCTGCTTTAATATTAGCTTTAGAAGCCAATAATAAACGAGTAGAAGGTAATTTCTTACTCAACGTCATTAAAAAAGCACTACCAGGTGCACTTGTTGTTATGATTAACAGTTTAATTGTGTTTGGTCTTGCAACTGCGTTAGGAATGAATCAACTGCAAACCTCAACCATTATTGTCATTTCAGCTACGTTTACATCATTACTTGTGTTGTTGAGATTATCATTACCATTTAATCGTGTTCGAGGAACCGTATTTGTGTTGATGATTATTGCCTTTGTTGCATCCATTATATTCTTGCCAAGTTTCTTTAACTATGCACCATTCTTTAATCAAGAATATTATCCTGTTGATCCACTAACAATTCCACAAATATTATTATTATTATCGATTTCACAAGCTGCTTTCCCAATGATGTTTATATTATCTAACATCACGAGATGGGTAAAAGAGCTTATTGCATCGATGATCAATAAAATTTCTGAATTACAATAAAAAAAGCGCAATGAGCGCTTTTTTTAACTCGATTGTTTCAAAAATATCATGGATTTAAATACCAATAAGATGTAAAATGAGGTTAACATAACAATGTATATTTATGGAAAGAATGTTATTTTAGAAGCACTAAAAGCGCAACGTGTGATTCATAAGATCTTAATCGATCATCGATTTTTTGATGCAACGATTATGACATGGATAGAGAAAAGACACATTAATGTTGAAAAAGTTGACAAAGGTCATCTAAACAACATCACACATAATGCCGTTCATCAAGGTATTGTAGCTGATATTGAACCATACCAATATCAAAAACTTGAAGATTTCATACACATAAAACATGCAAAATTTTTAATTTTAGATTCTATTGAAGATCCTCATAATTTAGGCGCGATCATTCGTACTGCAGATGGGATGGGACTCACTGCGATTGTGATGAGTCAAAAACAACAAGTTCCGTTGAATGCTACTGTCGCTAAAGTATCAACAGGTGCGATTGAGTATGTTCCCGTCATTGCAGTACCGCAATTATTTAAAGGGATTACGCAAATGAAAGAAGCTGGTATAAAAATACTGGGAACGGATATGCAACACGCAAAACATTATGAATCAATGCCTAAACAAGGTAGTGTCGCCATTATTTTAGGCAATGAAGGCAATGGCATAAGGACTTCGATAAAACCTTTGTGTGATGATATGATCATGATTCCAATGAAAGGACATGTGCAGTCATACAATGTGAGTGTTGCAGCAGCACTTCTCATGCATGAACTGACAAAATAAACAACGATGATTTACATGAACGACTATGAAATCATATATCTCATTAAATTCGAGCGTGATGAATACGCATTAGCGTTCATGTTAAAAAAATATGAAAAATTGATTTGGAAAAAATTTATTCTATGTATGTCTCAGATGACGACAAACATGATTTTTTTCAAGAAAGTCTCATATTGTTGAACAAAGCTATACACATATTTGATGAGTCTTACAATAAATCATTTACGCGATTTTTCGAGATGATATTAATAAGAAGACTCATTGCACTAAAAAAAGAAACGCAACGTATGATTTTAAAAGAACCGACATTTTTTTATCAACTTGCATCACCCGAAACACACATCGAAAAAATAACACATACTTTTAAAGATCAAAAAAAACAAATTGTATATGAACATTATTTTGAAAACAAAAGGTCAATAGCGTATATTTCACAAACATTCAACCTTACGTCAAAACAAGTCTATAACATCATTTATCAAATCAAACAAACGATTAAAAAAATGAATTCTTAGAAAACATGATGAAATGATTGACTCAAGGTAGATAACGTGTTAAAATACTCATACATTGACCACAGGAGTGGTTTTTTAATGCGAAAAAAAATTATTTTAATTTGTAGTGTCTGTTTACATAGAAACTATACAATGACAAAAGCATTAACGTCTAACGATCGCATTACAATCAGCAAGTATTGTACGCATTGTAACACACACACGATTCACAAAGAAACGAAATAGAGGTGGCTATTTTATGGCAATTAAAGTTAAAAACACAGAAGAAAAATCAAAATTACTAGAAGTTCTTACTAAAGAATATAAGTGGGAAAATTTATTACTCGGTGTTCTTGCAACAATTTCTGCAGGACTTGCCCTCATGATTATTAGTGGAAACCCATTACTTCAAATTAACCCAAACTTTCCTATACTAGGTACCGAACCTAATGGCACTATTTTCTCATGGGTATTACTTGTCATCTCAATATTTGGACTGATTTTAGTCATTTATCCTTTCTTTATTCCTGCTGTGCCAGAACTTAAAAAAATTATTTGGCCGACACGTTCTAAATTTATAGATCAATCCACAAGAACCATATTGTTCTTATTATTACTTACCCTTGTCATCTTATTATTCAACTTCTTAATTCTCAACTTATTAGGTGATCTCCTATGAACCAACAACCACGTTGGTATATCATACAAACGTATTCTGGTTACGAAAATTCTGTTAAAGATGACTTATTAAGACGCGTTGACTCAATGGGAATGAATGACTTTATTTTTAGCGTCATCGTGCCTGAAGAAACGATTATTGAGAAAAAAGAAAACGGAAAAGAAAAAGAAAAAATTAAACAGCTTTATCCAGGATACGTCTTTGTTGAAATGATCGTCACAGATGAATCATGGTTCGTAGTGAGAAATACGCCTCGTGTCACAGGATTTTTAGGATCTTCTGGAGGAGGAACAAAACCAGTTCCACTAGCTGCAGAAGAAATCAAACAAATCTTACTAAAAATTGGGGTTATTTCTAAACCTAAATATGATCAGTTGCTTGATCAATACGTTGAAATCTTATCTGGAGCATATCAAGGTATCAAAGGAAAAGTATCACAAGTCGACAACGATCAAGCAAGAGTTGTTGTTGAAATTGATTTATTTGGTCGCGCGACACCAACTGAAGTCGATGCACACGAAGTGAAAGTCCTTGAATCCTAATAATTTTCGTTGACAAGCTCTTGCTTTCGTGATAATATGATTTCGCATGTTTTAAAACACACCATAGTGGAAGACGATGTCAAACCACATACTTATGTAAAAGAAGGAGGATGTGTTCATGGCTAAAAAAATTGTTAAACAATTAAAGCTACAAATTCAAGCAGGGAAAGCAACACCAGCCCCACCAGTAGGTCCGGCACTAGGTCAAGCTCAAGTCAATATTCCAGCCTTTTGTTCTCAGTTTAATGAAGCAACAAAAGATCAAATGGGATATATGATTCCTGTTGTCATCTCCGTATACGATGACCGTACCTTTACTTTTGTAACAAAAACACCACCAGCAAGTGACCTGCTCAAAAAAGCAGCGAACATTACGAAAGGTGCAAAAAATGCACTGAAAGAAAAAGTGGGTTCAATTACAAAAGCACAATTACGTGAAATCGCTGAAATCAAAATGCGTGACTTAAATGCGTACGATGTTGATGCAGCAATGAACATTATTGCAGGTTCTGCCCGCAATATGGGTATTACAATAAAAGAATAATGGATCTAAATTGTGGGAGGATATCCCGCTAGACCACATTTGGAGGATAAGCATGAAAAGAGGTAAAAAATACCTTGAAGCCGCGAAACTTTACGACAAAAATAAACTATATGTCGCTGAAGAAGCATTAGGGCTTGTAAAAAAGACGTCATTTACAAAATTTGACGCATCTGTAGAAGTCGCATTCAGACTGAATCTTGACCCACGTCAAGCAGAACAAAATTTAAGAGGTGCCATTGTCTTACCACATGGTACAGGTAAAACACAACGTGTTGTAGTCATTGCTGATGGAGAAAAAATCAAAGAAGCGGAAGCAGCTGGTGCAGACCGTGCTGGTGATGATGAATTGATTGATGAAATCGGTAAAGGTTGGTTAGATTTCGATGTCTTAGTTGCAACACCATCTATGATGGGGAAACTCGGTAAACTTGGACGTGTTTTAGGACCTAAAGGTTTAATGCCAAACCCTAAAACAGGTACAGTAACGATGGACGTTGCAAAAGCAGTTGAAGAAATTAAAAACGGTAAAATTGAATACCGCACCGATAAAGTAGGAAACATTCATGCACCAATCGGTAAAGTTTCATTCGACACTGCAAAACTCAATGATAACTTACACGCTTTATACCAACAACTGGTACGAATTAAACCAAGTACCGTCAAAGGATCTTATGTGAAAAACATTACCGTATCTTCATCAATGGGACCTGGTATCAAAGTATTAGAAGAATCGATTAAATTATAATAAATTCAATCAAAACCAAAGACAGTAGGTGCGAAAGCTTAAATATCCTACCGAGGCACACATAACAATATTCAACTCTTTGGTTTTTGACGTAAAAAATCAAAGAGTTTTATTTATTCTATAAGGAGGAAACAATGAAGGACATACTTGTCAAAAAACAAGAAGCTGTAGATACACTTGCAGAGAAAATGCAAACCGCTGTTTCAGTTGTTGCGTTTGATTACCCTGGACTTACCGTCGCTGATTTTACAGAATTACGTATTCAGTTAAAACAAGCTGGCTGTGATGCTAAAGTATACAAAAATAACATTGCAAGACGTGCAGCATTAAAAGCAGGCTTTAATGAGTTTTCAGAAATCTTTACGGGACCAAAAGCTGTTGCAATCAGTTTTACTGATGCAGTCGCACCAGCTAAAATCTTAAATGATTTTGCGAAAGCACATCCACAAGTTGTATTAAATGCATCTGTGGTTGAAGGAGGCTTCCTAAACGAAGCAGATACAAAAATACTTGCCAATATCCCATCAAGAGAAGTGTTACTTACACAACTTGCAGTTGGATTATTGCAACCTATTAGAGAATTAGCTGTTGGTCTTAATATGATCAGCGTACAAGCATAAAAAAATAAAAAGGAGAAAATAAGTCATGGCAAAATTAACAAAACAAGCATTTGTCGATGCATTAAAAGAAATGTCTTTATTAGAAATAAAAGAATTAGTTGAAGGATTAAAAGAAGAATTTGGAATTGATCCAACTGCTGTTGCTGCTGCTCCAGCTGCTGGTGCTGCAACAGAAGCAGCTGCTGAAAAAACAGAATTCGATGTCATCTTAAAAACGTTTGGTTCAAACAAAATCGCGGTCATCAAAGTTGTTCGTACCGCAACAGGTCTTGGTTTAGCAGAAGCGAAAACATTAGCAGAAACTGCTGATGCTGTTATTAAACAAGGTCTTAAGAAAGAAGATGCAGACGCACTTAAAGCTGAATTAGAAGAAGCTGGTGCAACTGTTGAACTTAAATAATTTAGGTTAATATCAACAAACAAAAACCTAAGACATCAACATGTCTTAGGTTTTTTGACCGTTTAATTTATGTCACATTATTATGCATATGACGACCAATTAAAGAGTCTAGAAAAAACGATTGCATACAACTTTAAAGGCCACACATTCATGTTTAAAACGGATCTAGGTGTATTTTCTAAAGACCGTGTCGATGATGGCAGTGACCTCTTATTGCATGCGATAGATGAACATGACCTATCCAACATCTTAGATATTGGGTGTGGATATGGTGTTTTAGGGTGTGTCTTAAAACATCTGTATCCAAAAGCTTCTATGACGATGGTTGATATTAATCCACGTGCTGTAGAACTTGCGAAAAAAAATACATCTCATCTAAGTGATGTAGCTGTGTTCGAATCAAGTCAAGTACCTGGAGAGGGTTATGATTTAGCTGTCATCAATCCACCAATTCGTGCCGGTAAGCAAGTGATATTTTCCTTGTATCAACAAGCATATGATGCATTAGTACCTAACGGTGTGTTATATGTTGTTATCAGCAAAAGACATGGTGCACCTTCAACCGTCACGTTTTTAAAGACGATGTTTGACGATGTCAAACGTGTTGATAAAGCAAAAGGGTATGATGTTTATAAGGCGATAAAATATTGACAATTTGCATGAAACTGTGATAATATTATAGAATGCGAAATATTGTTTTCTACCACGTTTCAACCATTTATTTTTATATTTTTTTAGGAGAGTGACCCTATGGGATATCGTGTCGTACAATACGGTAAAAAAGCTTCACGAAGAAATTATTCAAGAATGCGTTATGATATCGATTTACCAAATTTGATCGAAATCCAAACAAACTCGTTTGAATGGTTCTTAAAAGACGGCATCAAAGAATTACTTCAAGATATTTCACCAATTGAAGCACATAACGGTGACATGAAACTTCATTTTGAAGAACATGAACTGACTGAACCAAAATATCATGTTCAAGATGCTAAAAAACGTGATATCAATTACGCAAAACAATTATCTGTTAAAGTAAAATTAGAAAATGTATTAACAGGTGAAGTAAGAGAAAATAAAGTCTTAATGGCTGAAATCCCGGTGATGACACCAACGGGAACTTTTGTTATTAATGGCGCTGAACGTGTTGTCGTTTCTCAAATTATTCGTTCAGCAGGTGCTTACTATACAAGTTCAATTGATAAAAAATTAAATCAACTCAGATATGCTGCCCAAATCATTCCAACTCGCGGTGCGTGGTTAGAAATGGAAATGGGTTCAAAAGATATCATTTATACGAAATTAGATCGTTCTAAAAAAGTACCTATGACAACGTTTATGCGTGCGATTGGTCTAGGGAAGAAAAAAGACATTGCAGATGTTTTTGGTAAATCTGACTATTTAGATGCAACATTTGAAAAAGATGAAACTAAAAATAGTGATGAAGCGATTATTGAAGTCTATGCAAAATTAAGACAAGGCGAAAAAGTTCCTGCTGATGCAGCACGGGAATTTATTCGTATGCGTTTATTTGATCGTAGACGTTATGATTTAGCAGCAGTTGGACGCTATAAATTTAATAAAAAATTAGACGTACTAGCACGTGTACTAGACACAACACTTGCGCAAGATGTCATCGATCCTGTTACAGGAAAAGTGTTAGTCAAAGAACACACATTAGTTACAAAAGATGTTTTACACATACTCAAAGAGAACCGTCATGCGTTTAGAAAAGAAATTATCCCAAAAGAATTTTCACTTCAAAACGAACTTCCGGATGAAATTTTAGCAGAACGTTTACCAGACGGTGGCGATATTTTATACACCAAAGAAAAAATAACGAACTTAAGAACTGGTGAAGTTTTAGTAGAAAAAAATACACCAGTCACTGAAGACGTCATTGGAATATTAAGAAGAAATAGACAATCACTTGATGAGAAAGTCATTAAGTTCTTTTTAGGACGCGATATTTATGAAAAAGACTCAGATCGACATGGTGTCCTCGTCGAAATGCTCGATGTGTACGTTCGTGTAGAAGACACAGATAAATTAAAAGTCGTTCGTGTTGTGGGTAGTAACCAAGATGAAACAGCAGAACACATCACTGTTTCTGACATGATTGCATCACTCAGCTACTATTTAAATCTTTATGAAGGAATTGGTGAGATCGACGATATTGACCACTTAGGAAACCGTCGCCTCAGACTTATCGGTGAACTCTTAAAAAATCAATTTAGAATTGGTTTAGCGAGAGCTGAGAAAAACATTAAAGATAAAATGTCTACCACTGTATTTAGTGAAGCAACACCTGCTCAAATTATCAATATGACACCACTTGCTGGTGCGATTAAAACATTCTTTGGATCATCACAGTTATCGCAATTTATGGATCAAATTAATCCACTTGCAGAACTCACCCAAAAACGACGTGTATCAGCACTTGGTACAGGTGGTTTAGCACGTGACCGTGCCGGGGTTGAAGTTCGTGACGTTCACAACTCACACTATGGTAGAATTTGTCCAATTGAAACACCAGAAGGTCCTTCAATTGGTCTTATTTCCTCACTTGCAACATATGGACGTGTAGATCAGTACGGTTTCATTCAAACACCATACTTAATGGTTCAACATAAAAAAGATGGTTTTTATGCATCGAGTGAATATAAATACTTAACAGCAGATGAAGAGTATCATGAAGTCATTGCTTCTGCAGCTTCTAAATTAGATGATCAAGGTCGTTTTATAGACGATAAAGTCATTGGACGTTATCGTGGTGAAACTTCAATGTTTGAAGTAGAACAAGTGACCTATATGGACGTTTCTCCAAAACAAATTGTATCAGTTGCAACATCAACCATTCCGTTCTTAGAACATGACGATGCGTCACGTGCCCTCATGGGTGCCAACATGCAACGTCAAGCAGTTCCACTATTAATACCTGAAGCACCCGTGGTAGGAACTGGAATCGAACACCGTGCAGCGAAAGACTCAGGTGCTGTTGTTGTATCAAAAACTTCTGGTTTTGTGACGTATGCCGATTCTAAACATATTAAAATAACCTCTGAACCAACAGATACAGTGAAAGTTGGACGTACAACTTTATATACAAAAGGTGAACCATTTACTTTTGATATCGCCAACAAACTTGTTGAAAAAGGTGTCGATGACACCGTTGATTATAAATTGATTCGCTTCTTTAGATCGAATCAAGATACAATGATTTTACAAAAACCAATTGTCAAAACTGGTGAATTTGTTGATGCTGGTGATATCTTAGCTGACGGACCATCCACGTATAAAGGTGAACTTGCTTTAGGTCGAAATGTCACGATTGCATTCATGACTTGGGAAGGTTACAACTATGAAGATGCGATCATTCTATCAGAAGATTTAGTAGCAGAAGACGTCTATACATCCATTCACATTAGTGAATACGAAATTGAAACACGTGAACTTAAAACAGGTTCAGGTAAAGAAGAATTCACAAGAGAAGTCCCAAATGTAGGACTTGATGCTTTACGTAACTTAGACGAACGCGGTATTATCATTCCAGGTTCTGAAGTGAAAGAAGGCGATATTTTAGTCGGTAAAATAACGCCTAAAGGGATGTTTGAACCAAGTCCTTCTGAAAAACTTATTCACGCCGTAATTGGTGAAAAATCAAGAGAATATAGAGATTCCTCATTACGTGTTCCACACGGTGGTGGTGGTATCGTACAAAGTGTTCAAATTTTAACGAAAAAAGATGGTGTATTACCTTCAGGTGTGACAGAAAACATTCGTGTTTATGTCGTTCAAAAACGTAAAATCTCTGAAGGGGATAAAATGGCAGGACGTCATGGTAACAAAGGGGTTATCTCACGTATATTACCAAGAGAAGATATGCCATATATGGAAG
>Ga0181607_10004960_pt1 | contig 11302 bp, 8 predicted proteins | sample 041ome_9_FD_132420 | JGI IMG/M metagenome (GOLD analysis project Ga0181607, IMG submission 132420) | Coastal salt marsh microbial communities from the Groves Creek Marsh, Skidaway Island, Georgia - 041413US metaG (megahit assembly) | ecosystem: Environmental > Aquatic > Marine > Intertidal zone...
GAAGAAGAGAATGCGACTGTTCGGACCGACGTCTTGCTTCTCCCTCGACAGGAAGGAGACGTCCTTGAGGATGTCGACGCGGACGTGGTAGTAGACGCGTACGAAGTTGACGCTCTCCTCGCCGCACAAACGAACGCGAGATTACTCGTGCACGCGCGCATCTTGTGTTGTGTTGTTATGCACGGACGACTCTCTTCTTTCGTATCTGTCGTTGGATTGATGAAGAATTTATATTTTTTTACGAACAGAAAGAGGAGAGACAAATCGGCTTCTTCTCACTCTTGCAGAAATAAAAATTGAGCGAAACAAAAAGAGCGCGAAAAGAAACACACACACACACAAACATGTTTTCTCTTTCCGCATCCTCCTTCGTTGGAACTTCCGTTTCGGCTTCGTTCAAAGGTACGCGCGATGCGTTCGTCGCAAAAGGCGCTCGAGAGTGCTTTTCCGAGCGCGGCGATTTTTATTTTTTGTTTTAGTCGCGTAAAATGAGTCGCTTAAAGCGGCGACGACACTTGACTGCGGAGGGAACCTGAATTTCGAGGAAAATTACGCGCGCTGTTTTCGTGCACTCGCGAACATCGAGGGACGATAGGAACGACGTGCACTCGAACGTTAGTATTGTTCTGTTCGAATTACGGTCCGAGTGTCTCTGGAGCTTTTAACGACGTCTTGAATACGCGGTCGCGCGTAATGTGCATTCCTCAGGAAAAAAACCTACGTGGGGGATAAAAACCTCCTTTATCCACTTCTCCTTTCTCTCGTTTGTCGTTCTCTTCTTCTTCTTCTTCTTCTTCTTCTTCTCTGTCGCTAACTTCTTCTTCTTCTTCTTCCGTTATGATGTAATACAGGTCGACAACAACAGCAACAGCAACCGCAACAGCGTGGTGCGTTACAAATCCGCGCTGCGCGTGTAGCTGGCGTTGAAATCCCAAACAACAAAAGAGCCGAGACGGCGTTGACGTACATTTTTGGCATAGGAAACACCACCGCGAAGGCTGTTATGGCAGCGACTGGATTAGAGAACAAAAGAGTGCGCGAGTTATCCGAAGAAGAATTAACTATTTTGCGTGAAGAAGTCGATAAGTACAAAAACGAAGGACAGTTGAGATCAATGATTTCCTTGAACATCAAGAGATTAAAAGAGATTCAGTGCTATCGCGGGAAGAGACACATCGCCAATTTGCCGGTCAGAGGTCAACGATCAAAGACGAACGCGAGAACGAGAAAGGGTAAATCAAAAACCGTTGCGGGCAAGAAGAAATAATTCTGATGGCGTGAACTTTTTATAAATCTTCGATTGAGAATAGAGAAGAGGATTTATTTATAGATACGACGACGACGTCCAAAGGAGGACGCGTCTTTTAGCCGAATTTGTTATACATTATTCTTTAGATATTTTTACATTTGAACTCTTCACGACATCTCTTTTCGCTCGAAATCTCTGTAAGCGTCTTTCATCAAGTCGAAGACTTTATCCGCGATAAAACGCTGTGAAGCGCCGCCTCCTTTTTGAGCGACTTTATCGGGATGGATGATGACTAAGGCTCTGTGATACGACTTTTTCACCTTGATCGGTTCCATTAAATCCATCATCGAAGGGACTTTATACGCGTGATCTTCCCAAAGAACTTCGCTGAGATTTGCGAGCATCGTGCGAACATTGCCACCGTATTTTTTACCCCACTCATCAATATCAGTTCCTATGAGATCTTGCAACGTCTGTCGTTCTGCTCTTTCCTCCATGGCTTGTCGTTCGCGAGCGCGTTTCTCTTCGAGCGCCTGCTCAATCCGAACACGATTGCGTTCGTGTCTCTGCTTTCGCAATTGCGCGCGCTGCTCCGTGTCACCGTCTTGTTCGTCGTCTGATTCGGGATTATATTCAAACGCGCCTTGATCTTTTATCGCCGAGCTACCACTTGGGCCACTACTACCAACTGACGCTCCGAAAAAGTCATCGGCTACCGGAGAAGGAGCGCTGTTCGATTTCGGCGCGTTACTACTATTGAACATCGACTCTAAGTCGATGTGACTATTTGAGGTGCTACTATTAACGCTGCGTGCTCCAGCCGAGCCAAAAAACGCGTCCATATCTGAAGAAGGAAGGTCATCTTGACTCTTCTCCTCCTCCTCCTTCTGATTGTTCTTATCTCTCTCGTCCGTATTTTTACTGTTTGTTGTTTTTGTTTTCGTTTCCTTCACCGTTATTTTCACTGCAGACTCGGACTTTTGTGCTAGTATCATCTCTTCGTTTAGAATCTTCGACGAATCAACTTTTTTACCGAACTCTGTTGTTTCATTTTGCTTCGATGCGACTCGTGTTTCGCTTCGACCATCCTTCGAGGGTGCCTGTTTCAAACTTGGCGCAGAGTCTTCCAGAGGCGCCCGCGGAAAATGAACAACCTGTGGACCCACCGCGCGACGAATTCCAGCCTTGAAAAATCCAGCCACAGAATCAATCCCTGTTTTCAAAGAATCCAAGTTCACCGAGGATGCTAATTTCGGAGCGTGCTGTTGCGGCTGCACGCGAGACGACGGTGGCGATGAAGCCAACGTCGCGGCACTTTTTTCAAAGTTTGCACTTCTGTCCACACCATCGTCGCCAGTATTCCTCGCTGGTTTTCTATTACTATCGGTGGTGATATCATTACTATTTCTATTCATTTCGCTACTTCGATAATGTTGGTTCTGTTGTTCCCGTGCTCTTTCCTTGTCTCCTTGTTGATGTCTCAGCATGGGTTCGCCGTGATGCGTAGGTTGAGTCTCTGTCGTCGTCTCCGTCTTCCCGCGAGCCGCTCCAACCGGCGAAGAACCTTGCGCGTCGCTGCTTATACCGAACAAATCATCTACGGAGCTATTTGTCGTTGCAGATGCCGATGATGGTGGTACCGGAGTGCTCGCGAAAGCGGCGAGCTCGTCCAAAAAACTATCGTTTTGATGAACACCATTTTTCGTTTTACTTGCTTCTTTTGTTTCTGTTTGTGTTTGCGTCGAAAAGAACGCGTCGAGATCGTCCGCCTGCATCGTCGAGGACGAAGAAGCAGGGAAACCATCGAGACCATTGTTGTTGTTGTTGTTGTTGTTGTTGTTGTTGTGAACCTTGCCTCCTCCTCTTCCTCTTCCTCTGTCGGCAGCCGAAGAGTTCATCGGGGACGACGACGGAGAAGAGGATTTCTGTTTCATATCTCTCATGCTCGTTTGCTTCCTCGTCTGCGCGAGTAAGTTATCTGTGGAAAACAGATTGTCCATTAAGTTACCACCGTTGCGTTTACCGCCATCATCGCCACCACCACCGACCCGGGGAGGCCCGCTCATCTTATATCCTCCTTCTTCTACCTCGCGTGTTGAGTTTTATTTTTCTGACGTTTCTCGGTGGGTACATATTTTGTTTAGAAAAGACCCGAAAGTCCGAAGAAGTAGACATCATGGACATGGTAGAGAAAGAAAATGCAAAAAAGAAGTAAATTTACGTGTGCTCTCCGTTGAACTTGCATTCACACGTGTTAATATTAAATGCGTTTGCTACGCGTAGCAATACAAAGGAGTAGAAATCGTCTCCCGAAGTGTCTTTATTTGAAGAAAGCTTCGTAGAAGTTTTGCGCGGCTGAACGTCCGATTCTCCTCTCCTTCGGTTGGATTTGTGCAATCAAATCGACGCATCGACTCTCGTCCCAATTCAATCGATTGAACGTTTCATACAAGGATATTGGTGTTGGGTAGAGATTCACGATTGCTTCCGCTGAGTCCGGACCCATTCCTTTCACCTGAGCGAGCATTACTCCCCACGTATTTTGTACCGTGCTTTCGCTCGCCACAAAATTTTTCATATTTTCATGAAACGCGTTGAACGTAGGAAGACAGTTGGCGAAGAAAGCTCGCGGCGCGGCTTTGTCTCTTCCTACTCTCGGGTTATACAAATCTTGTATGGATCTCGTGAGGTCGACGTAAAGTTTCTTCGTTTTTTCCAGCGATTCCGTTCGAAGCATGTATATATCATCGTGGATGTCTGTTTCAATCAACGCAGATTTGACTGCCAATTTCTGGCGTTCTTCCAAGTGAAAGTCGCGCTCGATATTTCCTTCGACTAAATACATCACCTTCTCTAAACCGCACTTATCTAAGCGATACTTTTGACGAATGTATCGACCTGACGTGATTGAACCGCTTAAATCTGCCACGGATTTTCTTTCCAGAATATAATCGAGGCAAAAGCGCTCTTTGCTTTTTCTATCTTCGGCAACCCAAAGTGCATCTCCAATCGTAATGAAGCACTGCTCAGCGCGAAGATTCACGTTTTCAAAATACTTCACTAAATGCTCTGGTCTGAAATCTTTATCGTACTGCTCACGGTTATCAAACAAAAAAACTACGTCGTACACGTCTTGAAACTTTTCGCCCGGTTGCAAAGGCGGTAAACGCACCTCGAGCTCAGCCGCGCTATTCCAGTCGTTTTCCTCGGCGGCGATGCCATGCCAATTTCGTACAACGTTTTTACTATTGATCTTCTTCTTCGTTACCGTCTTAGTATCCTCGTTTTCATCGTTGTTCTTGCTAATTTTTGCATCAAACTGTCGTTCACGCGACGCGTCGCCGTTAAAACAGTCCTCATCGCTATCTGAAAGAAGCGACACTACGTTAATTTTCTGATTTTCTCGCTCTTGAGATTGTTTCGCCGCTAAATTCATTGATGGATTGTTCGTGTTGTCCGTGTTGATGAGACCACAGGTACAATCGCCGTGTATTTCAGCCTCGCGGTGACATTTCTCCGCAACAATCGTGCCTTCGTCCGTTAAGCGAATAATCATCGGGTTACTCCACGTAAAAACCATCGGTGCTTCGTGACCGGTCGGTGCGTTTTTCAGGTATTTGTTGAAGCAACTCCATCCGGAATATTGACTAGACATATCCCTTCCTTGATAAGATGCTTGCTCTCTCGAAAAAGCCTCTACTCTTGGTCGTATCGACATGTTCGATAAACCAGATGCATCGGTAGCGTTGATCAGTTCGTCTTTCGTGCATTGCTTTTTGCCTTCCAGCATGAGTTTATGCAACGTCGCCAAAAGCGCAAAAGGAGCTGTCTTGTATTTCGGGTGCCACTTTTTAGACGAAGCCGTCTTTCTCTGTTTCTGTTGCAGCATTGATTGACTCGGTTGCTCCTGACTGAAAGCCCTTCGTAACTCTAATTGTTCTTCAACGTCTCCTATATCTCTTCCTCTCCCCCACCCATCTTCTTCTCGTCCGCGCTTATTGTTGTCGTTTATGTTCTTCATCGTGGTCTTGGTGGTCGTCGTGCCCACATTTTTCTTCGCTCTCTCTTGTTTCCTTTTTATTTTCTCGCGCTCTTTGACCAGCTGCAAAAGGTGCTCTTTCTCCAACTCTTTCTCTTTGCTCTGCGAGGGAGGATACAAACGGAAAAATGTTTCGAAATACTTCAAAAGTTTGGGACCAACGCCGGTTAAACCGTTCGCGGTTTCGCAATCTTTTATTTGTATTTCGCACTTGCGAATGGATTCTTGCACTTTTCCCACCACCGAGTGCTGGTGCGAATTATTGTTGCTGTTGCCTTTGTTGTTTGTGTTAATCTTCATCGTCTGCTCTCGCAACTCGGCGAAAAAGTAATAGAGTTTCACGTTTCCTTCGCACTTTGGTCGTTTATGCGCCGGCAAGGAGAGGTAAAACTCAGCCTCTTTCTCTTCGTTCGTCGTTTTCATCATCGCGTTTTCTTCTTCTTCGTCGTCGTGGTGTTTTTGAAAACATGAAAAGCACTTCTCGTGCGCGACGCGCGCGCACTCCTCAATCTGCGCTTGTTTCAACCACATTATGATAACGACAATACCCTCGCGCTGAGTGAGCTCGTGCGTGTATTGCTATTCTCGCTGTTTTCAGCGTCTCGAACGACCGTAAAAAGTGCCGATGTCATGTAAAAATCGTCTCAAAACAAAAAAGTAAATCACAACACAAAAAACAGTCACCCCCCCAACAACACAACAACGACAAAACAACAACAACAAATGTCCAACTCTCCCGGCGAATGGTACGCTTCTTTACCTCCCATCTGTAAAGCCTGGGGTACGGCCTGCGTGTTGATCACGTTCGGAACTCAGTTTGGTTTACCGTTACCGGTCAATCTGTATTTAGATTACAAACTGATTTGGGAAAAGTTTCAAATTTGGAGACTGATTGGGAACTTCTGTTTTATCGGCGGGTTTGGCTTCCCGTTCGTCTTTCGAACGTTAATGATTGCCAGATATGGAGTCCACTTGGAACAGAAGACGTTCGAGAACAGAACTTCGGATTTTGTGTGGATGCTAATGATAAACATGATGATTTTATTGCCTTTGAAATTCATCGTGCCTTCGGTGTCGCAACCATTTTACTCTTCGTCGCTGATATTCGCCATGTTGTACTTGTGGTCCAGAGAAAATCCGACGCAAAACACGTCCATCATGGGTATGATTCGCATGCCTGCGTTTTATTTACCGTGGGGGATGATGGCGTTGACCGTGTTGATGGGAGGCGACCCTGTGCCGGATTTTCTCGGCGTGCTCTCCGGGCACGTGTATTACTTTTTCTCCGTGTTGTATCCTCGCCAAAGCGGCGTGCACTTTCTCAAGACGCCGCAGTGGGTCGAAGCAGCGGTGGGAAGTGTTTTTGGGAACCCAGTCATTCGCGCGGCGAGTAACATAGCACAACCGAACGAGGCGCGACGGTTCGTCGGGAGAGGTCGAAGATTAGCAGATTAGTTCTATCTATCATCTAAATACATACTACTGGGTACCAGGAACCTGGTACGCGTACACTTAAAAATATCAAATTTACACACAATTTTGTTTTACACAACATTTCGCCGTTCACGCGCGCGGACGGCACGAGAACGAACGTCGCGGTCGTGCCGTTTCTCCTCTTCTAATTGTTCTCTAATCATCTCGCTAAAAGCTATGTTTACGAGCTCCGCATCCTCGTTACCAAACTCTTTTAAAGCCAACGCGATCGACTCTGCGGTGGACAGAGCGTCTCGAAACGGTTGCTTACGAATTGGCTTGTACATGCTCTCATTCTCGATATTCTGTAGCGAGATAGAAGGTAAATCTTTCAACCAGGGGATTCGGTTGTACATTCGCCTCGCTTTATACCAGGTGCTATCGAGAACAACCATATGCGTTTTCTTCTTGTTTAAGTTTCGGTTCTTATATTCTTTAATCGATATCGCGTCTTCGCTCGGCCACAAGACAACCATTTCGTACTCTTCGTGCCCTTCGTCACCGTCAAATTCTTCCGTCACCGCCGTGGAGGCGCTCACAGGAACTTCTAGTTTTGGGACAGTTAACGCGTTTGGCCACGAGCAGTCGCGCCAGACGACGTCGCAGTTTTCTACGATGTTCCTTGCAATGTGGGCCGAGCCGAGTTTTCTTCTGAACTCATCTCTATCCTGCAATATAGAAACGTGTAAGCCGTCCTTAAGAACGAGCTTTTCTTTCGACCGCGTCTTTTCCAACAAAACTCTTTCGCACAGTTTGCATATGCACAGATTCTCCCTCCTAAAACACGAATAACACATCGTTCTGTGTTCTTCTTTCTCTTCTTCTCTTACGTGCATTTTGAGCTCTGAATTTGCCGCCGTCGTTATTTTCTTTCGCCGAATGTATGATGTTTGTGTCTGCGTCGTCGTCGTCGTCTTCGTCGTCGATGACAACATCGCAGTAATACTTAAATCTCGTTCTCGTTTCTCTCGTTTCTCTCGTTTCTCTCTCTCTCTCTCTCTCTTTCAGTGTCTGTCGTCTTCTTATTCACAAACCACCAACAGAAATGGACATTTTTTTTCCACGCGACACATCTTTCTCTCTCTCTTTTCAGAATTCGCCAAAAACTCTCGGCACAACAAAAGCAATCTTCTCGAACACCAACCGCGTGGGTGGTTGTGCATGCTTTTGCGGACTGCGACGCGCTGTTGTTCGCCCTTTTTGAATAATAATCGATTCGCGCTTTTCAAAAGCAGTAAGAGAACGCCAGCACGAAGAAGTGCGACGACGTGTGCTTTTTTTCCTTCTTCTTCGTTGTTCACTAATCTTACCACTACCACAACAACTGCTAGTGCTACTGCGCGCGGATTCCAGGATCACTTTGCGAGAAGAAGCAACAGAGCGAGTAGTAATCGAACGCTATTAACGCTACTGCAGTCACCGAACGGCGGCCGATTTACAACACGAAGAAAAAAACATACGGCTGCGATATCGAGCACGTTCGTAGTATATGCTGGTACAACAAATACCACCATCGATATTAACGAAAACAACAACAACAACAAGAACGAGGATAAAAACATGATTGTGCATCCAGATCGTGTAATGCTCATCAACGACCAGCCGATTCTCCGGGAAGGAAACGGGCCTATCGTCTACTGGATGAGTCGAGACCAACGCGTGAACGATAACTGGGCGATGTTATACGCCATCGAGTTAGCGAACAAAGAGAAGAAACCACTTGTTGTTGTGTTCAACGTGGTCACAAAATTTCTCGGCGCCGGCGCTCGACAGTTTGGATTTATGCTCAGAGGTCTGCGCGAAGTCGAGAGCGCGTTGGAAGAACGGGATATTCCGTTCAAGTTGTTACATGGAGGAGACGAGCCAAACGCGGAGATTGAAAAGTTTTGCAATGAAGTCAACGCGAGCGCGGTGGTGACGGACTTCTCTCCTCTGCGATTAGGTTTGAAGTGGCGCGACGATTTCGCGAAAGAAACGAAGCGTTCGGTAAGAGTCGTGGACGCGCACAACATAGTGCCGTGCTGGGTGGCCTCTCCGAAACTTGAAGTTGGCGCTCGAACTTTGCGCGGCAAGCTTGCGAAATTATACGGCGATTTTATGGTTCCATTTCCTGATAATTTCCCGAACGTTAAAAACAAAGATGCCGCGTTACACGCGAAAATCAAAAGCGTGAAAACGGATTGGGACGACGTTTTAGGACAAGCGTTGGAACGTGGGAAAGATGTTCCCGAGGTGACTTGGGCCGTTCCCGGAGAAAAAGCTGCGATGGCTGTTTTGGATAACTTTTTAACCAAGCGCATGAGTCTGTACGGCTTGAGAAACGATCCAGCAAAGCCTCAAGCGCTGTCCGGGCTCTCCCCGTACTTGCACTTTGGACAAATTTCCGGACAAAGGTGCGCTATGAAAGCGCTCGAGGCGAAGAAGGGATCGAATGGCAAAGCGGTGGACGTTTTCTTTGAAGAACTCGTCGTCCGACGCGAACTTGCGGATAACTTTTGCTATTATTCTCCCCAGTACGACACGATTGAGGGTCAAAAATATGACTGGGCGAAAGATACTTTACGAATGCACGCGGGAGATAAAAGGGAATATACGTACACGTACGAAGAATTTGAGCAAGCCAAAACGCACGACAATTTATGGAATGCTGCGCAACGCGAGCTCGTGTACGGTGGCAAAATGCATGGATTTATGCGCATGTATTGGGCAAAGAAAATACTGGAATGGTCCGATACTCCCGAAAACGCTTTGAAATACGCCATCGCTTTGAACGATCGTTGGTCGCTCGATGGAAGAGATCCGAGCGGTTACGTCGGATGCATGTGGTCCATCGTCGGCGTGCACGATCAAGGGTGGAAAGAGCGAGAGATATTCGGGAAAATTCGGTACATGGCTTACAGCGGCTGCGAGAAGAAATTTAAAATCCCCGAATACATCAAAAGAGTCGATGCGCTCGTCGAAGCAGTTCAGAAATGTGAAGTTTCCTATAAGTCTAATCCTGGAGCGTGGGAGATCGGAAGGGACGACGTGTTGCCGAAAGTCGCGAAGAGCGATAACGACGACGACGACGAGAGGAAGAGCAAGAAGCAAAAGAAATAAACCTGCATGAAACGAGAGAGTTGCCGATTTCTTAAATAGATTTCTTGTAAAAATACACACACAACATTTGAAGCACACATAAATAATAAATTAATAAAAGCACATGGTTTGTTTATGTGGGTACGGGAGCTCCTTCGCCACTACCCTGTTCCTCCTCTTCTCCCTTAGGTTGCACGGCTTCGTCTATTTCTTCGTCTCGAATAGGTGGCGGCGATCTACCTTTTGCGACATCATAGCCTTTTCGTCGATCTCTTGGCACGGGACCAACGCTAATCAAGCTAAACGTTTGATTCAACACGGAAACTTTCGTACTTGTTAACATTCTGTTCATTACGCACGCCGCTGATAGTCGTTTTGTGAAACCATCAAATTTGTCCCCAGGCTCCATGTCTACGTCTTGCATGCGAACATCGAAAGCGTTATCGACTAAAGTTAACATGGCATCTCCATAAACGACCGAGCACGGTCCGTTCCCTCGCAAATCGCCGACGCGAACAATGGTGTATGTCCATTTAACTTCCAACGGATTACCTTTCGGCGCCGTCGCTTTGATCAATTCCTCGGCGTCTGACCACCTATCTAATATAGCGCCTCCTCGAAATACTTTTCTATTCATCATTTTGTAAGGATCTTGATCTCGTCGATCGATGCCAATGTGAGACAAGCCCACGACGCGCTTCAACTTTGGGAGCTTATTATCTTTGATCAACGAGATGACGTTTTCAGTCGATTTCAACATGTTCGGCGCAAACTCATCCGCGATAATCACCGCCGTCACGTTTGGAAGAGCTTTCTGAAACTCTTTCGATTCGTCGCTCACAACTTCCACGTATTCGATTTCGTTCATCGCGTCGATGACTTTTTCATTCGGATACACCAACTCCTTCGCCATGGCATCGAGTGGGTTTTTGATCCCCTCAAACGCTTGCGCTGGAAATACGGAAACAACGCGAGCGCCTTGTGACTTTTCATTCATAGATAACTGTTCGGCGCTGCACTGCGCCGTTCGATCTAAACACCCTAAAACTAAAACAACGTCTCTTTTCGTGTCTATACCGGCGGTGGTAACGCACGCACCCTTTCGCCCTCTGAACGTCCTCGTCGTTTTTGAAACCTTCGTCTTCGGTCGTGCAAAACTTGTTTGTTTTCTTCCCCTAACTCTCGATGCTGGTGATAAAGAAGAGTTCATGGTGCCGGAAGAGTAGTGGGGTAAAGACGACGATAGCATGAAAAGATGACGAGAAACACAACCCCGTCAGGACAGGACAGGACAGGACACAGGACACGATTGTCTTCCTTTCTCTTCTTTTCTCGTCGTCGTCGGCAATTGTCGAGCGAAGAGAGAGCAGATAAAAAGTGCAGAGAGAATGCAGCAGAGGAGAGAAGAAGAAAAGATTTTTACACGAACAAAATCTGCAATTCTTTCTCCACCGCGAATTCCA
>Ga0181607_10004963_pt1 | contig 11293 bp, 11 predicted proteins | sample 041ome_9_FD_132420 | JGI IMG/M metagenome (GOLD analysis project Ga0181607, IMG submission 132420) | Coastal salt marsh microbial communities from the Groves Creek Marsh, Skidaway Island, Georgia - 041413US metaG (megahit assembly) | ecosystem: Environmental > Aquatic > Marine > Intertidal zone...
ACACCATCGTTCGCATAGGCTGTGTTCAAGGCGGCCAGTGGACGATGAACGGGCGTCTGGCCACGTTCTTCTAACACACCATAGTATTCCTTGGCCCAATGAACATCTAACGCAGCAATATCAGCCAAACGCACGATCTCCAAACCGCTTCCGTTCAAGGGATCAGAAAGGTCAGCAGAAAATTCACCGTCGACAAAAACGATGTTTATCCGATCAAGGGATCCAAACATTTCGCTTTCTTTCGGGTCAAAAAGCGCTGCTTTTGCCGGTGTTGCCGAAATAAAGGATGCGGGATCAGTGTATCGCCAATATTCATCACGCCGGCCGGGAACGCCCATCACGCGCAGGCGCGCATCAGCAGATTTGCGCGCAGCAGTGCTCCAACCTGACGTGGGCAAACTTAGCGTAGATAGGCGCGCATCAGTTGCGGTTTGCTTTGGATTTGTGACTGCTGACATTATGCCAACTCCGCCAAGATGTCGGCATAACCGTTGTTTTCAACTTCCAACGCCAAATCCGGACCACCTGTTTTAATGATACGACCTTGTGCCATGATGTGCACGACATCTGGTTTAATATGATCCAACAAACGCTGATAATGGGTAATGACCAAAAATCCCCGGCCTTCATCACGCAGCGCATTCACGCCTTCTGCGACCAATTTCATCGCATCAACATCAAGGCCCGAGTCGGTTTCGTCCAGAATACACATTTTTGGTTCCAACATCGCCATCTGCAAAATTTCGTTACGCTTTTTCTCACCACCAGAAAAACCGACGTTGACCGGACGCTTCAACATATCCGCATCAATCTTCAAGGTCTTCGCGCGTTCGCGCACGACCTTTAGGAATTCGGCAGCGCTCATTTCGTCTTCGCCACGCGCTTTACGCTGCGCATTTACCGCCGTGCGCAGGAATGTCATGTTGCCCACGCCTGGAATTTCGACGGGATATTGAAACGCAAGGAACAAACCCGCCGCTGCACGTTCTTCTGGTTCCATCTCAAGGATATCTTCACCAGACAATGAAGCAGAGCCGTCTGTCACCTCATACCCATCTTTGCCAGACAGCACGTAGGATAATGTGGATTTTCCAGAACCGTTTGGGCCCATAATCGCATGCACCTTCCCCGCCTCGACGGTCAAGTTCACACCTTTCAGGATTTGCTTGTCCTCATCTTCTAATTTGACGTGCAGGTTTTTGATTTCTAGCATTGCTGTTTTCCTCTTAATTCCGCGCCTCAAAGGCACGTAAGTGTTCATGTAATTGGGCGCGCGCGATATCGGCGATTTCGTCCAGTTCAACTGATGTCATGGTATTAAGTTCTCTGCGCGATTGCGCCAAGCCCGTGCGACCCACCATGCGTTTGGCCAAGGCTTTTTGAAAAACTCACGATCAACGACGGGGTGTAAGATTTTGTTTTTTGATATAAAATCAATCTCCACATGCTCGACCAACAGATCGGGAGCTGTATCAAATTGTACATCTACAAACCAATCTTGTGCAACGGTCATTAGGTCGGCCACACGAAACATCCCTGCCGCCAATAAATACGAAAACATAAACAGTTCATCGTTGGCATAGGCACGTTCGGGGATATTTTCTTTGGAATAAGCTTGTCGCTGTTTGTATGCATAATCCAATGCCGCGCCGCTAAAACGCGTCATGGCAAAAATAGCGCGTTTTGGCGCGACCTCACCCAAGCGGCGGGCAAAGATGTGATTGCGATCAAAATCCCCGATTTTCAATCCGACGACATCGTCATCAATCGCTGCTATTTGGTCAAAAAACAACTTAGGCTGCCCTGAGAAATACACGTCAGGCTCCACCAACATGTAGTGATCATACTCAGGATATGCGTTACGCAATGCGTAATAAGCGTAATCCCCGCACCGCCATCCCCAATCCGACACAGGTCTTAGGCCCATGCTTTGGATCACGGTGTTGTTGATATCCACACAGTCCAAAGGCACCGTCAGGTCATCAGGACGATTGTGAAACACAACTTTGAAATCAGCCCCAAGCACAGAGCTCAACTGATCAAAGACGCGCTGTTCATTGACTGTCCATTTATTGGTCCGGATCGCGACAACTAAACTCATGCGATCACCGCTTTAATTCTTCGGGCACATAGGCCAGGAACCGTTCAGGTACGGTATCAGACACGGCACCACGCGCCACAAGCGTATCCATAAGTGACAGCGCCAGATCATAACTTTCAAAGACGCTGGCAGCGCACATCGCCAAATGCTTTAACGCATCGTCGCTGATGTCCGCAACCTTGGACAAATCGCGAATATAAACGGCATCCCCGTCCAACAATTGCGATCCCGCCCGGCGCGGCCGCAATCGGCCATCTTGGGACGTGCGGATCATTACTGACTTTGGCGCAATGAATTTATGCACGATAAACCCTAAATCACGCAGAAACACATCCATTTCACCCATCATGGGTTCATGGTGATACAAACGTACAAACCGCGTTTCTAAAATGAACGCCACGCAATTTTGCAGCTTTTGCGCGCCCGACTGAATAATATCTTTTTCAGCCCCCTGCACATCTATTTTCAACAAATCCATCAGCGGCAATTCATCAAGATCATCCAAACGCACAAGGTCCAGACCGATTTGATCGACGACGCGCATTTGACGACTAAACCGCCCCAGATACCGCAAAGTTGGACGATACGGTTTGAAAAGCGACGTAAATCCGTCATGAAACGTGATATTTAGTGTCTTGTGCCCACCATTTCCGACGGCCACGTTGAAATATGTGCGGTTCTCTTTCGGCTCTGCTTGTAATTTCTCAAAAGCATCTTTTTGCGGTTCAAAGCCAAAGAGTTCGCATTGGCCATGATCCAGCAAATCCGCATAGGGCGGACGATCCATAGGGTTCGCCCCCACGTCCAAAACCCGTGTCTTTAGCGATAGCTTTAATTCTTCGCTCAAAAAGAGCTCTTTAGTCATCGTCATTGCTCCGCCCAAGTTAGTCGTGGCGCGGGTACATGACTGTTGCAAAGGCTTGATATGAAATTGAATGCGCGCATCAGCTGCCTTCACCCTCCCAATAATCTCGGGTGTCGTTCGGGCGACCAATATGTCCAAAATATTTTTCTGAATAATTTTTACCTGGGTGAATGCCCAGCACACTGAATTTGTCGCTGTCGGGATATTCGACAACATCGGGGTCGGCCATCGTAGACAGGCCAAGATATTTTAACGTCACTATGACTGTATTGATAATTTGATGTGCGGTATCTTTCCCACCGCGAGGAGCATAGTAAACATCGCCCGCCTTGATCGCATATTCACGATCCCCATAGCGGTATGTGCCTGATCCTTCTATTACGACAAACATTTCATCATTGGCCAAATGGTTGTGAAACGGGAACGCGCGTTTGCCCGGCTCGACCTGCACAAACATCGCCCCCAACCCAGTTGATCCCAAAGCCTCGCCCACCTCAGCGATGGCCGCGCCGAACAGGGCGCTGCCGTCTGGACCGAAATGTTCGGTCGGCAGGTCGTGGATATGGACAACCGGAGTGATCATTAGCCGATGACGACCGCAGTGCCAGAGGCCGAGACCATCAACATGGATTGGCCGACGACTTCGTAATCTAGATCAACACCAACAACCGCATTGGCACCAAGCGCGCGCGCGCGTTGTTCCAATTCGTGCAATGCGGTTTCACGGGCATCCTGCAACTTGCTTTCGTAGGCGCCAGACCGACCGCCGATGATGTCCGTTATCCCTGCGAACATGTCGCGAACGATATTTGCGCCCATGATCGCCTCTCCGACCACGATGCCTTTGTATTCGGCAATCTGATAGCCCTCGACACTTGGGGTCGTGGTGACGATCATTTTCGAAGATTTGGACCAGACCATCAGCCAACCGACCCTTCTAGACTGATTGCCACCAATTGTTGCGCTTCCATCGCGAACTCCATGGGCAGTGCCTGCAATACTTCTTTGCAAAATCCATTCACAACCAAGGCCACGGCTTCTTCTTCGTCCATGCCACGTTGGCGGCAATAAAACAGCTGTTCGTCATCGACCTTGGATGTCGTTGCCTCGTGTTCGACGCGGGATGAATTGTTTTTCACCTCGATATAGGGAACCGTGTGTGCACCACATTTATCGCCGATCAACAGACTGTCGCATTGGGTGTAATTGCGGCTGTTTTTCGCCTTTGGATGCATCGACACCAAACCACGATAGGTGTTTTGCGCCACGCCCGCGCTGATGCCTTTCGACACAATGCGTGATTTGGTGTTCTTGCCCAAATGCACCATTTTTGTGCCTGTGTCGGCTTGTTGGTGATTGTTTGCGATCGCGATCGAATAAAATTCGCCTTGGCTTTCATTGCCGCGCAAAATGCAGGACGGATATTTCCAAGTGACGGCGGATCCTGTTTCAACTTGGGTCCACATCACTTTGGACCGATCGCCACGACAATCGGCACGCTTTGTGACAAAATTGTAAATGCCGCCTTTGCCGTTTTCATCACCCGGGTACCAGTTTTGAACCGTGGAATATTTTACCTCGGCGTCTTCTTCGACGATGATTTCAACTACCGCTGCGTGCAGCTGTGCAGTATCGCGTTTGGGTGCTGTACATCCCTCAAGATAGGACACATAGCTGCCCTTATCCGCAATAATCAGCGTGCGTTCAAATTGGCCTGTATTTTCCGCGTTAATACGGAAATAGGTCGACAGTTCCATCGGACAACGGGTGTTTGGCGGAATGTAAACGAACGACCCATCCGAAAACACCGCGCTGTTGAGCGTTGCGTAATAGTTATCGGTTACAGGAACGACTGAGCCTAGATATTTTTTGACCAATTCTGGGTGTTCACGGATCGCCTCAGAAATTGAACAGAAAATCACGCCGGCCTTTTTCAATTCGGCCTGGAACGTCGTCCCGACAGAGACCGAGTCAAACACAGCATCGACCGCGACCTTGCGGCCTTCGGCGGGCATATCTTCTGCTCCGTCAACACCCGCAAGGATCATTTGCTCTTTCAACGGGATGCCCAACTTTTCATAGGTCGCCAAAAGCTTGGGATCCACCTCATCCAAAGATTTAGGTTTTTCCGCCATAGATTTCGGGCGCGCATAATAGTATTGATCCTGAAAATCAATTTCAGGGTAATTTACCATTGCCCATTTGGGTTCTGACATTTTTTCCCAACGCTCGAACGCCGCCAAACGCCATTGGGTCATCCATTCAGGTTCGTCATTTTTATCGGAAATGAGGCGCACGATATCTGGGTTCACGCCTTTCGGGGCGTATTCCATTTCAATCTCAGTTTCCCAACCGTATTTGTAGGTCCCAACCTCAAGAACCGCATCAACCGTTTCTTGAGCAACGCCTTCTTTAACCTCGAGTTTGTCCAAAGCCGCCATGCGTGGCCTCCTATCTGTTGGCCCCGTTTCGGGCCTGAAACTTATTCACATGCGCAATCCACGTCTCTGCGAACTGCATAACATCGTCGTGGGTCGTGTTGACCCCCAAGCTAACACGTAAGGCCGAGGCCGCTTGTGTCTCACTCAATCCCATTGCCCGCAAAACGCGGCTGGATTTAACCTTACCACTGGAACAGGCCGATCCTGCGGACACCGCAAAACCAGAAAGATCCATCTGCATCACTTGGGTTTCCCCTTTCCATCCGTCGGTCACAAACATGGACGTATTCGGAAGACGCGACACAGCATTTCCGACAAAAATAGTCTTATTTGCCGATTGTTCAATGGCCTTTTCTAGAATGTTTCTAAGTTTTTCGACGCGTTCCCACGCACCATCCGCCAAATCTCGGGCTGCGGCCTGTGCTGCGGCACCAAACCCAGCAATCCCGATCAGATTTTCAGTTCCCGATCGACGCCCCATTTCTTGACCGCCCCCCCGTATCTGGGCAGCAATATCCGTACCGCGTCTAACTATTAGTGCGCCAATACCCTTTGGCCCGCCCAATTTATGGGCTGATACGATGGCCATTTGGGCCCCGGACCAATTAAACGCAATTGGCAGCTTGCCAAACGCTTGGGTCATATCAGACATATACAGGCCATCGGGCAAGGTTTGAATAACACCTGTTTCGGAATTGGCGAATTGGATAGCTGATCGGGCTGGATCATCTGTCCTGACATGACCGTTGGTATCCACGGGCAAGGACGTATCGCACCAACTGGTGACGGCATCATGCTCGATCTCGGCACAACTGATACCGTAATCGCGCAAAGCCAAGGCCGCCGCTTCGGTCGCACCAGACGTGAAAATAATATCAGCCCCTTCTGCCCCCAAGGCAGCCGCGATCTGACCACGCGCGCGCTCGATTATCGATTTTGCTGCACGTCCTTCGGTATGGACCGATGAAGGGTTACCGGCATTATCCATCGCCGCAATCATCGCATCACGGGCTTCTGGCCGCAGGGGCGTCGTTGCATTATGATCAAGATAACAACGCATCAATCTTCGTCCACGATGGAAAACAGCGTCGGCACCGCTGGACAAGGCGCAAGCGCGTTTTCAACCACATCGGACAGACGTGTTTGATGCAAGAACACATATACATGCGCTGACAGGCTTTCCCACAATCGATTGTTCAAAGATTGCGATTTCGATCCTGACAATGCACCCGTCGCACCCGCCCCTTTGTGAAGCGCATCAATGGTTTCATCGACAGCCGATAGCACATCAAAGACCCGAATATCTGAGGTCGAGCGCGCCAGCTTATATCCACCTCCTGGCCCACGCACCGATTCGACCAAACCTGCACGGCGCAATTTGACGAAAAGTTGCTCAAGATAGGCCAACGAAATATCTTGACGCTTTGAGATATCCCCCAAAGTAATCAAACTTTCAGCAGGTTGCAGCGCCATATCCGTCAGCGCGATCATTGCATATCGGCCTTTTGTGCTCAGTTTCATGATTAATTGATCCGCAAATTCATTGACCTTGGCCATCACAGGGATTATCTGAAGATAACCATCAGGATACCCTGATTTAGAATAGTTCTAAGATGGTTGACTTAATTTGTCAAGAATTAGCAACCCCTGAGGAGAGACAGTACTCTATGCCCGAGGTTATTTTTGCAGGCCCAGAAGGCCGCCTAGAAGGTCGTTATCATCCACAAAAAGATCGTGACGCCCCGATTGCAATCGTGCTGCATCCTCACCCGCAATTTGGCGGGACGATGAACAACAAGGTCGTCTATAATCTGCATTATGCGTTCTATAACATGGGGTTCACGGTTCTGCGGTTTAATTTCCGCGGCGTAGGCCGGTCGCAGGGCGAATATGACCAAGGTATTGGCGAGTTGTCTGATGCGGCGTCTGCGTTAGATTATTTGCAATCCATGAACAACAATTCCAAACATTGTTGGGTAGCCGGATTTAGTTTTGGCGCGTGGATTGGGATGCAGCTTTTGATGCGTCGCCCTGAAATCACGGGATTTATTTCCTTGTCGCCTCCTGCAAATATGTACGACTTTTCGTTCCTAGCCCCCTGCCCATCGTCTGGATTGATTATCAACGGGACTGCGGATCGCATTGCACCGCCTTCGGACACCGAGGCATTGGTTGATAAGTTAAAAGCCCAACGTGGTATCACAATCACGCACACCCAACTTGAAGGCGCTGGTCACTTTTTTGAAGAGCCACACATGGACCCGATGATTGAACACGTCACCGGCTATGTGAAACGTCGCCTCACCGAAACATCACGATAATAAGATGAGTGTCATTGACGATCTTGCCGATGCGCTTGCCAAGGACGCAATCGTTTTGGCCAACCAATTGGGTGACGATGACATTATCTATAAAACCGCCAAAATTTTGTCGGCCACATCCTCGACAATGGAAGAGGCATACATGACCTGGATCCGCGTGCGTCTTGCAGAGCGTCGTGCGCGGATGTTTTTAAGCGAAGAAGCCAACAAAATTAAGGCAGCAAAGACAAAATAGTCTAATCTATACGATCTGCAGCGATGACACCGTAAAAGGTTTGCCCTGCAAAGGCCGCCCCCAGCATGGCCCCTTCTTTCGTTGGATCGTTGGTGAAAAAACCACCCGACAGGTCGGCCTTTGCGCCATTGTATCCAACCTCACCGGAAAACGCGCCTGTTTTGTCCATGATAGCAGAGACATCCAATTGATGTGCAGGTACATTCCCCAAAAGCCGCGGAACGCTCCACCCCAGTTGCAGTGTCAGATCAATTTTACTGGATAGCTTTGATTGCCCCGACACAAGTGTCACCTGACCACTGTAATAGATGTCATCGGATCCATAGACAGGACCAAATGCACCCTCGGCCTGTGTGAAAGGTTGACCGTCGATGTGCCCTGCCACGACAACATATCCCAGATCGCGCGCAGCCAAGTATTGCGCTTGCGCATCTTGCCCCGCGGCGACGTCATCGACCCATTTGGGCGACGGCAGATCATACATTGTGCCATCCACAGCGATCTGAAACCTGTCGCCATCTAGAACCAAGTTTTCGGTGTTGTACACATAGCGCGTATCTGGGACGGCTTTGAGCGTGGTTTCACCACCGCCGCCGCCGCCACTACAGGCGGCCAAGACGCTAAGCGTGCTTATGATATAAAAAACCTGTTTCATACTTAACCAAGTACGAACGACACGTTAATAAACAGTTAATTCTGAGCGCTATTTTTTGTTGCAGCTGCAGATTTAACAACTTTTTCAGCAAGGTCCCGCGCAATCGCAAAAGCGCCTTTGATTTTATCTGCATCTTTGACCCAATCGCGGCGGATCACGATCTTGTTGTCTTTGATTTTGGCAAAGCCACGCTGATCCTGAATAAAGTCCACCAATCCCTGAGGTGATGCAAATTTATCGTTGTGGAATTGGATTGTTGCACCTTTGGGGCCGCCGTCCAGTTTGGCGATACCTGCCTTTTTGCACATAGCCTTGATGCGGACCACCAACATCAACGTATTGACCTCGCGGGGTAATTTGCCAAATCTATCAATCAATTCAGCTGCAAATCCTTCTAACTCGACCTTAGTCGTCAGATTGGACAAACGCCGATATAGACCCAAGCGCACATCCAGATCGGGCACATAGTCTTCTGGAATCAAAACCGAAACGCCTAAGTTTATCTGGGGTGCCCATTGACCATCATCATCGGACAGGCCTTGGGTTTCACCTGACCGGATTTTGGCAATCGCCTCTTCTAACATCGACTGATAAAGTTCATAGCCGACGTCGCGCATATGGCCGGATTGCTCTTCGCCCAAAAGATTTCCGGCCCCGCGAATATCCAAATCTTGGCTTGCCAAGGTAAAGCCCGCACCAAGGGTGTCCAGCGACCCCAATACCCGCAGCCGTTTTTGCGCAGTGGCGGTCAACTTCATCCGCGGTTGGGTCGTCAAATATGCATAAGCGCGTGTTTTTGATCGTCCAACCCGACCACGAATTTGATAAAGCTGCGACAACCCAAACATATCCGCACGATGCACAATCATTGTGTTTGCGGTCGGAATATCCAAACCCGATTCAACAATCGTTGTTGCCAAAAGGATGTCGTATTTCCCGTCATAAAACGCATTCATCCGATCATCCAATTCGCCGGCCGCCATTTGGCCGTGCGCGACGACATAGGACAATTCAGGCAATTGATCGCGCAAGAATTCCTCGATCTCGGGCAGATCACTGATCCGTGGCACAACATAAAACGATTGGCCGCCGCGATAATGTTCGCGTAACAATGCCTCGCGGATTGTGATCGCGTCAAATTCGCTAACATAAGTGCGGATTGCCAAACGATCCACAGGGGGCGTGCCGATGATCGACAGATCGCGCACACCCGTCAAAGACAGCTGCAACGTTCGTGGAATTGGCGTCGCGGTTAAGGTCAATACATGGATATCAGACCGCATTTGTTTCAGACGCTCTTTGTGCTGAACGCCGAAATGTTGTTCTTCGTCAATGATCAAAAGGCCAAGGTTTTCAATGCGCACCTGTTTGGACAAAACCGCATGCGTGCCGATCACGATATCGACGGTTCCGTCTGCCAAACCTTTGCGTGTTGCCTCGGCCTCTTTGGCACCAACAAAGCGTGACAATTGTCTCACCTGCAGCGGGAAACCACGGAAACGATCTTTAAAGCTCGAAGCGTGCTGGCGCGCCAATAGCGTTGTTGGCGCAATAACAGCCACCTGTTTTCCAGACATCGCTGCAGCAAAAGCCGCACGCATCGCCACTTCGGTTTTGCCAAAACCGACATCACCACAAATCAGACGATCCATAGGACGGCCTGCGTCCAGGTCATTTAACACATCTTCGATTGCGCTCAGCTGATCATCGGTTTCTTGATACGGAAAACGGGCGCAAAATGACTCCCACATGCTATCAGGCGGGTTCAAAATTGGCGCTTTGCGTAATTCGCGTTCTGCTGCAACACGGATCAAACGTTCTGCCATATCGCGAATGCGCTGTTTTAGCTTGGCTTTTTTGGCCTGCCACGCGCCACCGCCCAATTTATCCAACAGCCCCTCTTCGTGACCATAACGGGACAAAAGTTCGATATTTTCTACTGGCAAATACAAACGTGCCTGTTCAGCATATTCAATCAACAAACACTCGTGTGCGGCCCCTGCAGCGGTAATCACTTCTAGCCCGTGATACCGACCAATCCCGTGATCTATATGAACCACCAAGTCACCGGGTGAAAGGCTTTGTGCTTCGGTCAGGAAATTGTCAGCTTTGCCACGTTTTTTGGTTTGCCGGATCAAACGGTCGCCCAAAACATCCTGTTCAGAAATCACGGTAAGATCTGGTGTTTCAAATCCATGATCCAGAGCCCACACCGCAAGGTAAAGCCCACGTTTTCCGATCCGCGTGCCATTCATTATTGGAATAACCTCGGCAAGGCCTTCGTCTTCGATCAATCCCGATATTCGTTCGCGCGCGCCCTCTGAATAACTGGCAATGACGACTGGACCCTTTTCAATCTTTACTTTAATATGTGACGCTAAAGCGCCAAAAAGACTAATATTTTCCTGTTGTCTCTCGGGTAAAAAATCTCGACCAATGCGCCCGCCTGCGTCAATGACGCTAGGACCGCTGGCCTGTGGCAAAGGATGAAAATTTAACACGCGACGCCCTGAAACCGCCCTATCCCATGCAACATCATCCAGATACAACAAGTCGGGCGGTATCGGTTTATAAACCGAGTCAATACGCCCCTTTTGCGCCATTGCAATCTTGCGTGTTTCATACTGATCTTGAATGGTTTCCCAACGTGACACCCGCGCAGCGGTGGTTTGATC
>Ga0181607_10004966_pt1 | contig 11289 bp, 8 predicted proteins | sample 041ome_9_FD_132420 | JGI IMG/M metagenome (GOLD analysis project Ga0181607, IMG submission 132420) | Coastal salt marsh microbial communities from the Groves Creek Marsh, Skidaway Island, Georgia - 041413US metaG (megahit assembly) | ecosystem: Environmental > Aquatic > Marine > Intertidal zone...
CCAGGCAACCTGGAGATCCTTGAAATTGTCCGCATTGATCTGGTCGAGCGGTGAATAACGATGGCTGGCCAGGTTGGCACCATACGTTGTCCATTCGCCGTCCCGCTGTTCCGGGGTGATGTCGGACTGGGCATGGGCATGCCCTGCCAGCATCAGCAGGGTAGCAGGCAGCACCAGGCGGAAACGCGTCAGAAAGGCGTTGGCAGTAAACATTGGTATTCCCCCGCAAAACTTGTCTTTGTTTTTGTGGTTGCTGTTCGTGCTATCGGACGTTTGGGTGCTGCGGTCATTATCCGGCAGCCAGGCGACGTTACTTTGTTACTGGCCTGGTGGCGGTGTTTCAAACGGCATCCTGGCCAGCAGGGTGTTATCCGCTGCCAGCGGCTGGCTGCCCAGTGGCAGACCGTTGTACCAGAGTATGTAGGTCAGCAGGTCGACACTTTCCGCCTGGCTCAGGCTGCCGGGTTTTTCCGGTGGCATGGTCAGGATGCGATCGACCAGGGCCAGTAAAGGTTCACCATCCCACACACCGCTGAACTGTGGTCCGGCCAACGGTGGGGCCTGGTCCTGTCCGTTCATCATTTCCCCGTGACATGCCAGGCAATGCTGGTAATACAGGACCTGTCCGCGAATGGCCTGCTCTTCATTGTAAACACCATCACGTACAGACGGTACGCGCTCCTGGGCGATGACGGGAGTGGTTAGGGCATGGAAGCTGAACAGACCGGCCAGCGCGGCAGACGAGATGATTTTCACGAAAAAACGGTGTTCAGGTACGTATTTGCACACAGGTTAATGATCATATGATTGCCGCAATGTACGCCAACACACGACACCCGTCAAATACCGCCTGGGCCATATTTCTTGCCCATTTGCAGGGCAATTTGCCGTATCAACCTGGTCCGATATACTGCCTGCATGGAAGTCAAACTGTTCCCCAATCCGCGCCGTCCCGGCGTCGGTCAACGCCCCAAGAAAGAAGCCCAGAGACCCCTGTTGCCCCAGCATGCCCGACTCTGTCCGGTGCTGGAAGCCGGCAGTGCCATGGGCGCACTGGTGTACCCGCCGCTGGAAAAGAACGAGCAGTTTTCCATCGGCTATGAGGGGGAAGGGATATACCAGTTTACCTACGCGGTGAATCCGACAGGCACACAGTGGGAGCAGGTGTTTGCCATTACCTACCGGCTGGCAGTCGGTGGCATCGGCATGCGCAAGGAAGACATTCAGTTGTTCGTGCCCGAGACGCCGGGCTTTCGTGAAACGGCGCAGGCCATCGCCCGCATGTTCATCGTGCCGGATGACATGGGCACCCCAACCGGTGGTGTCACCCTGCGTGGCGCGTACAACTTCCAGACCCCGGAGGGTTGGGATACCGTTTACTCCGGCATCATCAACAACATTGAACGCCCGATTGCCCCGGTGCTGACCATTCGCGTGGAAACGGACTGGCATATGCACGATACCGAATTCCGCTACGTGCTTTCCGAAGGCGAAGCCATTTCAGTGTCACACAGCCTACCAATCGGCCAGGTGTATTTCATTCCGCGTGAAGAGGTCTCGTTCAGGGATGGCACCGAAGCGGAAGCCGAGGCACGCCTTGCCACCAGCAAGGCGTTTTACGACACCAAGGCCACGCTCAAGAAGAAGACGCCTTACGGCCTCGAATACAGCCCGCATTACCAGCAGTTAAGCCGCGCGCAGAAGAAAAAAAATACCGACCATTAATTCGGTGACAGTTAACTTAATTCCCTTCAATCCGGTGAAATAATTTGGGGGATTTCGGGGGACAGTTTACCTATTCAGCTACTACCTATTCAGCTTCTAGTAAGAATTAATCAATGTACTGTCCCCAAAGTCTTCAAGAAGAACCTATTGAGTAAACTGTCCCCAAATTAGTTGTTGCGGTAATTCTCCAGATCATCTTCCCACAACCCACGACTGCAGGCGTATTCTGACGTGACGTCATCTGCCATGCGCTGGTAGTAGGCAATGCGGTGCTGGGGACCGTCATAGTAGGCGGGATCGGTGACGGTGAGATCGACCACCAGCACATCGTCATTGAGTGCCGGTACCACTCCAGCCAGGAAACCCTGGCGCTGGACAGGCATTTGATCCATTGTGGTCATGGAGAAGCGCTCGACAATACGGGCATCCTCACTGCGTGGCCAGGGCGCCAGTGGCCACGGTTCGAAAATCTTTGTATCTACCACCAGGGTATCGCCATCCCACTCGCCGCTGGAGTGACCGACATTGGTCGGAAATGCGGTCTCGGGATGCGCGCGGCCGTCGATGAACACGCGCCGCACCTGCGTCTCCAGTTCGGCCACCATGAGAATCCTGGAATCATTCTGCACAAACTCGATGGGATAGGAGACCAGCGACAACATCACACCCGGCATGCCGGAGCCGACGCAGGCAGCGCCCGCTTCGGGCAGTTCACTGAACTGCGCGCGGAAAGCATCCAGCCGCTCACGGCCTTCCTCGCTGTACACCGGTGCGGTGCTGTCCCCGTCAGGATTGACCACACCCACAGCCATCCATACCCCTGACAGGTCAGGTGGCGATGCTTCAGCTGTCGTTTCAGGAACAGGTGCCGGTGCCGCGGATGGTGCCGGTGCTTGCCGGGCGCCCTGGTCACAGCCTGCCAGAAGCGAGGCCGCACAAAGCAGAAAACCGGAGGCTATATTTCGGTGTAAGGTCATACGTTTCCCCTGTGATGTTTCATGGTGCCGTTCTTGCTGACGGTTATGCCAAAGTGTAATTCACTCCGCGCGTTTTGATAATGAAAAAGCCCGGCAATAACCGGGCTTTTTCTGTATTTCCATAGGTACTGTCGTGATCAGTTGATCTTCAGCGGGTCATAGTCCGGTGAACACACTTCCACGATACAAAGGGATTCCAGGGTGCGCCCTTCCCGCGGCGCCTCCATGCCCTGCTCTGCCATGACCTGGCGCATGTATGCGGCAGTCTCCGGATGTGGAATAGCGGACTGTACACCCACACGGACCAGACCGTCGGCATAATCGATCGGCAGCCAGGTGTGGGCAGCCAGTTCGGGGCTGCCGCGGTTGTCGGTGTTGCCAAAGTCGCGCACGTCGAGACGACCGCCGGCTTCAACCAGGATACGGGCCACTTCCGTCGCCCCTTTGTGGCCAGCGCCGTGCAATGCAGTCCGACCAGTATCGGCCTGGAAGTTTGGATCAATGCCAAGATCAAGCAGCAGCTTCACGGCCTCGATGGTCTGACTGGTAGACCACTCACTGGTCACACCTTCCACCCAGCCGATACCGGATGCCACGGCCAGCGGTGTGACACCCAGTTCAGTGTTGATATGGGGATCAGCGCCGTATTCCAGCAACAGTTTCATCAGGGGGACATCCCCGGACTGGGAAGCACGCAGGAATGCACTGGCGCCGTTTTCATCCAGCCACTGGTTGGTGAATACCGTGCGCGTTTCCGTGCTTTCTATCAGCCGGGCATTTACCTGGGCGCCGGCCTCCAGCAGGATCTTGATGTATTCCAGGTGATCCATGTCCGGCTCGCGGGTTGGGTAATCTCCCCCCTCCACGTTGCGGTTGTCGGTGGCCAGGTACAGGTTTGTCCAGCCACCCTTGTTCGCGATATTGACGTCGGCACCGTGCTCCAGCAGGAATTTGCCCATCTCGTAGTAGCGGTTCTGGGTGGCTGCCAACAGGGGCGTCCAGCCGTAACGGGTGGTCTGATTGACATCACCACCTTCTTCCAGCAATACCCGCGCGACCTCAATAGCACCGGTACGGGCGGCATACACTAGCGGGGTCAGCTCACCGCCATCGGGTTCACGCGGGCCACGGTTGAAATCATCGAACCGCCCGGGTTGTCCGGAAACCACGGCAAAACCGAGGCCGGCACGCTCGAAGGTACCACAGATATCCGCCTGGCTCATCCTGTCGTTTTCCACCAGATTCACCAGTGCCGGGTCGATCACCTCGCCTGTTGTTCCACGCACAACAAGATCCTGAAGAAGCGACAGGTCTGGCTCGGACTGCTCACACAGGACAACAATAGTCTGGCGACGCACATTCAGGCGCGGGTCATCAGAGTTGCCCAGTGCGGCCGAGCGACCATCACGCATGACCGGGGCGGACGTGGCCGCCACATCGGCGCCATGCTCGATCAATACCTTAGCGACATCGGCATGACCCTGGTCCGCAGCCTGCATCAGGGCTGTCGTGCCGCGTTCGGCTTCTGCCGCATTGGGGTCGGCCCCGGCATCCAACAAGGCTGCAACCGCCTCAACCACACCGGAACGGGCTGCCAGCATGAGTGGGCGACGGCCCAGCGGCAGTTCCTCGTTGGCATCGGCACCGCCGGCCAGCAGGACTTCAATCATGTCAGTATCACCGCGGCGAGCAGCGAGCCACAACGGGGTGGAACCATTGCGGTTGCCCATATTGGGATCGGCACCGTGGTCCAGCAGGAATTTCGCCAGTTCCTCATCGCTGTTGTAAGCAGCCCACTGCAGTGCCGTGGCACCGTCAGCCTGCGCGGCATTGACGTTGGCACCGCTGTTGATGAGCTCACGCACCAGCTCGGCATTGCCCTGCATGGCCGCATCCACCATGCCGCTCTGGGCGAAAGCGAATGGGCTTGCAGAGATCACGGCTGCCAGGGCGACAGATTTCAGTAACTTGTTGTTCATGGACATATCAATTCTTTTCATTCAATTCAATAGTTCATTCAGTTCAAGTACCGGCAGTACCGGTACAGCATCTTTAACTTATCAGGTAAGTCCGGGTGACCGCTGGTGTCGGTCAGTTGATTTCCACCGGGTTGTAATCCGGCGAACACACTTCCACGATACAAATGGATTCCAGCGTTCTTCCCACCGGCGGTGTATCAAGCCCCTGTTCCAGCATCATGTTACGCATGGCGTCGGCCGTTTCAGGGTGAGGAATGGCAGACTGCACACCCACACGGACCAGTCCGTCGGCATAATCAATCGGCAGCCAGGTATGGGCAGCCAGTTCCGGGCTGCCACGGTTATCGGTATTGCCGAAATCACGCACATCCAGACGGCCGCCAGCGGCCACCAGCATTCTTGCCACTTCAGTAGAGCCTTTATGGCCGGCACCATGCAGCGCAGTGCGTCCGGTGTCAGCCTGGTGATTCGGATCAATGCCAAGATCCAGCAGGAGTTTCACAGCGGCTATGGTTTGTGCGATGGACCATTCGCTGGTCACCCCCTCTACCCAACCAATACCGGCGGCAACCATCAGCGGCGTCACACCGAGCACGGTGTTGATATGGGGGTCAGCTCCGTATTCCAGCAGCAGTTCCATCAGGGGAACATCGCCGGATTGTGAGGCGCGCAGGAAAGCGGTTGCGCCATTTTCATCAAGCCACTGGTTGGTAAAGACAGTGCGGGTTTCCGTGCTTTCGATGAGACGGCCATCCACATCCGCGCCAGCCTCAAGCAGCAGGCGAATGTAGTCCAGGTGGTCCATGTCCGGCGCGCGGGTCGGATAGTCTCCGCCTTCCACGTTGCGATTGTCAGTGGCCAGGTACAGATTGGACCAGCCGCCCTGGTTGGCCAGGTTTACATTGGCACCATGGGCAATCAGGAACTTGCCCATCTCATAATTTCGGTTCTGGGTCGCAGCCAACAAGGGTGTCCAGCCATAGCGGGTGGCGCGATTGACATCAGCGCCGGCATCCAGCAGCACCTGTGCGGCCTCGATGGCACCGGAGCGGGCGGCATAAACCAGCGGGGTCAGTTCGCCGCCATCGGGCTCCTTGACGGCATTGCGGTCAGCGGAAGCATTGCCACCGCGACGGCCCTGGCAGATACCAATGGCATTCTGTTCACAGCCGCAAACATTGCGTGCCGTGAAGGCACTGGCAACGACTTCATCTTTGGATTCATTGTCAGCCGCGGCATTGAGCACATCCAGACTGGGCGGTCCCTGCTCACACAGAATAGCCTGCACCTGGCGCCGCACCGATTCGCGCGGATCGCCGGCCTTGCCCAGGGCTGCGGTACGTTCGCCACGCAGGACCGGGGCAGACCTGGCTTCGATATTGGCGCCGCGGGCAATCAGGACCGACAGCACATCGGCATGGCCCTGGTCGGCAGCCTGCATCAGTGCCGTGGTGCCGCGTTCGGTTTCGGCCGCATTCGGGGCAGCACCGGCATCCAGCAGCACATTGACCGCATCCACCACGCCGGAACGGGCAGCCAGCATCAGCGGGCGGCGGCCAAGCGGCAGTAATTCATTGGCATCGGCTCCGGCGGCCAGGAGGGCCGAGATGACCCTGGCTTCGCCGCGGCTGGCGGCCAGCCATAGCGGCGTGGAGCCGTTGCGATTGGCAAGATCAGGTGTGGCGCCGGCGTCCAGCAGTGCCTGGACCATGTCGGTGTCGCCGTAATACACCGCCCAGTGCAGCGCGGTCGCACCATCATTCTGGCGCGCATCGAGATCTGCCCCTTGGGCAATAAGACGGGAAACGGTTTCTCTTTGACGCTGCATGGCCGCATCAGCCAAGTCAGCCTGGGCGAATGCCGCACCAGCAAACAAGCCGCCGGCAATAACCAGACTCGCTAACATGACGGTTTTCATGTCAGGACGAAACCTCTGGATGGTTACCGGCATGGGCTGGGTCACACGATGGCGTGAACGTCTAGACCAGTTTTTCGAGACGCCCGGTGCTGTCACCGAAACCGTCGCGATGGATATCGAACTGGTCGAGGATACTCAGCAACAGGTTGCCCGTTGGCACCGACTTGGTCGGGTAGGCAAGATGACGTCCGCCTTTCAGGCGACCGTTGTTGCCACCGAGCAGGACATGCGGCACATCATAGTGCAGATGCTGGTTCGGATTACCCATGTTGCTGCCGTACAGCACCAGAGAGTGATCCAGCAGGCTGCCGTCGCCGTCATCGGTGTTCTTCAACTTGTCGATGAAGTAGGCCAGCATCTTGACGTGATACTGGTTGATCTTCGAGAACTCGTTGATACGACCGGGATCTTCACCGTGGTGTGAACCACCATGGAAGCCCAGGGTCGGGGCATCGGATTCGGGATAGACACGACCGGTTAGGTCACGGGCAAACAGCATGGTGCTGACACGGGAAATATCGGCCTGCCAGGCCAGGGCCAGCAGGTCGAACATCAGCTTGGCATGCTCATCAAAAGACTGGGGAATACCCGGCGGAATATCGAAGCTTTCCGGCGCAGAGGTGGTAGCGCTGGCTGCGATCTGCAGGCGACGCTCAATCTCACGCACGTTCTCAGTAAAGCTGTCCAGGCGCGCCCGGTCAGGTTCGCTGATTTCCTTGCGCATGTCGGCAATCTTGCCAGTGATCGAATCGAGAATACTCTGGTTGCGCTCACGACGGGCAGCACGCTGTTCCGGTGAGGAGCCGCTGCCGAACATGCGTTCAAACACGACCTGCGGATTCAGTTCCATTGGCAGAGGCGTGGTGGGTGAGGCCCAAGCGATGGTGTTGGTGTACACACAGCTGTAACCTTCGCCACAGTTACTGGAACCGGAACCGGGGTCTTCCAGGGAGATTTCCATGGAGGGCAGCAGTGTGCCCTGGCCGATTTTCTCGGCAATGATCTGGTCAATGGTGTGACCGGCAAATACGTCGGCACCGGCAGTCTTCTTGGGCTTTTCAGCACCCAGAAAGGCGGCAGCTACCCAGTGGTCGGCACCGGTTTCACCGGGAGGCGGCTCACTGGACGTGGCATGCAGGCCAGTCAGGATGTTCAGGTGTTCACGATAAGGCTCAAGCGGTTTCCAGACGAACGGCAGTTCGGCAGGCAGGGCGCCTTCCTTTTCAGGCACCCAGTAACCGGGTGCGACACCATGCGGTACGAAACCACCGAAGAAACGCTGGGGCGGGACGGCGGCCGTTTCAGATTGCGCAGTGGCCGCTGGAATCATGGCATCCAGCAAGGGCATGCTCATCGCTACGCCTGTGCCCCGCAGGAGCTGGCGTCGTGAAATATGCTTCTTAGTAATCAACATTGGCTACATCCTCGCTTTCGGCGGATTTCTGGTTCATGGTAAAGGCCGGGCTTTGCACGACCCCCATAACCAGGGAAGAAAATTTGTAATCGTCCTCGGCAGCCTTTTCTGCAACAGCGCGCAGCAGGGGCATATCCTCGATTTCAATACCACGACCCATGGCGTAGGTAAGCAGTTTTTCGGTAACCACCTGGGCAAACAGGTCTTGTTTCAGCACGGTAAACTCGCGCAGGCTTTCAATGCCATTGAGCGGAATCTCGTCGTTGGTCACGCCGGTCGGGTCAACCGGAATGCCATTGTCTTTTTGGCGCCAGCGTCCGACGGCATCGAAGTTTTCCATGGCAATACCCATCGGCTCGAACAGCATGTGGCAACCAGCACAGGTAGGGTTGGCACGGTGCGCTTCAAGACGGGCACGCAGCGTGGTGGGTGCCGCACCTTCTTTCTCGGTGAGATCGGTTTCCACCCCTGGGGGCGGGTCAGGCGGACTGACATCCAGGAAGGTTTCTAGGAACCATTTGCCGCGTTTGATCGGTGAGGTGCGGGCGGCATCGGAAGTGATGGTCAGCAGCGCACCTTTACCCAACAGGCCGCGACGCATATCCAATTCAGGTCCCAGCTCGACACGACGGAACTGCTCTCCATACACATCCGGAATACCATAGTGCTTGGCCAGGCGCTCGTTCACGAACGTGTAGTCAGCCGTCAGCATGTCGGTGATGCTACGGTCTTCCTGAATGACGCTGGCAAAGAACAGCTCAATTTCCTTGCGGAAGGCTTCGCGCAGCGTGCTGTCAAAGTCCGGGAACAGATCTACCACCGGTTCGCTGGCCGCCATGCCGCGCACGTTCAGCCACTGGCCGGTAAAGTTGGTAATGAATTGGTCGGCACGCGGATCAGCGATCATGCGCTGGACTTGGGCCTCGAGAAATTCCGGCTCATGCAGCTTCTGCTGGGTCGCCAGGTCGATGAGTTCCTGGTCAGGAATACTGCTCCACAGGAAGAACGACAGGCGGGAAGCCAGTTCCAGGTCGCCGATGATGTAAGGCTGGCCCGGTTCAACACCGGCCGGCTCGATTTCGGAACGATAGATGAATTCCGGGTCGGCCAGGATGCGCTGGATGGCACCTTCGACACCGTAGTCAAAGCTACCGCCCTCTTCGCGACCGACATAGAAGAAGTCCATGATTTTATCGACATCCGACTCTGTGGACGGACGGCGATAGGCCTTGGTCAGCAGCGTGGAGATAATCTGGCGTGCACAGTTGGCTTCCTGGCTCACACTCTGCGGGTAGCACTCGAAAATCTGGTCACGGCTCTGTTTCTCAGTGGCCGGGGTGCCATTGTAGGGGCCTTCAATAAAGACCTGGCCCACGTGCGGATAGAACGTGTAACCCGCAATGGAGCCTGGTGAATTCATGGTGCGCTGGAACGACTTATTCAGGCCGGTATCCGGCAGGTCGCTGGTCGCCAGGAAAGTCACACCGACTTTGTGGAAGCCGGCCTTGATCGGAATCGCCGGCGTGCGGCCGCCATTACCTTCCTGGTTGCCGATTTCGGAATCCCAGTCATATAGGTAGACGCGCTCACCATCGATGGTGACTTCCAGCTTCTCGCCCCTGACATTACCCAGGACGCGGGTAAAGTAACCGGTCATGCCCTTGACGGTAAAGACGTACTCACCGTCAGCGGGAAATTCGTGTTCGATCAGCATGCCGCCGCGGGTCCCGAAAGGCAGGCCTTCGATATGAGCGGTCTGGGAAGTATCCACAGGCACATCAAACACGGCCAGGGTCGGCGCGGTTTCAGTACCCACTGCCAGGCGGGCAATGTTGCCGGCTGCGGTCAGGTAGGCTTCCATCAGGGCAGGCGACGTGGTCAGGGTACCGGCCATGTTGTCAAAACCGTGGCTGGAGTCATCCGGCGGCAGGAAACGCGTGGCATCGATATTCAGTGCCAGCAGGTCGCGGATGGCGTTGGTGTATTCGGTCCGATTGAGGCGATGAAGGCCGGGCGCAGGCAGATGCACTGGCTCCTTAGCCGCATGTTCGTCAATGGCATCCGCCAGTTGGGCAGCCATCCTCTGGACGACTTCATAATCCGGGCGTTCTTCACCCTTGGGCGGCATCAGGCCAGCACGCAGACGACGGATAACCTGTTCGCCCATTTCGGGGAACTGGCCAATGTTGTGGCCGCCAATGCCTTCCAGATCAATACCACCGGCATAATCGTCAAAGTTATGGCACTTGGTGCAATACTGGTCCAGGAGCTTGCCTACCTCCTCCGATTCCTGGGCGGAGGCAGCCTGTATGGCACAGGCAATAGCGGCACCCGCCAGCAATTTGAAGCCGGTCAGCGCCCTGGATTTGCCATTGGCGGGATTCAGAATGGACTGCTTCTGCATTGTTGATAATTCCCCTTGATACCCGTCATACGGGTCTTTCTGAGCTTCAGTTCAGGCACCGTTGCCAAAAGCCTGAGCCTGGTGTGTTTCAATGTTCTATATAGTACCCATTAATAGGGAACAAATTTTATTCGATTGTGCAAAAAAACAGGAAAATCTTTTGAAAACAGCACTTTTTGAGCGTTTTCAGAGGTCTAGGGCACGATCGGACTGGTGCGACCAATAGCCTGCCCTTCCTGGTTTACCATAAGGTCCGGGGCATAATTGGACTGCTGGCAAAGGTACTCGAAAAGCTCCTCGTCACCATGCCAGGTCAGGTGGACGGAACCTTCCACCGGAGTCTCATACGTGGCCGGGTCTTCCATCACAAACCGGTATTCCATGTTGTCGCGGTCTGTGCGGGTGTAATACTCGATAACGTGGGCCGTTTCCGTGTGCGGCAGCCCGCGGCGCTCAAACCAGAATTCGGTATTGTATCCCACGGAATCAATGACCAGGGTGTCGTCTTCCCACCAGCCTATAGAATGTCCGTAGTTGTTCGGTTCCGGGTCAACCGGATGGGAGCGGCCGTCCATGTAGATTTCACGCCAGGTGTGCGGGCCGCCAATATCGAATATGTAGAGGCGCTGCAGCGCTGAAATATCGACAATTTCCACGCCATAAGGCGTCAGCAGCTGACGCACGCCACCGGATGCCTTGCAGCGGGCATGGGGTTCCAGGTCATGGGTCTGGCGATCCTCGTACAGACCCTGCGCCCAGGGCTTCATCTTGACCTCGTCAAAGTTGAAGCGCGGGCCGCGCTCGCGGTAATCGGGAACCCAGATGCCGACAAAATCACCCGTTTCACCACTGATCAGGATGCTGCCGTCAGG
>Ga0181607_10004981_pt1 | contig 11272 bp, 10 predicted proteins | sample 041ome_9_FD_132420 | JGI IMG/M metagenome (GOLD analysis project Ga0181607, IMG submission 132420) | Coastal salt marsh microbial communities from the Groves Creek Marsh, Skidaway Island, Georgia - 041413US metaG (megahit assembly) | ecosystem: Environmental > Aquatic > Marine > Intertidal zone...
TCAAACGGCCGAGGCCATCGCCGATATAACCTCGAGTGGGGAAACGCTGCGGGCCAATCACTTGCGCATTCTGCAAGACGGGTTGGTGCTTAAATCGCAGGCCACGCTGTTTCGCGCCCGCGGTACGTTATTGAACGCGCAGATGACCGAGGCGTTAGCGGCATTGAAAGCCCGCTTGCAGCTTTAAAACACTCCGATATCGGCCAAAGCCCCCGCCAATTCGACGGGCAAATCCTCTTCGTCTTGACGGTTGCCAGGTAAATCGGCTGGCGCCTGTTCGGGTTTTAAATAGCGCCATCCTTGGAAGGGGCGCTTTGGCGCCAAATGGGTGCGGATAATCTCGGGGTCAAGCACGATGGCACAGCGTCTGATGCCGTCTTCGCGATATATTTCATCCAGGCGTAAAATTTTTTGCCGACATTGCAGCTGCCCTTTGATGACCCAATAGATCGAGCCCCCGTTGAGCAAATCCGCCTCGCGCTTTGGCCACATCCGCGTGACATGGCGGGGCGCCCCATCCTCAGCTTGGGCGCGCTTCGTGGCCTGCCAGGCGCGCAGATCCTCAACGCCTTCGCTGCCAACGCTCAACTTTACCAGATGGATTAAACCTGCCATTTGATTTTCCAAAACTGCTTAAATCGTAAGTTAACTTTTTCAGATGATTTGGCAAGTTGACCTGACGCAGATGCCGTTTTAGGCTGGAGGCCCCGTGAATGATAGTCATCCGCCTCATTGCCTTTTTGTGAGGCGCGTCTGCCCGTAAGCCAAAGGATCTGATATGAGCCGATTTTCTGCACCGATTGCCGAACAGATTTGGGATATGAAATATCGGTTGAAAACGGCGGATGATGAACCGATCGATTCTTGCGTCGAAGAGAGCTGGCGGCGCGTTGCCAAGGATCTGGCCCGCGTTGAGGCAGAGCCCGGTATTTGGGAAGAAAAATTCTACGCCGCTTTGGAAGATTTTAAATTTTTGCCCGCCGGGCGGATTGCCGCTGGCGCCGGGACTCAGCGCAAAGTCACGCTGTTCAATTGCTTTGTGATGGGCACGGTGCCCGATGATATGGGTGGTATTTTTGATATGCTCAAGGAAGCCGCGCTGACCATGCAGCAGGGCGGAGGCATCGGGTATGATTTCAGCACGATCCGCCCCAAAGGCGCTTTGGTCAAGGGCGTGGCTGCGGATGCATCGGGGCCGCTCTCGTTCATGGATGTCTGGGACAGTATGTGCCGCACTATTATGAGCGCGGGATCGCGTCGTGGCGCGATGATGGCCACATTGCGCTGTGATCACCCGGATATTGAAGATTTTATTGCTGCGAAATCGGATCCGGCGCGGTTGCGCATGTTCAATGTTTCGGTGCTGGTAACCGATCCGTTTATGGAGGCGGTGAAGGCCGATGGTGATTGGGATTTGGTGTTTGAAGGGCAAATTTACAAAACGCTTTCGGCGCGCAAGCTCTGGGATCAAATTATGCAATCGACCTATGAGTTTGCCGAGCCGGGGGTGATTTTCATCGATCGAATCAATCAGGCCAATAATTTGAGCTATTGCGAAACCATCGCAGCCACGAACCCCTGCGGAGAACAACCTCTGCCACCCTATGGGGCCTGTTTGCTGGGCTCGATCAATCTGGCGCGTCTGGTAGAGGCGCCCTTTGAGCGCGGCGCGCATTTGAGCGCGGCGGCGCTTCAGGATCTGGTGGCAACCGCCGTGCGGATGATGGATAATGTGGTGGATGCCTCAAACTTTCCGCTTGAGGCGCAGGCGCTGGAGGCCCGCAACAAGCGCCGCATCGGGCTTGGGGTGACCGGTTTGGCCGATGCGTTATTGATGCTTGGCTTGCGCTATGGCTCAGAGGCAGCGGCGCGGCAAACCGAAGACTGGTTGCACGCGATCGCGCGCGCCGCCTATCTGGCATCGGTGCAATTGGCCAAGGAAAAAGGCGCGTTTCCGCTCTTTGAGGCAGGTCCTTATCTGGCCTCAGGCGCGATGCAGGGAATGGATGAGGATGTGCGCGCCGAAATTGCAAGGCATGGCATTAGAAACGCGTTGCTTACCTCCATCGCCCCAACCGGCACGATCAGCCTTTATGCCGGCAATGTCAGTTCGGGGATCGAGCCGGTTTTTGCTTATGCCTATACGCGCAAAGTGCTGCAAAAAGACGGATCACGCAGCGAAGAAGAAGTTGTGGATTACGCCGTACAAATGTGGCGCGACAAATTCGGTGATGCCGATCTGCCCGATTATTTTGTCAATGCGCAAACCCTGGCCCCGAAAGATCACGTGAAAATGCAGGCCGCGGCGCAAAAATGGGTGGATAGCTCAATCTCGAAAACCATCAATTGTCCCGAAGATATCAGCTTTGAGGCGTTCAAAGAAGTGTATAGCGCGGCTTATGAAAGCGGCTGTAAAGGCTGCACGACCTATCGCCCCAACGCGGTGACCGGCTCGGTGCTGAGCGTGTCCGAAAGCAGCGAGGCTGCGCCCGAAACCGATCAGGGCGCCGAGGTGATCTATATGTCCGAGCCGCTTGACCGCCCGCAGGCCTTAGAAGGGCAGACCTATAAGCTGAAATGGCCCGATAGCGAGCATGCAATTTATCTTACGGTGAATGATGTGGTGGTGAATGGCCACCGCCGCCCGTTTGAAGTGTTTATCAATTCGAAAAACATGGAGCATTTTGCATGGACGGTGGCGCTGACGCGGATGATTTCCGCCGTGTTCCGGCGCGGGGGCGATGTGTCTTTCGTGGTGGAAGAGCTGAAGGCCGTGTTTGATCCGCGTGGCGGCGCCTGGATTAAAGGCAAATATATCCCCTCGATCCTGGCGGCGATTGGCGGTGTTTTGGAAACCCATATGGTGGCGATCGGATTTCTGGAAGGTGAAGGGCTGGGGCTCAAGCAAGATCCGCAGGCCGTGATGCCGGCAGGGGCCTCGGGCAAGGGCAAAGCCTGTTCCAGCTGTGGGCAATATGATTTGCGCATGGTGGAAGGCTGCATGACCTGCGCCAGTTGCGGATATTCCAAATGCGGCTGATATTCTGTGTTAATCGCTTTTATGTTTGAGGGGGGTCAGCGCGGTTTTGCCAATCAGCGATGCGCAAACGCACTTTCCAATGCGCGGTGTTCAGCGGCGCTAATATCAAAACGCCGGTCTGCCCTGCCCTAAAACGGCCATTATTCTTTGCTCTAACCGCTGCGTTTTTAACGAGTGTTGAATGATGCGGTATATTTTCATCTTGGCGCTTTGCGCATTAATGGGTTGCGAGGAAAAAGAGGTAATCGAACCTTTGGCCATTACGCCGTCCGGTTGGCCCGAGGCTATTTTTAAAAACAAAAGCCGAAAATCATTATCCGAAACCTTTGCTGTTCATTGCGCTAAGCTTGGCGCGACGATTGTCGAAGAATCCGAAACCCGCGTGAAATGCGATGAAAATATTAGCGAAGGTGTGAAAAGTTGGGGCCGCGCGTTTCTGGGCACGGGCCATTCCAGCGATATCCATGCGTATATTCAATTTAATCTGATCAAACGCGGCGCGGATACGCATGTGCAAGTTCTCAATTGGATGCAGCTGCAAATGCCAGGGGGGCAGATCCGGCGCAAAGACTATAATACGCCTTATTACAATAATGATGCGCAAGCCTATTTGTATAAAATTGGGGGGCAACCGGTTTAGCCGCCCTGCGGTTTTGGACTGGCCCCGAAATGCTGACGCATCGGGCGATCCAATTGCCCCGCCATTATGCCGCCCTTTACCACATCCAAAATGGTGATCTCCAAGCCTTGGCCATCGGCGCTGGGGCGCGATTCGACCTCTGTATGCGAGGCTTGATTGTAAATATTTACCTTCATCCCGCCCGGCGCTTGCGCGCCGCCGCTGCCGCCCACCAGCCCGCCAGTTGCAAATATTGAAATTAGCGATATCACATAGCGTCTCTTATCTATCGCAGAATATGTAGGGCTATGGTGGACGACCCGACGGATTTTCAGATTGACGCGCTGCTTGGCTGCCGCCTCTGTGCAGACCGCTTTGCTGCTACGCAAAGCGCGCATCAGCCAAGGCCGGTTTTTCAGGGCAATCCGCGCGCGCAAATTTTAATCGCAGGGCAGGCGCCGGGTGCGCGGGTGCATCGCTCGGGCGTTCCGTTTAGCGATCCCTCGGGGGATCGCTTGCGGGCATGGATGGGGCTTGAACCCGACCAATTTTATGATCCAGAGCGTATAGCGATTTTGCCAATGGCGTTTTGCTTTCCGGGCTATTCGGCGCAAGGCGCCGATTTGCCGCCGCCCAAAATCTGCGCGGCCACGTGGCGTGCGCAGATGCTTGCCCGTTATCCAAAGCTCAAACTGCAACTTCTGGTGGGGGGCTATGCGCAGAAATGGCATTTGAACACCAAGGCCAGTTTGGGGCAGGTGATGGCGCAATGGCGCCGCGAGCTACCGGCAATTTTACCCTTGCCGCACCCATCTTGGCGCAATAATGCATGGCTCAAGAAAAACCCGTGGTTTGAAGCCGATCTGCTGCCCGAGTTGCAGCGGCGCGTGAAGGAGCTGATGCGATGAGCGTTGAAACGCCGCTTGATCGGGCGCATGCCAAGATGCAATCTGCATCTGATCACGATGCGGCGCGGTTGGGCTTTTACGAGCGGCTGGCGGATGCTGAATTGTTTTTGCTGCTGGCGCAGCCGCCGGTTGGAGAGGAGGTAGAGCCAGAGGTTTTCGATCTGCAAGCGCATTCTTATGTTTTGGTTTTTGACCGTGAAGACCGTCTGTCAGAATTTACCGGCCAAATTTCGCCTTATGTGGCGCTTTCCGGGCGCGCGGTTATCGCGATGCTGGTGGATCAAAAGCTTGGCCTGGGGGTGAATTTAGACGTTGCCCCCTCGCAAATGCTCTTGCCGCCCGAGGCGATTGGCTGGTTGTCGCAAACATTGGCGCAAACAGCCGAGGAAGTCTCGCTGCAGCCAATGGCGTTTTATACGCCAGCCGATATTCCGCAAGCGGTCTTGGAAAGTTTGGATAGCAAATTGGTGTCTGCGGCGGGTCTGGTGAAAGAGGTTTGGCTGACCTCTGTGACCTATGCGGGGGATCAAAGGGGCCATCTTTTGGCGTTTATTGACGCGGTTGCCGGGGCCGAGCCGGCGCTGACAAGGGCGGCGCAAGAGGCGCTGACCTTTTCCGGTATCGAGGCGGGCAGCATCGATGTAGGGTTTTTCAGCTCGGAGGATAAAGTGTATAAACCCTTAGCCGCGCATGGGCTTGGGTTTGATTTGCCGCAGCCAGAGCCAGCGGTGGCGCAAAACCCATCGGCGCCGGGCCGCGATCCGGCTAAGCCGCCGATTTTGCGTTAAGCGGGCTTGGGGCTCTGCGTCACCCATCTGACATCGCTTAAAAAAATATATCCGGCCCCGTAAATGGTTTTGATCAGCTGCGGGTTTTTGGGGTCTTCGCGCAATTTTGTGCGCAATCGCGAGATCCGAACATCCATCGCCCGATCGAAGCTTTCACTGGCCCCGCCGCCCAGCGTTTCCTGCATTTGGGCACGGCTTATTAAGCGCTTGGGGCTTTGCAAAAACATTCGCAACACTTCGGATTCTGCATGTGAGAAGGGGGTTTCAAGCCCATTTTCATCTTCCAGACTATAGCGATCGAAATGCGCCACCCAATTTGAAAAATAGGCGCTGGTTCCTGTATGCGCGCCGGTGCGATCTTGACGCAGGCGGGCGCGAATGCGCGCCACCACTTCGGCTGGATCAAACGGCTTGATGATGTAATCATCCGCGCCCAACTCTAAACCTGTAACCCGATCTTGAACCTGCGCGCGCCCCGAAATAATGATCACCACCGCCCCTTGTTCAAGCGCCAAGCGATGCACCAGCGTTAACCCATCGCGGTCGGGCAGGCTGAGATCTACCAAGCAGACATCGGGCGTGGCCGTTTGCAGCGCGGCTTCAAATTCGGTGGCGCGCGAAAAACTAATGGTGCGAAACCCGGCCTCTTCCAAGGCTTTGACCAACATGGCTCTGATTTCAGGCTCATCATCGAGAATAGACACCAAAGGAAGAGTCATTAAGGGGTCCCGCCGGATAAAATAGTTTCAAGGGTGCGTTGTGAAAACGGTTTGGACAAAACGGGCGCCAAAGTCAAAGCTTCTTGATGCAATGGATCTGCAATCGGCAGCGATGTCATAAAAATCAATTCGGCCGATGGGTGCGGGTGCGCTTTGGCAAGCGCGGTGCCGTTTTCCTCACCCTCAAGGTTTAAATCGCATAAAATCAGCGCTATATCGGGCAGGTTCTGGCACAGGTCCAAGGCTTCACAGACCGAGCTGGCCTCAATTACCAAATGCCCAAGATCTGTCAGCATGACGCGCATATCTTTGCGCAAACTGGGATCATCTTCCACGATCAAGACCATTGCTTTATGCGGCATTGCGGGCACTTTGCGCAGCGGTAGGCGCAATTGTGCACGGGCTCCAGAAAAGCTGTTGCTGAGACGCAAATCACCCCCGGCGAGCTTGGCAGCGTCATAAACCATGGTCAGGCCAAGCCCGTTCCCATCGGAGCCTTTGGTCGTGTAAAACGGATCTAAAGCGTGCTTTAAGGCTTTTGCGCTAAATCCAGATCCTGAATCCGTGACGATAAAATCGAGCCAGATATCCGCCACAGGGCGGATCGAAAGCTTGATCCGCCCCCCCGCGCCACAAGCGTCTTTGGCGTTTAAAATCAGATTGAGCAGCGCATCTTGAAGCATCCCAGCATCAAGAAAATACGCTTCATCCGGCACTGTGTTGTGGATTTTCAAAGTGATGCTTTTGGGCAGCGCAGCTTCGGCCAATGGAAACAGTTTTTCAAGAAGTGCCTCAATATGGGTTGGCGTCGGGTTTAAATTGCGGGTTCCTGTCATATCGCCAATCGTGTTCAGCAGGCTGCCGCCGCGGGTTGCTGCGGTTTTGGTGGCCTCGATCAGAGCCAGCGAATCTGCATCCTGCACGCGGCCCGTGAGCCGGCTTTGTGCGCCCAAAATAATGGTAAGAAGATTTGCAAAATCATGCGCTAAACCGCTGGTCAACTGGGCGGCAAGTTCGCGTTTGGCAACCTGTTGCAAGGCGTTGCGCGCTTGCGTTTCCTCGGTGATATCCATTGACAGAATATAGGCGCCTTCGATGCCCGTTTCTTTTACATCCGGCGTGAAGGCCACGCGAATGCGCCTGGCGCTGAGATCATCGGTGAATTCCAGTACGCTTGGCGTCCCCAAAAACGCTTCGCGTAATTTTGGCGAAATTTGGTTATAGGTGGGCGCGCCGAGCACCTCGGAAATATGCCGGCCAATAATGTCATTCGGTCTTTCCGGCAACACCATAGATAGACGTCGGTTGGAATACTGATAGCGCCCTTGGCGATCCACATGCGCCACATGGGCCGGAATCATTTCGCTTGTCAGGCGGGTGCGCGATTCGATTTCTGTCAGTTCGCGCTTGGCTTCTTCGAGCGCTGCAATACTGGCCTCTAATTGGCGGTTTTTCGCCGCCAGTTCTTCCGAATAGGATAAAAGTTGGTCTGAAAGCTCTTCAGAGCGCAAGCGCAATAAGTTTTCCTGCTTTTTTGTTTGCGTTATATCCGTATAGACGGTGACCCAACCGCCTTGCGGCAGAGGAGCGCCCTCGATGCTGATCACTTGCCCATTGGCGCGGATACGTTCTACGTAATGCGGCTCGAAGGCTTTTGCGATATCAACTTTTTCTTGAACAAAGGCTTCGGCATTTTCCACATCACCATATTCTCCGCTTTCAACCAAATAGCGGATCGTGTCTTCAAATTTGGCACCCGGTGTTGTTAGGGATTTAGGGAGGTTAAACATTTCCCCGTGGCGTTGATTGCACAAAGCAAGCTCAAGATCTTTGTCATAGATCGATAGCGCTTGTTGAATCAAATTTAGTCCCGCCTGCGTCATGGCATTGGGGTCGGTAAAGCGGTGCTCCATGGCAATGTCCTTCGGTTGCCCCAAAGGGAAACGTGAAACATACCAAAAAACAAGTGGCTGCTCAAAAAAAACTACAGATTGAAACAATTTGTAAGATTTCAGAAATTATCAAGAAACGATTGTCGCGCACTCTCTTATCTGAACAGAAAAGATGGCAAAAGCCGCAGCCTTGTTCGCATGGGAGGATAAAAACTTTGACACAGACGTCACAAGCGCTTGATGATCTGCGCTCTTTGCCCCATTTGTTGCGCAGAAATGCCAGCCGTTTTCCTGATCGCCCTGCCTTGCGGGAGAAGGAATTGGGTATTTGGCAAACGTGGACATGGGCGCAGGCCGAGCGCGAGATCACGAATATGGCATTGGGCTTGATCGAGCTTGGGGTCAAAGAGGGCGATTATGTTGCGGTGATCGGGCGCAATCGACCCTATATTTACGGATCGCTTGTGGCCGTTCAAATGGCGGGCGCTGTGCCCGTGCCGCTTTATCAAGACGCTGTGGCCGAAGAAATGTCGTATGTTTTGGAACATTGTGGTGCTCGGTTTGTGATTGCAGGCGATCAAGAGCAGGTCGATAAAGTTCTAGAGATTCAGGATGATTTAAAAGATTTTGAACATCTGATTTATCTCGATGCGCGGGGCATGCGCAAATATGATCACAGCAGATTGCATGATTTAATGGCACTGCAGCAAAGCGGTCTGGCCGCGGCGGACAGGTTGCAAAAAGAACTTGATGCGCGCGTTGAGGCGCAAACCTTTGAGAAAACATGCGTGATGCTTTATACATCAGGCACGACGGGTAAGCCCAAAGGGGTTGTGTTAAGCAACCGAAATATCATCATTTCGGCGAAGAATGCCTGCGAATTTGATGGGCTGAAGGAAACCGATAGCTTGCTGTCTTATTTGCCGATCGCATGGGTGGGGGATTTCATTTTCTCGGTCGGGCAATCTTTTTATGCGGCTTTGTGCATAAATTGCCCCGAAAGCCAGGAAACGGTTTTGTCTGATTTGCGTGAAATCGGACCCAGCTATTATTTTGCGCCACCGCGGGTTTTTGAAAGCATGCTCACGTCGGTGGTGTTGCGGATGCAGGATGCAAGCCGCATTAAACAAGGCCTTTACCGATATTTCATGGCGCATGCCAGCAAGGTGGGTCAGGATATTCTGGATGGCAACGCGGTTTCGGCGTTGGATCGATTGACCTATCTAATCGGTGATGCGGTTATTTACAGCCCGCTTAAAAACGCGCTTGGGCTTAGCCGGGTACGCGTTGGATATACTGCAGGCGAGGCTATCGGGCCCGAAATATTTGATTTTTTCCGCTCTATGGGGATCAATCTGAAGCAGCTTTATGGGCAAACGGAAGCGTCGGTTTTTGTAACTGTGCAACCTGATGGGCAAGTTTATTCCGATACGGTTGGGGTGCCAGCGCCGGACGTGGAAGTGAAAATCGCGGAGAGTGGAGAGGTATTCTATCGCTCGCCCGGGGCCTTTGTCGAATATTACAAAAGCCCTGAAAGCACGGCCGAAACGAAAGATCCCGACGGTTGGGTGGCCACAGGCGATGCGGGCTTTTTCGATCCTGACAATGGCCATCTTAGAATTATTGATCGTGCAAAAGACGTTGCTAAAATGACTGATGGGTCGATGTTCGCGCCGAAATATGTGGAAAATAAACTGAAATTTTACCCAAATATTTTGGAATGCGTGGTGTTTGGTGCGGGCCGAGATCGGTGCATGGCTTTCGTGAATATCGATCTGGCCGCTGTTGGCAATTGGGCCGAGCGCAATAATATTGCCTATTCAAGCTATCAGGAATTGGCGGGCCATCCAGAGGTGCTGCGCGTTATCCAGGGCCATATCGAAGAGGTGAATGTTAAAATCGCGCAGGATGCGATGTTGTCGAGCTGCCAAGTACATCGGTTTTTGGTGCTTCATAAAGAGCTGGATGCGGATGATGGCGAAATGACCCGCACGCGCAAAGTACGCCGCAGGGTGATTTCAGAAAAATTCTCGGATCTGGTCGAGGCGCTGTATAGCGGCGCTCAGAATGTGTTTACCGAAACAGAGGTCACCTATGAAGACGGACGAAAAGGTAAAATTTCGGCCACTCTGGAAATTCGAGATGTCAAAACCGTAGCGGTCTCGGGCCGCATCGCAGCAGAATAAGGCGGGCAGAGGTGTTGGATAGTCAGGTAACGCAAACCACGGCTGATGGGCGTAAAATCGGCGGTGTCATGATGGAAATGAAAAATATCACCCTGCGCTTTGGAGGCGTGGTGGCGATCAAGGATATTTCCTTTGATATTCTTGAAGGCGAGATCCGCGCCATTATAGGGCCCAACGGCGCCGGCAAATCATCAATGCTTAACGTCATTTCTGGATTTTACCATCCTCAGGATGGGGAAGTGTGGTTTCATGGAGAAAAACGCCCTGCGGTGAAGCCTTATGAAGTGGCCCGGCAGGGCATCGCGCGCACCTTTCAAAACATTGCGCTGTTCGAAGGGATGACGGTGCTCGACAATGTGATGACGGGCCGGTTGACGCAGATGAAATCGGGGATGTTTCAACAGGCGCTCTGGTGGGGCGCCGCCGAGCGCGAAGAGCTGGAAAATCGAGAAATATGTGAAAAGGTGATTGATTTCTTGGAAATTCAATCGATCCGCAAAACCCCCGTGGCGCGTTTGCCTTATGGTTTGAAAAAGCGCGTAGAGCTGGCCCGCGCGCTGGCCTCTGAGCCAAAGCTGCTGCTGCTTGACGAGCCGATGGCTGGCATGAATGTAGAAGAAAAAGAAGATATGTCGCGCTTTATTCTGGATGTGAATGACGAATTTGGCACCACGATTGCGCTTATTGAACATGATATGGGCGTGGTGATGGATTTATCCGATCGCGTTGTCGTGATGGATTATGGGCGCAAAATTGGCGATGGCACACCGGATGAGGTGCGCAACAATCAAGATGTAATTGATGCGTATTTAGGCGTGAGCCATGATTGAGACCGACGCGCGATCGGATGCGATGAAACCGATGCGTAAATCTGCACAGTCTGAAAGGACAATCTGATGCCAGAACAGCTGATTTTTGGAATGGAAGTGTTTTTGAACGGCCTGATGGCGGGCGTTCTTTATGCTTTGGTGGCTCTGGGGTTTGTGTTGATTTACAAAGCATCGGGCATTTTCAACTATGCCCAGGGCGTTATGGCGCTGTTTTCAGCCATGACCTTGGTGGGCATGATGAACGGGCAGGTGCCCTTCAGCCATTTGATCAACGCCGTATTTGGCACCGA
>Ga0181607_10004982_pt1 | contig 11271 bp, 9 predicted proteins | sample 041ome_9_FD_132420 | JGI IMG/M metagenome (GOLD analysis project Ga0181607, IMG submission 132420) | Coastal salt marsh microbial communities from the Groves Creek Marsh, Skidaway Island, Georgia - 041413US metaG (megahit assembly) | ecosystem: Environmental > Aquatic > Marine > Intertidal zone...
TAAATTCATAGCATTCAAAATATCCCAACGCCCACCGTAATTCACTGCCACTGTCAGAACCATACGCGAGTTATTCGACGTCTTTGCCTCTGCCTCCTCAATGGCTTTTCGAAGCCGGGCTGACAATCCGGAAAGGTCCCCAATAATGCGCAGTTGAATCTTGTTTTTATCGAGATCCCTAACCTCCCGCTTAAGCGCCCTAAGAAACAAGGTCATGAGAAAGCTAACTTCTTCCTCGGGCCGCCTCCAGTTCTCTGAGCTAAACGCGAAAACGGTAAGGGCTTGAATACCAAGCTTCACGCTGGCCTCCACCGCCCGACGAAGGGCAGCAACCCCACGCTCATGACCCGCCATTCGAGGCATATGACGCTGAGTAGCCCAACGACCATTACCGTCCATGATCACCGCCACGTGCTTCGGGATGCAGGAGACATCTGGAACCAACTGGGTGGAGCTGGTGGGGCTCTGATGCTCGTTGCTAGCGCTATTAGTGGCCATAAATGAATTCCCCGGGCATTAAACGGTCATGACCTCAGCCTCTTTTTGACTGGAGAGCTTGTCAATTTCGGCAACAAAACGGTCGGTGAGCTTCTGCGTATCGTCCTGTCCGCGACGCTCGTCGTCCTCGGAAATAAGCTTTTCCTTGGTGAGCTTCTTAAATTGCTCGATAGCATCGCGACGAATATTACGAACTGCAATTTTTGCATCCTCGGCCTCGGAGCGAACAAGCTTCGTTAACTCTCGGCGGCGCTCTTCAGTAAGCGCAGGCATAGGCACCCGAATGAGGTCCCCGGAGGTCGCGGGGTTCAAACCCAGGTCAGACTCACGAATCGCCTTCTCCACCACAGCCACCATCTTTTTCTCCCAAGGCGTCACACCGATGGTGCGGGCATCGACAAGGGTGATGGAAGCAACCTGAGGAAGTTGTGTGGGCGTCCCGTAATAGTCGACCTGAATGTGCTCAAGAAGGCCTGTGTGTGCCCGACCGGTTCGAATTTTTGTGTAAGCCAACTGCAAAGACTCGAGGCTCTTCACCATCTTCTGCTCGGTGGTCTTACTGATTTCTTGGGGATTCATCGTTTCTTACTCCAGTGAGAACGGCAGAGTGCAACTGCCGCGCCTAAACATGAACCAGGGTGCCTTCTGCCTCGCCCTGCACTGCCCTAAGCAAAGCACCTGGCTTCATAAGGCTAATAACCCGAATGGGGAGGCGCTGATCGCGACACAGGGCAAAGGCAGTTGCGTCCATAACCCGAAGATTCTTCGAGATGGCTTCATCAAAGCTAAGCGTTTCAAACCGAGTGGCATCGGCCACCTTAAATGGGTCGGCGCTGTAAATCCCATCGACCTTGGTGGCCTTTAAGACAATCTCGGCGCCAATCTCAGCCCCTCGCAAGGCGGCTGCCGTATCGGTCGTAAAGAATGGATTCCCCGTACCGGCGGCAAAAATAAGAGCCTTACCTTCTTCGAGGTACCGAATGGCCTTGGGACGAATGTAGGGCTCAACAACCTGGTCAATTCGAAGTGCCGACTGCACCCGTGCCTCGATATTCTTCTGACGCATAGCATCTTGAAGGGCAAGGGCATTCATAACCGTTGCGATCATGCCCATGTAATCGGCGGTTGCCCTATCCATACCCGAGGCGCCCAGGGCAACACCCCTAAAGATATTGCCCCCTCCAATAACAATGGCTAGCTGAACTCCGGTTGAAACAACCTTTGAAATCTCATCAACAATGCTATCGATCGTGCCCTTGTTAATGCCGTAAGCATCCTCACCCATAAGGGCTTCACCAGACAGCTTTAAAAGAATGCGTCGATAGGCCTGTTTACTCATTTCAATGGCATGCGTAATTGAAGTTCAGCCCCTACCCCCTAGGCTGCCCGTGCGGCGGCCGATTGGGCAGCCACTTCGGCAGCGAAGTCGGTCTGCTTCTTTTCGATGCCTTCACCCACAATGTAAAGCACGAAGCTTGCAATGCTGGCTGACTTGGACTTCAAAAGCTGCTCAATGGTCTGTTTGCCGTCCTCTGCCTTTACGAAGACCTGGCCAAGCAGAGTGACCTCCTTAAGAAACTTTTGAACAGCACCGTCGACCATCTTCTCAGCGATCTCAGCAGGCTTGCCGGATTCAGCAGCCTTCTCCTTCGCGACCCGACGCTCAGCCTCAATCAGCTGGGGGTCGACGCCTGAGGAGTCGAGCGAGCGGGGCTTGCTTGCTGCGATGTGCATGGCAATATCGCGCCCAAGGTTCTCGTCACCGCCTACAAGGTCAAGCAGTACCCCAATTTTCGCTCCACCATGAATGTATGTGTAGAAGCGGCCCTTTGCCTCAACACGCTGAAATCGTCGAACCGACACATTTTCGCCAAGCTTACCCACGAGGGCCGTCCTAACCTCCTCGACGGTCTGGCCGGACAAAGGCTGCGTCGACAAGGCGTCCACCGTTGTAATGGCAGACTGATCCATAGCAATGCGGGCAAGATCGGCCGCAAACCCCAGAAAGTCGTCGTTCTTCGCCACAAAATCGGTCTCGCAGTTCAGCTCAACAATGGCGGCTAGGGACTCACGCGTTGCGATGGCAACCACACCCTCGGCCGCGACTCTTGATGCCGCCTTACTTGCCTTTGAACCCAGGCGTACCCGAAGGATTTCTTCGGCTTTTTCAAGGTCACCCTCGGCCTCGGTCAGTGCCTTCTTGCACTCCATCATGGGGGCGTCGGTCTTCTCTCGTAACTCTTTCACCATGCTTGCTGAAATATCAGGCATCGTTTACTCCATAAATAGCGGTCAAAACAAAAAGTGGAAGCGATTTAGGCCGTGGCCTCGGGCGCATCCACCTCAACGAACTCCTCAGACTCTTGAATGGTTTGAACAAGATCTGAAACGGCCTCAGTACGGCCCTGAAGAATGGCATCGGCCAGAGCACGTGCATAAAGCCGAACGGCACGGCTTGCATCGTCGTTACCAGGAATCACGTAATCGATACCCTCGGGGGAGTGGTTGGTGTCAACAATACCCACCACAGGAATACCAAGCTTGTTCGCTTCTTGAATGGCAATTTTGTGATAACCCACGTCAACAACAAACATGGCATCGGGCAGCCCATTCATGTCCTTGATACCGCCCAGACCTTTTTCAAGCTTTTCAAGTTCGCGCTCAAAACGAAGGCCTTCTTTCTTGGACATGCGCTCAAGTCCGCCCTCTTCGACGGTGGCTTCCATTTCTTTTAGCCGCTTGATAGAGGTCTTCACCGTTTTGAAGTTGGTGAGCATGCCGCCGAGCCAGCGTTGATCGACGTAAGGCATACCCGCGCGTGTGGCCTCTTCTTGCATGATCTCGCGTGAAGCGCGCTTTGTGCCTACAAAAAGTACTGAGCCCCGGCGCGATGAGAGCTTTCGAATGAAGCCCAAGGCATCATTCATATTGGCCACAGTGGCCTCGAGGTTGATAATGTGGATCTTGTTTCGATGTCCAAAAATGTACTGCGACATCTTGGGATTCCAAAAACGAGTCTGGTGACCAAAATGGACACCGGCCTCAAGCATTTCACGCATGGATACAGTTGACATAGAGTTTCTCTCCGGCAAGGGTTAGCATTAGCCCCCGACACGGTCTTTTTTCAAAGACACCCTTGCATCGAGGACCACATTTTTTTAAAAAAACATGAAATTATAAGCAGTTATGCCAGTTTCTATCAAATCAGCTCAAGATATTGAGGGCATGCGGGTCGCTGGCCGGCTTGCCTCGGAGGTGCTTGACCATCTCGCACCTCAGATTCGCCCGGGAATGACCACGGAAGCCATTGACAAAATCTGTCACGACTTCATGGTGAATGTCCAGCAGACCATCCCTGCCCCCCTGATTTATTGCCCTCCAGGCTATTCGCCCTACCCTAAATCGGTATGCACCTCGGTTAACCATCAGGTCTGCCACGGAATTCCGGGGTCCAAGGTTTTGAAAGCTGGCGATGTTGTTAATGTCGACATCACCGTCATCAAGGCCGGTTACCACGGTGATACAAGTCGCATGTTTTACGTGGGGGCTCCGTCGATCGCTGCCAAGCGCCTGTGTGAGGTGACACATGAATGCCTCTGGAGGGGTATTGAGCAGGTCTCACCAGGACGCTCTCTTGGTGATATTGGTCATGCCATTCAACAGCATGCCGAAGCGGCGGGCTATTCGGTTGTTCGTGAGTTCTGTGGCCATGGCATTGGCAAGGTCTTTCATGAGGAGCCTCAAGTTCTTCACTACGGCAAGCCCGGCACTGGGCTTAAGCTTCAGGCGGGTATGACCTTCACGATCGAGCCCATGATCAATGCAGGCCGGCCCGAAATACGCGAGCTTGCCGACGGCTGGACCATCGTCACCAAAGATCACAGCCTATCGGCCCAGTGGGAACACACCATTCTCGTTACAGAAACAGGCTTTGAGGTTCTCACGGTCTCCGTAGGCAGCCCCGACTGGGAGCGAACCCGGCAGAGCTTGGCGACGGGCTAAAACCCGAAGGGGCCCAACGCCACAACACCCTTTCCCTCTCTATAACGCCAAGCGAAGTGAAGAACCTACAGCCCCCATCAGACACCACCCTGGTGAAGACGCTTCGCCAGCAGGTGAAAGACTGTCGGAGTCAAAACGCGCTTGGCTGGCAAGGCCAAGTTAGCCCATCGCAACTAAGTCAGCAGCTGAGCCAGGCCATCGATGACTGCGTGAAACAGCTCTGGGAAAGCACAGGCCTTACGGACATTGCCCTTGTTGCTGTCGGAGGTTACGGCCGCGGCGAGCTCGCACCTTTTTCGGATATCGATCTTCTTATCCTCCTTCCCGCTGCCAGCGATGCGCAGCGACATGAGATATCCATTGCAAGCTTTGTCACAGGACTCTGGGATATTGGCCTAGATGCAGGACACAGTGTTCGAGATATCGACGAATGCATTCTTCAGGCCCAGAACGATTTAACTGTTGCGACGGCTTTGCTTGAGTCGCGTCTGCTTGCGGGGCCTCAAGACCTGCTTAGTACGCTTCAAGCCCGGTGGAGGTCATCCATTCGGCTCGACTGGTTTGTTCAAGGAAAAAAACTCGAGCTTCGTCAGAGGCATTCACGTTTCCAAGACTCTCCTTACTCTCTTGAACCGAACATCAAGGAGAGCCCAGGTGGCCTGCGTGACCTTCAAGTCATTCGCTGGATTGCAACGGCATTGGGCGTTGGAACAAGCTGGAAGGCGCTTGAAGCCAAAGGCCTACTCACCCCCGAAGAATCAAAACAGCTGCAACAGCAACAGACCGTCTTGCTTAACCTAAGGGCGCAGCTGCACTTGCTGGCCAACCGCAGAGAAGACCGCCTGGTCTTTGACCTCCAAAATCGGCTTGCCGCCCAGCTTGGCTTGGAGGCGACAAAAGGTCGTCGGGCCAGTGAATTTTTAATGCAGCGATACTACCGAGCGGCCAAGGTTATTTACAAGGTCACCGCCATTTTGTTGGCCGAGCTCGATGCCCCAGCCTGCATTAAGGGTGAAAGCTCGTCTTCGCAGCAAGAGATCGCCGGAAAGACCCCTCCCAAAGCCCGCAAAATTGACGACTATTTTTACGAGGATCGCGGGCTTCTCGATATTCGCGACGAGACGATTTTTAAAGAAGACCCCTCACTCTTGCTGAAGAGCTTTCTAGTCATGCAAAAAGAGAGTAGCCATCGAGGCATGACGGCCCGAACGCTTCGAGCACTCTGGAACAACCGTGAGCTTGTTGACCGGAAGTTTCGTGAGAAGCATGAAAACAAGGCTCTTTTTATTGAGATATTCAAACAGCCAAGGGGTATTGTTCATGCCCTTCGCATCATGAACGACCTGGGCCTACTGGGACGCATTCTGCCGGTCTTTCGAAGAATTGTTGGTCAGATGCAGCACGACCTTTTTCACGTCTACACGGTCGATCAACATATTCTGCAGGTCATTCGAAACCTTCGACGCCTTCACATGCATGAGCATGCACATGAGTTTCCTCTCCTTACAGAACTCGTCGAGGAACTGCCTGCGACCTGGCGGCTCTATCTGGCCGCTCTCTTTCATGACATTGCCAAAGGACGAGGTGGGGATCATTCCGATCTCGGCGCAAAAGAGGTCATTCGCTTTTGTAAGAGCTACGAACTGAATCAAGACGACCAAGACCTTCTGGTCTTTCTTGTTCAAGAGCATCTCACTATGTCGTCCTTCGCCCAAAAGCAAGACCTGGCAGACCCTGATGTCATTCACCGTTTTGTAGAGCTCGTAAAAACGGAAGAACGTCTCAAAGCCCTTTATGCTCTTACCGTCTCAGATATTCGCGGCACCAGCCCTAAGGTCTGGAATGCCTGGAAGGCCAAGCTCCTGGAAGATCTCTACCAAAAATCGCTGGCACTTATTCAAGCGCGCGGCAAGGGTGACTTCCTGCAATCTGCACAGACCGTTCTTGGACAAAGCACCAGCAACAAACGGGAACAGGCCGAACAGATGCTTTATCAGCTTGGACAGGCAGCAGAGCCTGCACGTGTCTTCTGGCGTGGGCTTGAGGCAAGTTATTTTCAGAGGCATTCAGCGGCCGAAATTGCCTGGCATGCACGGCATCTTGCCTACCCGGTTGTAGCAAAGCAGCCGCGTGTCTTTGCTCGACTCGCGCCCGAGCAGGAGGGCCTTCAGGTTGCGGTCTACACCAACGACTCCGACGAGCTCTTTGCAAGAATTACTGCCTACTTTTATCAACAGAACCTACCGGTTCTTGACGCACGTATTCATACAACACGCACGGGTTACGCCCTCGATGCCTTCGTGCTCGATCACCAAGCCTATCCGGGACACTCGCGTGAAATGTTGAGCCTTATTGAGGCAGGACTGCCTGCTTGGCTTGCCTCGGGTTCCGAATTGCCGCCGGTTGGCCAAGGCCGCCAGTCGCGCCAATCGCGTCATTTCCCTGTTCCTGCCTCGGTCACGCTTGCACCCGATGCCAGGCAAGAGTTTTATATTCTTACCATTGCGGCGACCGACCGACCTGGACTTCTATACGCCATTTCGCGCTGCCTTACGCAACATCAGATCACCATTCATGCCGCACGAGTTGCCACACTTGGCGAACGTGCTGAAGATCTCTTTCTAGTGAAGGGCACGGGCCTGGAGCGCGAGGCTTTCCAGGTTAGGCTTGAGGCTGCTTTATTGAGTGCTGTGGGGGCAGATCAGGCGCTTGCAGCGTAAGCCTAGCCATTATCACGCAGCCAGTCACTAAAGGCCTGCCCCTCTTCGGGATGACGCTTAGCCAGCGTAACAGTTGCCTGCAAATAGCCCTGCTTCGAACCACAATCAAACCGAGTCCCCTGAAACCGATAGGCAAGCACAGGCTCGTCAGCCAGTAACTTCTCAATGGCATCAGTGAGCTGAATCTCCCCACCCTTTCCCGGGGCCTGAGAGGCAAGAATATCGAAGATGCGCGGGGTTAATAAATAGCGCCCCACCACCGCCAGGGTGGAGGGTGCCTGGTCAATGGCAGGCTTTTCCACAATGCCCGTCATGCGCTCCGTGCGACTTCCCCAGGGGCTGCTTTGAACGATGCCGTACTTATTGGTCTGATCGAAAGGAACATCTTCGACCGCCACAATGCTTGCGCGATGCGCTCGGTATTCGTCCACCATCTGCCCAATCACCGAGCGATGGGGGTCTGCAGAATCCATGAGATCGTCGGCAAGCACCACGGCAAACGGCTCGTTACCCACGGCAGGCCGAGCGCAAAGCACCGCGTGCCCGAGCCCAAGTGCCTCGGGCTGACGAATATAGATGCAGTTAATCGAAGACGGTGCCACGCTACGCACCAGCTGCAGAAGCTCTTGCTTGCCCTTGGCTTCGAGCTCGGCTTCAAGCTCGTAGGCTTTATCAAAATGGTCTTCAATGGCACGCTTCGAGCGACCGGTAATAAAGATCATTTCGGTAATACCGGCGGAGGCGGCCTCTTCGACAGCGTATTGAATGAGAGGCTTATCGACGATTGGCAGCATCTCTTTGGGGCTTGCCTTCGTGGCCGGTAAGAATCGGGTGCCCAGACCGGCAACGGGAAAGACTGCCTTGCGCACCGGTGAGCCGGCCTCATTTCCATTGAAGGGCAGGTTATCTTGGTTCATGCTTGTGGAATTACTCATTGTCTCTTTCACTGGGTGGAATGGCGCCAAGAAATGACTCCTCATCAAGCACGGTAACACCGAGGCTATTGGCCTTGTCAAGCTTGCTCCCGGCATTCTGCCCGGCAAGAAGGAAGTCGGTTCGCTTCGAGACAGACCCCGTAACCCTGCCCCCGAGCGACTCGATAATCGCCTGGGCCTGCTCTCGGGAATAAGACTGCAGCTCCCCGGTGAGCACGACAGTTTTTCCGAAGAAGAGACTTTGATCACCATCGGCCCGTTTGGGCTCGCCCTGTTCGGAAACAGGGTTTTGTAAATGGACAGACTCAAGCAGGAGATCAAGCTCGGCAAGCGAAGCAGGGGTGCTCAGAAAGGTCTGAATGGACTGAGCCACCACCGGACCGACATCGGGTGCCTGGGTCAGCTCTTCAAGACTCGCCCTCCGAAGACCATCGAAGCTTCCGAAGAAGACGGCAAGGTCTTTAGCCGTCTTTTCACCCACATGCCGAATGCCCAAAGCGAAAATAAAGTGCGCAAGACTGGCCGTACGCGATTTGTCGATTTCCTCCAATAGCTTACGAGCAAGCTTAAGACCCATGCGCTCGAGCTTCAACAGATCGCCCTCCGTGAGCTTGTAAAGATCGGCGAGATGCCGAACCATCCCCTGCTCAACCAGTTGTTCAGCAAGACGATCGCCAAGGCCCTCAATGTTCATCGCTCGTCGATGGGCAAAGTGCAACAGGGCCTGCACACGCTGCGCCGAGCAGCTAAGGCCCGAGACACAGCGCCAGACCGCTTCCTCTTCAGGCCGCTCCAAAGCCCCTTCGCAGACGGGGCAACGACTCGGCATAACAAACCTCTGTGCATCCTTAGGCCGCAGATCGGGCACCGCAGCCACCACCTCGGGAATCACATCACCGGCCCTTCGGACCCAGACCGTGTCACCAAGCCAAAGGTCCTTACGGGCAATCTCCGCCTCGTTATGAAGAGTGGCATTGGTGACCAGCACTCCGCCCACTCGAACAGGCTCCAGCCGAGCAACCGGCGTCACTGCGCCTGTGCGCCCAACCTGACAGTCAATAGCTAAAAGCCTCGTCATCGCCTGCTCCGAGGGCCACTTGTAGGCCACTGCGAACCGCGGCGTTCGAGCCAAGTAGCCAAGCCGATCCTGCAGCTTGAGCGACTCAAGCTTAACCACCACCCCATCAATATCAAAGTCAAGGCCCGCCCGGGCTGCCTCGGCCCGCCGAATGAAGGCAATCACCTCCTCAATCGAGGCATTGGGACAACGAAAGTCACAAACGGGAAAGCCCGCCGAAGCGAGAAGGGCGAGCTGCTCGGAATGGCTACTTACCGCTTGGGATGCCTCAGGCGACGCGCCCAACAGGCCATAGGCAAAAAAGCGAAGTGGGCGCGAGGCCGCAATGCGGCTGTCAAGCTGCCGCATGGTGCCCGCCGCTGCGTTTCGCGGGTTGGCAAAGGTCTTGTCTCCGCGAGCCTGCTGGTTCGCATTGAGCTGGTTGAAGTCGGAGCGGGCCATAAAAACCTCACCCCTCACTTCAAATTCATCTTCTAAATAACTGTTTTGCAATATTTTTAATGGAGCAATTCTTGCTGCCCTCACGTTGGCGGTTACGTCCTCGCCAAGGCTGCCGTCACCTCGGGTTGCCGCTATCAGCAGCTGCCCCGCTCGATACCGAAGGCTAAGTGCCAATCCATCAAACTTAAGGTCGACGGCATACCGAAGGGCCTCTGAAGAAGCCTCCGTCAGTTCAAGCAGGCTCGCAACACGCTCCCCAAACTGACGAACAGAGCTCTCGCCTGCAATATTGGCAAGCGACAACATCGGCCTCTCATGAGCCACCGTGGCGAAGCCCCGCTGTGGGCTCGACCCCACCTTACTGAGCGGGGACTGAAGTCTTAAGGGATGCCCGGGTTCAAGCTGCCCCTCAAGGGCCTCAAGCTCGCGCGCAAGCCGATCATAGGCCTCGTCAGAAATCTCAGGCTTATTCTCCGCATGATAAAGACGTTGATGACGAAGCAGCTCTTCCTGCCGGCGCTTAATTTCATTGATCAACGTGTCAGCCATACCCGCTGCTTAGATCGAGTACCTAATTCCAGGCCTAGGTAAAAATTCTCTTGGCAAGGTCGCCACCCGGCAATAAGCCCGCCTCAACAAAAACGCGAACCCTGTCTTCAATCTGCCGCGCGATATGGTCAAAGGCCTGATCACTAAGGACTGTGTTTCGCTCATCCACCAGCTGCCCGCCCAGGCTTTGCTGAATTGTTTTCGCCGCCTCAACCATTGAAAACCAGGCCATGACAGGCTCCTCAACCCTTGGCAGGTCCATCAAAAATCCCAACAAAGCGCCTTGATCACCGGGCAGTACGCTAAATACAATGTCGTCCGAGCCTGGCTGCTGCTTAAAAAAGCGGCCCTCTCCCCAGGCCAAAAGACCTGCATGCTGAGCAGCCTGCTCAATAGCACTTATGCTTGGTGGCCGGTCAGTCACAAGACTGAATTGAACCTGGCCATCGATCGCAAGCAGACGCTCCTCCGCCTGACGTGCGAGGCGAATAACCTCCGAGGGGTCAAGGGCTGGGCTGATAATGGTGAGCTCAAGCGAGGCTGCAAGCTCCTCACAACGGGCGGAGAATTCATCGAGCTCAAGCAAGTTTAAAAACCCCGAACGGCCGGCAAGGGAAATGGCGAGACAGGCCTGGTGAAACCCAGGTCCCTCAATGCAACGCACCGGCTTGGAGCCAATTCGACGCACGGTGCGTAGCTCATCCAGGGTTGCCTCTGGCATTCGGCCCAAGCATTCAAACTCGATGGAAACCTCGAACCGCGTGGGCCCATTCCAGCCGTGCCCCTCCACCGCCTGATCGGCAGCCTGAACAAAGGAGACGCCTGAGGTGGCGGCCTCTTCAGCTGGAGTATGGTCTGAGGCCGGCGTGACATCGTGATCAGCGCTCACCCGTTTCACGCGACTAAAAAGGCGCCGGGACTCACCGGGCTTTCGGTGCTGTCGAATCTCAAGGAGGTTGTGCAAGGCAACCGCAATAAGCAGGCCCAGCGCCAAAAGACCAAGGGCCACCCAGAGGGAGTCCCAGCCAATTGCTTTCATCACAAGCTA
>Ga0181607_10004984_pt1 | contig 11270 bp, 12 predicted proteins | sample 041ome_9_FD_132420 | JGI IMG/M metagenome (GOLD analysis project Ga0181607, IMG submission 132420) | Coastal salt marsh microbial communities from the Groves Creek Marsh, Skidaway Island, Georgia - 041413US metaG (megahit assembly) | ecosystem: Environmental > Aquatic > Marine > Intertidal zone...
CACGTTAGGACTGTTTTTATTGGTTATCAATGCCATTATCATTTTGTTGGCAGATTGGATGGTAATTGGCTTTTCGGTGCGTAATTTTTGGTGGGCATTGTTGTTCAGTTTTATCCTCACCTTCATTCCGATGGTTTTAACGCCCTGTAGTACCCATTTCTCAATAAAAATGAATCGCGCTCTAAACAGCGGAACTGAAAACAGCTTGTGAAGCTCCAAGCTCAGTTAATCGTGCTGGATGGCAACGTTTTGTCCGAAGTAAACAGATAAGATGAATTCTTTTGATTTTATATTCTTCAAACTCCTTTGAATGAGCTCATCTAAATCATCGGTCAAGCTTTTGATGATGCTCGATGTCTTAATATCTTGAAGGTTTTTCACATCGGGCAATGGCTTATGGCCGCGTGCTTCAGCCAATAAGGATACATAGTAGCCTTTCGATTGATAGCTGTAATCTCTGCAAAGGTTGAACACCCGAACATTGCGCAGTTTAGAAAACCTCTCTTGAATGAAATAGTTTTTTGGAGAAACAATTTCAACTCCTGAAATCTCGAGCGAGGCAAGCACAGATTGGTTGGTGACGATTAGTTTGTGCATACTAGAATCATGTCTCAAAGGTTATACAAAATAGAATCGCAATAGCTATATATCTCCAATGTTGAAAAAATGTAATGTGCTAAAAATAAGAGTATTGAATCTGTTCAATGGTAAACCTTTTCACCCTGTGTTAACCAAACGCCCCAAGTTTTGTCATATGCGTGAATCCGTTTTGTTTTGAGATTATTGACGTCTACCACCGTCCTATTTTGATTCATCCATTCAAATAATCCACCGTAGAGGTTTTTGACATTGGTATATCCTAATTCGATGAGACGTTCAGCTACTTTCTCGCTGCGATATCCCACAGAACAATATACCACCAGAGGCTGATCCTTTTCGATGCCTTCTAATGCCGATAGTTGCATGGAGTCGAAGCCCACAAAACGAGCATTTTCAATGTGCGATACGTTGAATTCATTAAGGGTTCGTGCATCTAGAAAAATTGGGGAGTTTAAGCTTTCAGTTTCATTGACTGTAACCTCATTAACCGAGTGAGATAGTAATATTGATAGCATTGCATCATATGCATCTGATTGCACGCGATGTTGTGAGCAAGAAATGATAGTGAAAACCATAGATAGTAAGCACCAACCTATTCTCATTTTGAATTCATTTTTCCATTATACATGGGATGATGCTCGATGATGGTTTTTCTCAAGAACTTCCGATCAAGATGGGTGTAGATTTCTGTGGTGGTGATGGAAGAATGGCCGAGCATTTCTTGCACTGCACGCAAATCGGCACCGTTTTCAACCAATTCTGTAGCAAAGCTGTGGCGCATGGTGTGCGGGCTAATGGTCTTTCGGATGCCCGCCATGGCAGCCAAGTCTCTAATGATGTAGAAAATCATTACCCGACTTAATTTATTCCCTCGTTTGCTTAAAAACACGTAATCTTCCTGACCCGGCTTTGCTGCAATGTGTATCCTGACCTCGTTGATATAAAGTTCGATGCTTCTACCTGCAGTTTCATGAATAGGCACCAAACGTTCTTTATCACCTTTTCCAATAACGCGGATGAAACCTTCATCTAAAAAAAGGTTGCTGATCTTCAGCTTAACCAACTCACTTACTCGCAATCCGCAGGCATACAACGTCTCGATAATGGCACGGTTTCGTTCGCCCTCTGGTGTACTTCGGTCAATAACAGAAAGCATCATCTCAATTTCGTGGTTGTTGAGCGTGTCAGGAAGTTTGCGACCCAGTCGCGGTGCTTCGAGCAACGTTGTGGGGTCTTTTTTCACTACATCCTCCAACTCTAAAAATTTAAAGAATGCTTTTATCCCACTAATGATTCTTGCTTGTGTATGTGCAGCTAGACCTATCTCAACAATCCATTTGACAAATGCCTCAAGGTCCTTGTTAGAAACGTTTTCTGGCGGAACGGCTTTTCCGGTCGACTCCAGATAGGAAGTCAATTTATTCACATCCTCTAAATAGGCAATGATGCTGTTTTCAGAAAGCGAACGTTCCAGTCTTAAATAGGCTTTAAATCCTTTTTTATACGTTTCCCACATCTCTGTGAAGATGGGTTATTTTCTGATGGTTGATATGTGATGAATTTTTCATTTTTCAAAGTTCACTGTTCATAGTGCACTTCGTACTATTGTCGTATGAAAATCGCAATTGTAAATGGTCCTAACTTAAACCTCACTGGAAAGAGGGAAAAAAGTATTTATGGGGCAAAGTCGTTTGAAGAATTTGTGTCTGACATGAAGAAAGGTTTCCCTCAAGTTGATTTTGTTTATTATCAGTCCAACATTGAGGGAGAGTTGATCAACAAACTGCACGAGTTGGATAAAGAGCATGCATTGAAAGGTATATTGCTCAATGCCGGTGCATACACACACACATCAGTGGCAATCGGTGATGCAGTGGCTGCGATTGACCAGCCTGTAGTGGAAATACATATGAGCAATGTATTTGCCCGCGAAGATTATCGGCACGTTTCCTTTTTGGGCAAGCATGCCATAGGAAGCATTTCTGGTTTCGGAATGGAAAGTTATTTGCTCGGAATACTAAAGCTTATGAATCAGCAGTAATTAGTGCATGCGTGCGCGTTTAGCTAGGAAGCGCTCCAAGACTTTATCTACCGGCTCAGCAATGTTTGTTTCAACCCAATCAATGCCAAATTGCCTACACCTGAGCTTAACATCGGCCACTTTTTTATTGCGCATGGCGCTGTATTGTTCGCGCACCTCATTCGGTTTGACTTTTACTTGTTCGCCTGTTTCAAGATCTACGAAGGTGTAGGGGCGGTTTTCAAGATCTAAGTTGAGTTCAGTTTTCTTATCGAACACATGAAAAAGAACCACTTCATGCTTATTGTATCGGAGGTGTTGCAAGGCCTCAAATAGCTCTGTTTGAGATTCATCATTGATAAAAACACTATCAATAAAATCACTAAAGATTACGATCAGCGAGCGTTTGTGCACCATCTCAGCGATTTTATGCAATGATGAAACGATATTGGAAGATGATGCCCCTTCCTGTTTGTTGAACTCCTTTTCAAGCTCTAGAAACAAATAATTATGGTGTGCAGAATTACTCTTTGCAGGGGTTGACCATTCTATGCCATCACCAAATAAGGTTACACCAACGGCATCTCTTTGAGAGCGCATGAGGTATACCAGTGAAGCAGCTGCTTGTATGGAGAATCCAATTTTGTTGGAGTGTATTTCATCTGTGGCCTTCGGGTAAAACATGGAGCCCGATCGGTCGATGCAGATTTGGCACCTTAAATTGGTTTCTTCTTCAAAGCGCTTTACGAACATTTTATCTGTGCGCGCATACAGTTTCCAGTCAATATGCCTGGTGCTTTCGCCCGTATTATATGCCCTATGTTCTGCAAACTCCACTGAAAATCCATGGAATGGACTTTTGTGAAGGCCAGTTATGAAACCTTCTACTGCTTGCTTCGCCAGCAATTCAAGTCGACCGTATTTCTGTGCTCTAAAATGATCAATGGGCATGGTGCGATATTACAGAAAACATCACGATATGTTGCCTACCAATTCCTGTTGCATGAGTGTTGGCAGATGGATTTTTGATATATACAATATTTTATATTAAGTTGAAAGGATTAAGAGGTATTCGGATTGTTTTCTTCTATTTATTCATCGAACATGGAAAAATGTGCATTTAAGTTATTGATTTACATTTTTTTAGTTGCGATTTATTCTGGTGATTTATTTGCGCAGAATACAGCACTTACTTACAAACCGGTTAAAGATAAAGACAGGCACATTTGGCTTGGAGGGCATGCAGGCATGACCTCATCGTTTGGTTTTTCTGCCAAGTATGTGGAAAACAAGGTTGGTATAATGTTGACTGCTTTTCCGGTCTATTTCAGTCGCGAATCATTCGTTTCGGTTGGTCTAGCGCCATCCTACATTTTGAAGGCGCGAGAAAATGTAGATGTCGCGGTTTTTCTTTCTGGGTGTGCAAGTAATATTACCATTGCCAATTCTGGATCCTATAATTTTCATTCTGGAGTAGGATTGGAGTTGGATTTCAAATTAGCCAATGTAGCCATGTGGCAGCTAATGGTAGGTTATGGAATGCGGAACATCAATGATCCTAACGATTTGATTGCAAGCCCTACAATTGGTACAGGTGTGTATTTCAATTTTTTCGGAGAGTAGATCAATGTGAATCTAAAACTTACTCTTTCGGTCCTTCTTTCATTCAGACGAAAATCCTTCCTTTTTAAGAAGGGCTTTCAGGTAGAACATTCCAACTAAAACAACAACGCCCAAAAAAATCATATAATGCCGGTCAGCATAAGGCGATCGCATTCCTGTTGATTGCAGTTTTGAATCATTTAAATCGGCTTTCGATTGCTTGTTGCTCAATAAGCCAAGCAACATCAATCCCGCTAAAAGGCATGTTATTCCATCTATCCAGAAAAGCCCACCATAGCCCATGTTGGCGATGATGAATCCACCAGCGGCCGGACCAACGCTGAAGCCAAGATTAATAGCTAGACGAATCAATGTAACCGACCTCGTTCTGTTTTCGGGTTTGCTGTATGATTTTAAGGAGACAAATAGGGCAGGACGAAAGGTGTCTGCCACGGTCATCAAAAGCGCAATGAATAAGCAGAAAAACTCAAAGCTTTTTACGAATTGAAGCACTACGAAAAGCACAGCTGATAAAAGAAGGCTCATCACCATGGTGGGATAGTATCCAACAAGGTCGGTCAATTTACCGCCTAGATACGATCCCAATAGTGAGCCTAATCCGAATGCTGACATTACCCAACCCACTTGAGCATAACTGAAGTTCACATCGTTGGTAAGGTACAGCGATAGGAAAGGGATAACCATAGTTCCCGACCTGTTGATCAATGATACCAGGGCCAAAATCCAAACTTCCCGCCTGAATCCTGCGAAAGAATTGATGTAGTATTTGATGGATGGAATGAGCATAGCAAAAAAAAAGCCTCTCGCGTTTCCGGAGAGGCTCTTCAACCGTTTAGTTAGATTGCCGGAATTACATGTGTGCTTCCAGCTTCTTTACCAATGCAGCTTTAGGCACTGCACCTACTTGACGATCCACAATTTCTCCATTTTTGAAGAAAAGGATCGTTGGAATACTTCTAATACCATATTTCTGAGCAACTCCTGGGTTGTTGTCTACATTCAGTTTTCCTACCAAAGCTCGGTCGCCATATTCTTTGGCTACCTCTTCAACGATTGGACCAACCATGCGGCATGGACCACACCATTCGGCCCAAAAGTCGACCATTACGGGTTTATCTGAATTTAGCGCTTCTACTTCGAAGTTGCTGTCTGTGAATTCTAATGTCATTTTATGATTGTATAAGAGTTATTTAATCTTTTGTTCAACGAAGTTATTAATTCAATTGTTTCGCCATTTGTTCATTATGGACAATCTGTCAGGTCTTTTTAATGCTCCACGATAGATTTTCTAACTGTTCCAGCTCTTCTGTCATCTCACGCGTCATATTTACCCTCAATGATCTGCTGGGCATTTCTAGAATGGTACTTTGGTCGTGCACGTTCACCTGTATTGGAATGCTACCCTTATGTTTAGTGCACAAATTCCTGATTCTAGAGATCATTGGTTCGTTGATGTGTTCGAGCAAAACGTCAATGTTTATTTGTTTGACGAGCTTCTCGCGTAAATCTGACAACAGATCGATTTTTTTAACATTCAAGCGCAATACTTCTTTTTGATCGCGCTTGCTGTACCAACCACCAATTCCAAAATGAACAAGTACGAACCAATTTTCAGTGAGGTAAGACTTGAATTTGATGTAGTCGTCTTTGAACATCACAATTTCATGCGATCCGTGGTAGTCTTCCAATACAAATCGCCCGTATGGTGATCCGGTTTTAGTGGTGAGATGTGTAGCACTAGTGATTATGCCCGCAATTCTCGTTTCCTTGCGCTGCCTTATGGCTTCTAGATCTTCAAGAATGGAAGTGTCTGCATTTGCAAATTGGTCAATTTCGAATTTGAAATCATCGAGTGGATGTCCAGAGATGTAAACCCCAACCACTTCTTTTTCACGGTTGAGTTGATCAAGCGTTCGCCACTCTGGTGATGGCGGAATAGGTGGTTCAGGTATTTCAGCTTCCTCTGATTCTCCGAATAGAGATACTTGGGAAGAATTTTCGGCCTCTTGAACTGCATTGCCATATTTAATTGCCTTTTCGATGACGGTTTGACCCTTTTCATCTTCGTGGAAGTATTGAGCTCTGTGAATCCCAACAAACGAATCGAATGATCCGGCAATGGCCAAGCCTTCAAAGTTTTTCTTATTTACGGTTCTTAGGTCTAATCGCGAAGCAAAGTGAAAAATGGAGTTGAACGGTCCACGCTCATTTCTTTCAGATACAATGGCTTCTACAGCATTTCCACCCACGCCCTTGATGGCACCCATTCCAAAACGAATTTCTTCGTTCGTATTTACACTGAACTTGTATTCACTTTCGTTGACATCTGGACCTAAAACTGGAATTCCCATCCGCTTGCATTCTTCCATAAAGAAAGTGACCTTCTTAATGTCGTTCATGTTGTGCGTGAGCACCAAGGCCATGTATTCAGCTGGGTAATTGGCCTTGAGGTAGGCGGTTTGAAAGGCCACAAAAGAATACGCTGCCGAGTGTGATCTGTTGAAGCCGTATTCCGCGAACTTCATCATTACATCGAAAATTTGGTCAGCCTTCTCTGCGTCAATGTCGTTGTGTTCTCTGCAACCATTTCTGAAAATGATGCGCTGTTGCTCCATCACATCCATTTTCTTCTTACCCATGGCTCGCCTCAAGATATCTGCAGCTCCTAAAGAATAGCCTGCAAGAATCTGAGCGGTTTGCATGATCTGCTCTTGGTAAACCATGATACCGTAGGTGTCTTTCAGAATGGGTTCCAGCTTTTCGTGCGGGTATTCTACCTGTTCAGCACCTTGCTTTCTTTTGATGAACGTATCGATGAACTGCAATGGTCCCGGACGGTACAGGGCGTTCATTGCAATTAAATCTTCTATGTTGGTTGGTTTGAGCAAACGCAGGTTTTTCTGCATGCCCACCGACTCAAACTGAAAGGTGCCGTTGGTTTCACCTTTTTGATAAAGCTCAAAAGTCTTCTCATCATCCAGTGGAATATCGTCTGGATTGATGTCAATGCCATGACGCTGCTTGATCAGCTTGATGGCATCTTTCATGATGGTCAGGGTTTTTAATCCCAAGAAGTCCATTTTAAGCAGTCCAGCACTTTCGACTACGCTGTTGTCAAATTGAGTGACCAAAAGGTCAGAATCTTTGGCCGTAGCTACAGGAATAAATTCGCGAATATCTTCCGGGGTGATGATAACTCCACAAGCGTGAATCCCTGTATTTCTAACCGACCCTTCTAGCTTCCTGGCTTGGTTAAGAATTCGGCCTTCTTCATTCTCTTGCTCGCTTATTTCGATGAGTTGCTGCACATTGGTGAGGTCATCGCCATTGAAGTCTTTCTTGAGTTCTTCAGGGGTACGACCAAAAATGTGTTTGAACTTTTTGAGATCAGGCACGAGTTTAGATATGCGGTCGGCATCAGACAGCGGTAAATCCATTACCCGTGCAACATCTCGAATACTCGACTTTGCGGCCATAGTGCCGTAGGTAATGATCTGCGCCACTTGTGTTTGACCGTATTTTTTTACCACATAGTCGATGATTTTATCGCGCCCTTCATCATCGAAGTCGATATCGATATCTGGCATTGAAACCCTTTCAGGATTCAAGAAACGCTCAAAAAGCAGTTTGTACTTAATGGGGTCAATGTTGGTGATTCCCACAGCGTAAGCCACTGCTGAACCGGCAGCAGAACCGCGTCCTGGTCCCACCCAAACATCTCGTTTACGCGCTTCGGTGGTGAAGTCCTGTACGATCAAGAAGTATCCGGGGAAGCCCATGTCTTTGATCACGCTCAGCTCAAAGTCTAGTCGTTCTTTAATTTCTGGGGTGATCTCACCGTATTTTTTCTTGGCTCCTTTATAGGTCAGGTGCGCCAGATATTCGTTTTCTCCTTCAAAATCTTCTGGAATTTCGAATTTCGGAAGAAGGATATCTCTTCCCAATTTAAATTCATCGATTTTGTCAACGATTTCAGAAATTGTAGTGATTGCCTCAGGCAAATCTTTGAACAATTCCTTCATCTCATCGCCACTCTTGAAGTAGAATTCTTGGTTAGGCATTCCGAAGCGATATCCTCTTCCTTGACCAATCGGCATATCTTGCTGAACACCGTCTTTTACACAGAGTAAAATGTCATGTGCGTTGGCGTCTTCTTTGTTTTGGTAATAAACATCGTTTGCAGCGAAATATTTGACATTGTATTTTTCGCAAAATCGCAGCAAAACTTCGTTAACTCGTCTTTCTTCCTCTAATCCATGGCGCATGAGCTGCACGTAGAAATCCTCGCCAAACAGTTGATGCCAATACACGAAAGCTTCTTCGGCTTGTTTTTCGCCAATATTGAGGATCAGGTCAGGGATTTCACCACCCAATCCACCTGTAGTGCAAATAAGGTCTTCTTTGTATTGCTCGATGGTTTCTCTGCCAACGCGGGGAAGACCTGCGTAAAACCCTTCGATGAAACCCACTGAGCACAGCTTGGCCAAATTGTGGTAACCGTTTTCGTTTTTCGCAATCAAAACTTGCTTGAATCGCTTGTCTGGAGCGTCTTTGGTAAATTGTAGTTTGGTGTGTTCTTCGGCAACAAAAAATTCGCACCCCACAATGGCCTTGATGCCATTCATCTCGCATTCTTTCACAAAATGAAATACTCCCATCATGTTTCCGAAGTCGGTAATGGCGATGGCCGGCATCTCGAAGGCTGCGGCTTGCCTTACAATCGACTTAATATCTGAAGTCGATTGAAGGATAGAAAACTGAGTGTGGTTGTGAAGATGAACAAAGGGGTATTCTTTTAGAAGGTCTTTGTTCTCTTTCAGTTCAACTGTAGAAGGTTGATCATCTGTTCTCTTTTCAGCCTTGATGCTCAGGTCTTCGGGTGAGTATGGCTGAATGTTCAACCCGATGAGTTGAAATGGCTTTTTGTTGGTTTCTTTAAAAAGCTTGATGTACTCGTCATTGGAATGCAATTCTTTTGCAGTAAACACACCTATTCTGATCAGTTCTAAGAAGCAACGAGCGGTTGCTTCAACATCTGCTGATGCGTTGTGGGCATTGTCCACTTTTTCGCCAAAGAGCTTTTCGTTGAGTTCAGAAAGGGTAGGGAACTTGAAGCTTTTACCGCGTCCGCCAGGAAGCTGGCAGAAGTTGGTGCTCGATTTCATGGTGTCGAGCGTTTTCTTCTTCATCAATCCGTCATCGCGATCAGCGCGGGCGTATTCCGCGCCCATCACTTTCATGTCGAATTCGATGTTGTGACCTACGGCAAAATCGGTTTCATCGAGGGCATTTTTGAATTCGTCCATGACAAATTCAAGCGGCATACCCATTTTCTCAGCGCGTTCGGTGCTGATGCCATGGATTTTTTCAGCGTTGAATGGAATGGTATATCCATCAGGCTTGATGATGTAGTTTTTGACCTCAATGAGCTCGCCCTTGTAGTCGTGTAGCTGCCAAGCCAACTGAACTACCCGTGGAAACGACTCAAATTCAGAGACTTCTGCTTTCCAGTTTTCAATTTTGCCAGTGGTCTCTGTGTCGAATATTAAATACATAAGCGCTTAAAAGGGAAGGATTTTCTTTAGCGCATAAAGTTACAACCGCTGATCGGAGTGCGAAAGCAATGTTGATAGATTGTGGAGAAGAAAAATAAACTAGAATTTATTAACGATATTGATCATTCAAACCAATTCCGGAGAGAATCATGGGAATGATTTTATCGATTCGAGACACCTTCGTTTCGTGACGTTTGGCATTGGAAATATATTCAGCGTATTCCTTTTGTTTACCCTTTGTAAGGCCTTCAAAAGCTGTTTGAACTGCTTGATTATTTTCGAAACATTGGGCTAACTCTTCGGGAATTGCAAGCGAACGGGTGGCAGCTTTAATTTCTTTTCCCAATGATTGATTCAATATTGCTACTTGGATGTAGTTCCTCACTTCATCTGCGTTGATTTCATTCAAATGTTGAAACCTCCATTGCCGTAATCCTTTTGTTTTTTCACTGGCTTGGATTAAGTGTTTTGCCGCATCTTTTAGAAAAACACCGTTGTGAAACCAAAGACCCACATAAGTTTTGAACGAGGCCAATCCCACCACATTTTTTCCTTATATAGTATATCAAGGCGCTCCCCATTTCACAGATTCTTCCAAGCCGCATTCCAGAATGAGCGCTCTTAACATGCTCACCTCTTTTTTCCATTCGCTTTGAGCGATATAATCGTCAACATTACTGGCTTTGATCATTTGGATTCGAGCTGTTTTTGTGTGTTGAGTATCAATTTCTCGAGCACATTTAGGTCAATATCAGCTAGCTTTTTGATGTTCAAACATGACTTACCCATTTTGTACTTTCCCAATTGTTCCAATAATTCCTTAGGTTGTGAAAGGTCGCACGAAAGGTAAACAGACAAGCCATTTTTTCGAGGAGAAAACCCGCAAACAAACCAATCGCCTTCACGTCCGCTGGCATATTTGTAATGATAAGATCCAAACCCTACTATACTCGGTCCCCACATTTTTGGTTTAGCATTGATAAGTTTACCCATCATTTCAGTCAAGGTAAAGCAATCTTCTTTAGATGCGGGGCTGTCTACTTCGCTAATGAAGCGTGACACATCTGCATTGTTTTTTTTGGTTTTGAGTTCGTTCTTGGAAGGCATATGTTGAGATAACAGCTCAAATTTAGCAAAACTGGCCCTTTACTTTCTAACCTGAATAGTAAGCTTACCTTCGCGCCCTTTTTTGAATTGAAATAAGAGTTACATCCCTATGAAGAAATACATCAATCTTTTCGACTTCAAACAGAAGGTAGATTACAAAATCGAAATCCTTTCAGGCTTAACTGTTGCATTGGCCTTGGTTCCTGAGGCGATAGCCTTTGCTATGATTGCTGGATTGTCGCCTTTATCGGGCTTGTATGCGGCATTTTCAATGGCTTTGATCATTACTCAAATTTCAAATGCCTCACCGATCTGCCTTTTTCACGAATCTCTTTCAATGAATCGATGCCAATGCTGATGTGGTC
>Ga0181607_10004994_pt1 | contig 11258 bp, 11 predicted proteins | sample 041ome_9_FD_132420 | JGI IMG/M metagenome (GOLD analysis project Ga0181607, IMG submission 132420) | Coastal salt marsh microbial communities from the Groves Creek Marsh, Skidaway Island, Georgia - 041413US metaG (megahit assembly) | ecosystem: Environmental > Aquatic > Marine > Intertidal zone...
TCCTGCTGGTGCTTCTACTATTTTTACCATATCTTTAAATTTAGCGTTCCCATTCAAGAGCTCCTTTTTTCCAAACTTAAATGAATCCCGCTAAGAAAAATCCCACAAAGGATAGAACTGCAAAGAACCCTTCCCATCCCATTTCTTTAAAATTGACAGCGTAGGGATAGAAAAATATCACCTCGACATCAAACAGTACAAACAAAATGGCCGATAAAAAGTACTTAACAGACACAGGGAAACGCGCATCTCCTTGACTTTCTATACCACATTCAAACACTTCAACTTTCTGTTTTGTTTTCTTCTTAGGTCCCAATAGTTGGGATAAAAACAAAGCCAACACAACAAACCCTATTGAAAAGGCCAATTGTATCAGAATGGGTAAATAACTCTCGGGTGTGCTCATACTCGAAGCAAAAATAATATAACCAATCCGATGAATTGTTCAACATATAGATAAAACTTCAATTTTTTTGTCAAGATTGGATACTTTTGAAGAATTAATTAAACATATGAACAAAAACTATATAAAATTTGGAGCGATAATCGGAACATTAATTGTTTCATTTTCAATGCTTAGCAGCTCAAACGGTCCTGGTGGAAATAAAACTGGAGCCCCTGGCTCTTCTGGAAATTGCTCGGGGTGTCATGGAAACACTCCAAGTAACATAGGAATCATTCGGGTGAAAATAATTGACAATGGAACCCAAGTAACCACTTATGTGCCTGGCAAAACGTATGATTTGGAGCTGAATATTCTTGGAAGCGATAAAACAGGCTTCCAGTTGTCTGCCATAAATGATCAAAACAAAGCCGCTGGAACCATTTCCAATAACAGCTCGGGCACACAAGTTTACAACTCTGGTAGTCAACAAATTTGGGGGCACAATACACCTGGTTCTGGGCTGTGGACTGCCAAATGGACCGCACCCGAAGCCAATACGGGTTCGGTAATCTTTTATGTAGCTGCTGTATTAGCTGACGGAAATGGGAAAAACAGTGGAGATTATTTCAACACCTTTAATGTAGAAATTACAGAAGAGTCGAGCAACAGAAACGAAAATGTTTTGAAATCTCCCAATCAATTGATTCAAAATCCAGTAGGAAACCAATTGACATTGCAACATCCCGTGAAGTCTGCTTACATTTGGAATTCTGAGGGCAAACTAATTGGCAAATTTTTCCATTCCAATCAATTTGAGGTTGGAAATATTGCACCCGGTGTTTATCACTTGAACTACGTTAATGAAAACGGAAGTACTGGTTTCACCAGGTTTATAAAACAATAAATTAGCGCTTTTTTCTTCTTTCTAAATCATTCAATTTCCTCTGAAATAATCGGGCGTTCTTCAGATGATCTTTGTAATGACGTGCAAAAACGTGATATCCGCTTAAATCGCTTTTTGCACAGAAATACAAGTAGCGATGTTCTTTGTAGTCTAGTACAGCATCTATAGCCGATTTGGATGGAATACAAATAGGACCAGGTGGTAATCCTTTATATTTATATGTATTGTATGGAGAATCGGCCTTCATGTCTTTATTGTAAACTCTTCCCCCTTTCCCCCTTATGAAAACCAATGTAGGATCTGCACCTAAAAACATATTTATTCACAATCTATTTAAGTAAACACCCGCGATGTTTTGGTATTCATCTACTTTGAGACTTTCCTTTTGAACAATACTGGCTAGCGTTACGGCTTCTTGCAATGTTAGTTTTTGTTGTCTTAATTTTCGCTTTCGATCTGCATTCCAAAATATCTTCGTTTCATTTGAGATACGCTTGAAAAACATATCTAAATCGGTATTTCTTGAAAAATTATAGGTATTAGGTATGATTATCGACGGCCAACTATACTTATCGGTACCTAATTCACTCCAAAATTCATTATTATCAAAATATTGATTCAGTTTGTCTTTATCAAAATCAAAATGCTTTATTAATATTCGAATCAGTTCACGCTTATAAACACCCGGAGGAATCACTACATTAACCGTTTGGTTTCGATTGGCTCGCAACAATTCAAAAAAACTCCAAACGCTTGAATTCGGTGGCAAAACAAATTGGCTCGTTTGTATGTTGAACCCAATCTTTTCCGACCAAAATGCAATTCCCATTGGTAAGGCAAGTTCAAATTCTTGACTAACATAGTTATTAAATTCCTCTTGATTCCATGATTTTTTAATGCGCACCTCGGTGTAGCTTTCATTTTTGCTTGACTGCACAAATAGCAATAAGAATACTATAGCAATAATAGCAGTAAGGCTAATCAATAAGAATGTTAAAATGCGCTTCATGAATTTATTACTCGACAAAAATGAGAAATTTATCATGTATTTTGAGGAGAATCTGCTTAATGTGGGAATCTATCCTATTTTTGTTTCGTGAAAATCGCAATAATTGGATACGGCAAAATGGGTAAAACAATAGAATCGTTATCCGTTAAAATGAATTTTGTTGTATCTGAAATTTACGATGAAAATAATCCCTTCTTAAATTGCAAATCTTCAAATGCGGATGTAGCTATTGACTTTACCCTACCTAGCTTAGCCGTTGACCATATCAAACATGCTGTTAATATTAGTTTACCTATAGTGGTAGGTACTACAGGATGGTATCCATATTTTGATGAAGTTGTGGATTATGTGAAGTCTCAAAATGGAAGTTTGTTTTACGCGACTAATTTTTCAATTGGAGTCAATTTGTTTTTTGCCATGAACCGAACATTGGCAAAGTGGATGAACGATCAATCTGATTATAGAGTCAGCATGACGGAAGTACACCACACCGAAAAGAAAGATGCGCCCTCGGGCACGGCCATTACATTAGCAGAACAAACTATAGCTTCTATCGACCGACTTGAGGATCACACACTAGTAGACGAATTCTCAAATGTCGATTCGCCCATATTGCCTATAAAAGCGGTACGTGAACCCAATGTGCCTGGTACACACACCTTGGTTTACGAAAGTGATATCGATAAAATTGAAATCACTCACGAGGCCAAAGGCAGACTCGGTTTCGCACAAGGTGCGGTATCCGCAGCCTTTTTTTTACAAAGCAAAAAAGGGATATTTAACATGTCAGATTTATTGAAGTTTTAATTTAAATGAGCAGTTATAATTTACACATTTTCATTGCTATTTGGACAGTAGCTTTCCTATTGACGCGCCTCGGATTGTCGCGCATGTTCAAATTAGCAGGTATCAATCCGTTATTAGCTTGGATTCCAATTGCAAACTGGTGGTTTTGGATTCAAATGGTCGGTAGGCCAAAGTGGTATATGATTGGTATGGTCATACCAGGTCTGAATATACTTTTTAGTTTCAATATTAAATTAGACTTATTACGGAGCTTTGGGAAAAATGGCTTTTGGGAACAATTCTCAGGTATTGTATTAACATTTGCGTATTTCCCGTACTTGTATTTTGACAAAACCTTAAAATACATTGGCGCTGCAGGAGAAAAAGAATGGAGAGAGAAACATGTACCTAAAAGCGGTGGAGGTCGTGAATGGGCGGATGCCTTATTATTTGCCGCTTATGTTGCGGGCGGTATGCGTGCTTTATATTTCGATTTATACCAAATCCCCACTCCTTCTATGGAATCGAACTTAATGGTAGGTGATTATTTAGTTGTTAGCAGAACTAATATTGGTATGCGTATTCCGTTAACACCCGTTTCAGTTCCCGTTTTAGCCCCAAAGGAGATAGCAGGAATGAAAGCGTATTCCGAACTCATTGAATTTCCATACATGCGTTTACCTGGGTGGTATACCATAAAAAACAACGATGTTATTGTTTTCAATTGGCCAGCAGACGAAGGATTCCCGGTAGATAAAAAAGACAACTATGTAAAGAGATGTGTAGGCGTACCGGGTGATAGCTTGCAAATCATCCAAGGTGATGTTTATATCAATGGCAGCCAACTTCCAAAAGTAGATAAACAACAGAAACGCTACCTTGTATTGATGAAAGATTATATTTCTCAAGAGTTTTTATTGGAAAACGAATTGGGAGACTTTACGATACCCTATCGCGTTGCTCCTGAAATCTTAAGAAAAACAGAAGCCCAAGGACAACGCTTATCCCCATACCATATTTATACTTGGGAAGAAAACGTAGATAAAATCCGAAAACACCCTTCTGTAGCCTTTGTATTTGAAGATGTTATTGATGAAGGTTATGATCGTCATTTATTTCCTGACACGAACAATACGGCATTTTTAAAGCACAAATGGGACTTGAATAATTACGGCCCTATTTACCTGCCAAAACGTGGGGAAACGGTAAAATTAACAAGTCAGAATTGGGATTGGTACAAAGCTGCCATCAACATCTATGAAGAATCTGATATTGTTGAGAACGGTGGCAGATTTTATAAAAATGGTGGATCTGAAGAGGTAATGGAATATACATTTAAGTATGGATACTACTGGATGATGGGTGACAATCGTTTTAACAGCTCGGATTCTAGATATTGGGGTTACGTTCCAGAAAACCACATACTAGGCAAACCCTTGTTTACCTTCTTCTCATTGCGGAAAGTTATTGGAATTAACGACATAGGTGAACCTATGATTCACGGAAACACCATGATGTACGAAACAAAAGGTATTCGTTGGAATAAAATTTTCAAAAGAATTGATTAAAACAAATACGACTCACGGGTATCCGTGAAATTGTATTTAATCGAAAGCGACAAATAATTCCAATTTCCACTATTTAATTGGTCTTTTGTATGGAACCAATGGTGAGAAATCTCAATTTTCGCATTGGGTTGAACATAATACATTAATGTAGTCAATACATTAATGCGGTTTTGAAGATTGCCCTGGAGAATAATCGCATTTTCGCGATCCATAGCATCACTATAAGGCTTTCTTATATTACCGCCGTAATTTTCTCCATTCAAATCCAAACCTTTCCACGCAAGTTGGGTGGTATTTTTAAATGCCCATCTCTGATAATTCTTTGGGACCGCAAAAAAACGGAAAATCACCTCTCTGAAGTTGCTTTCTAAGGGATGAGCCAATGCTTGATTAAAAGCTCCGTAATAATTGGAGGAATTACGACGGTGTGAATAGGTATAAGGTCTAACGGCATTGTATTCCAATTGGATATAGGATTGTTTCAAACTGGAAATATTAGGTTTGTAATACAAACCTAATTGATTGCCAAACTTATTCAAATAGGAATTTCGGTTTCCAAAAACCGAAGAAAAATTAAACTCGTCTATTATCAGTTGACCGTAAAAAAGAAATTGATTCTTTTTCCATTTGGCATCAAAAGCAATTAGGGCATTATCAGAAGATCCGAGGTCGCGTTCAATAGCACGATAAAAAATAACGGGATTTAAATAATTGATGTCAAATCCACTGTTTGGCCTTGACTGAATGACCATTTCAGAAAACCCCAATTCCAAACCAATTTTTTCAAACTCAAGACTTCCACGGTGCATTGCCAAGTATTTCTTGTTGAAAGTTTTAGAACTGTCTTTACTCATATCGCTAATCAATTCTTTGAAAAGATTTTGATATTTAAACGGACCTAATTTGTAATTCACTTGCAAAAACAAACTGGGTGTGGTGAAATTGCTCATAATTAAACTTCTGAATCCAGAACCAATATGTTGTTTATCATGACCCATAGTAGCCGTTATTTCATAGCCTTTTCCCGTTGTATCATTTTGCTTTTTCAACAACAATACATCCATGTAAGCTGTTGCGTAGAAATAGTCATTAAAACCGAAGGAATTGGTTTGTACGTTACCTAAACCTGGAAAAACCTTGAATTGTCTATTGTAGTGATCTATATGCTCCTGATAATTGGCTTGATAGTCATAAATCTGTGAGTAAAAAGCCAGCTTCTCTCCCATTTGTCCATATAACTCAACTCCCCTTCCGTTAAGTACTTGAGTATCCAGTGACCCCAAGGAAGGTCCATAAGACAAATCCAATATGGGATTCACAACCAAATAATCTTCGCGATCTTTACTTTCCCAAGAAAAGAATCGATTGGGGTTTTGCCATAATTTAGGTCCTCCTAATTTATAAACCCAAGACTTTTGAGTGAATGCCGTTCTGTGATTCCCGGAAAATTCTGGATTGTTCCAAGCAAAATAGTTGAAATTCTTCTGATTGAAATTTAAAGATGTATGAGATGAATCATTAATAGATAGACCCGATTTCATCAATGGAGTAATGAATCGTTTGGATTGTTTATAGTTCCTAAATGGATCTATCAACCCTAAGTTTGAAGAAATAATTCTATCTTCCTGATCAGAATGGGCCTTTATTAATCGATTTTGAGCGATAATGCTTTTAGAAAAAACAAAAGCGAACAGAATTAGTATTTGAATGCGTTTAGATAGATTCATTTTTAAGATTAACCACGCGTGAATGACTGGCAATATTCCCGGCAAAATTGGGAATATCAAACTCATAATAAGGATTGAGTTTGTCCGCTTCTTCTGTTGATAGTAGGCCAAGTTCCAATAAAACAGCCTGAGCAATTTGATATTGCGGCCCCATTTTACCATCATCAACTTTTATCGAAATACCCCATTTTTTTTCTGGAATGGCCAGACAATAAACCCCATCAGCCCCTGTTTTTCCGATAATCCTACCATTTGTAACCGCCATTAGATCGGTGCAGTATCTTTTTGTACCTGCAATCATTTCAGGAAACTCCGCAACTGCGGAAATAACGCGTTTTGCAGCCTGCTTTTCGTCATCGCTTAGAACATCACTTGGCGCCACTAGGTTTTTATACATCAAAGCCTGATTATAGACCGGCATCGCGTAGGTTGGAGCACTACATCCGTCTAATCCTTCTATTAATTCCGTAACCTCAAGTTCTGCAAATCGAGCAACGCACTCTTTTATTTTTTTCTGCAATTCAAAATCAGAGGACAAATATCCTGATGCTTCTAGTTGATAGAAAGCATTATAAGCCAAAAACCCAGCATGCTTACCGCTACAATTGTTATGAACGGCATGTGCGAATTCCCCGTTTTTAATGAGATTTATCCAATCTGATTTACGTGTAGGATTTTGAGCACCGCACGCTAATACACTATTATCAAAATCGATTTTCTCAAGGATTCCATTGACAACTTCTACATGCTGTGCTTCGCCATTATGCGAACCACACATTAACGAAAGCTCTTTGTGAGTGAAATTAAAATGATCAAAAATACCGCTTGATAATAAAGGGATGTGTTGCACGTATTTCAAAGCACTTCGTGGATAGCAGACTTGTTTTACATCCCCGATTGAAAAAATAATATCCCCTTGTTCATCTACAACACAAACAACTCCGCGGTGGAAACTTTCTGTGATACCACCTCGCATTAACTCTACCAATATTGGATTCATAAATGAAGTTTATAAATTTCGCTGAGCTAATAAAAACAGAACCGCCATTCTAATAGCAACTCCGTTTTCCACTTGCTGAAGGATAATGCTATTAGCGCTATCCGCCACCTCGCTGGTAATTTCTACCCCACGGTTTATGGGACCAGGATGCATAATTAATAGCTCCTTATCGAGTCGATTTAATCGTTCCATATTCAACCCATACAAACTTGAGTATTCCTTCAAAGAAGGGAAGAAACGTGCATCTTGCCTTTCTAATTGAATTCTCAGCATATTTGCAACATCCGCCCATTTTAAGGCTTCATCTAAATTATGCGATACTTTAACGCCGAGTTTTTCAATATGTTTAGGGATTAAAGTTGCCGGTCCGCAAACCATAACCTCAGCTCCTAATAGTTGCAAACAATAAATATTGCTTAGGGCAACTCGAGAATGTTTAATATCTCCGACAATAAGTACTTTTTTACCGGAAATACTTCCATTAAAATGATTTCTTATTGAAAAGGCATCTAATAATGCTTGAGTAGGATGCTCATGTGTTCCATCACCTGCATTAATTATTTGAGAATCGACATGTTTGGAAAGAAATTGACAGGCACCAGGTGCAGGATGACGCATAACGATCATGTCGACCTTCATGCTTAATATATTGTTTACCGTGTCAATTAATGTTTCTCCCTTTTTTACACTTGAGGAAGAACTAGAGAAATTCACCACATCTGCCCCTAAACGTTTTTCTGCTAACTCGAACGAAACGCGCGTTCTTGTTGAATTTTCGAAAAACAGATTGGCAATCGTAATATCTCTGAGTGCAGGCGTTTTCTTAACCGGTGCTTTCAATAATTCCGAAAAATTATCAGCCGTTTCAAAAATAGACTCCACTTGATGCGCTTGAAGTCCTTTTATTCCTAACAGATGTTTAATGACGCCGCTATTCATGATTTCTTATCTAATAACCAAACCGCAACCTCCGTTTGGGTTTTCCATTCGACTTTAACAAATTGTTCTGTATTCCTACTATCAATTGAAACGCCTTTGTAGTCCGGCTTTATCGGTACTTCGCGTTGATGTATTCTATCGACCATGACCATTAATTCAATATCAGAAGGCCTTCCAAATCGCATAATCGCGTCAATGGCCGCTCTAATACTTCTGCCTGTATAAAGAACATCATCAATAAGTATAATCCTTAGGTTTTCGGTAGAAAAGTCAATTTTTGAAGGTTTAGGAATGTGAATTCCACCTCTGCTGATATCATCTCTGTAGAAAGTATGGTCTAAAGTGCCGAATTTCACATCTGAGCCTGTGATTTTCACCACTTCTTCTCTAATGGCTTCGGCAAGCTCAATCCCCCTTGGTTGTAACCCAATAATTGCGGAGTTGCTCAAATCGCCGTGATTTTCAATAAGCTCTAACGCAAATCGCTTGATAATAAGGGCCGTTTTTTGCGTGTTCAAAAGAACTTTCTGTGCAGCATTATTGTTCATCAGCGAGTTCTAAAATTATATTAAACTGACTTTCGGTAAGCGAAATTACCGATAATCTTGGTTGCTTAATTAAACCCATATCGGAAAGACGACTATCGCCTTTCATTTGAGCCAAACTAACAGGATTTTTCAATTTTTTGACGGGCTTTATATCCACCACTACCCATTGTGGGTTATCGGTTGTTGGATCTTGATAGGCTGTTTTCACGACTTCCGCAATACCTACAACTTCTTTCCCTTCGTTACTGTGATAATACAAACACCAATCGCCCACGTTCATTTCACGAAGGTTGTTTCTTGCTTGGAAATTTCGAACACCATCCCAAAAAGTTCTTTGATCTTTTTCGAATTGCTCCCAACTGTATTTGAAAGGTTCGGATTTTAACAACCAATGCTTCACATAGGCAAAATAATACCAAATACATCAAAACAAAAAACGTAAATGTAATGAACGCAGGTAAAAAACCAACAATTCGAACATTTGATTGGTAAGAATATTGACAATGATAATTTTATTGCCTTATATTTGTTAAAAAAAAAGACAATATGTATCTAAAAGAGAATATCAAATTACTTCGAAAAAGGCGTAAACGCAGCCAAGAAGACGTTGCTGGGAGTTTGGGCATCACTCGTTCTGCATACAATAGCTATGAAAATGGTGTTGCAGAGCCAGGCATAACAGTTCTTTTAAAACTTTCAGATTTTTACCAAGTCAATATTGACAAGTTGCTTCGAGTTGACCTTTCTAGTGTTGCTGAGAGTCAACTTGCCCAATTGGAAAAGGGATTTGACATGGATTTAACAGGAACGCGACTTCGGGTATTGGCGACTACCGTTGATTCTCAAAATGACGAGAACGTAGAATGGGTGCCGTTAAAAGCAAAAGCGGGCTATACCACGGGATATGCAGATCCCGATTTCATAAAAGTACTTCCCGCGTTTAACATGCCATTTTTATCCCCCAATAAAAAATATAGAACCTTCCCCATTTCCGGTGATAGCATGCCACCTGTTTTAGACGGAGGATTTGTTACCGGTGAATACCTCCAAGATTGGAATATGGTTAAAAATGGTAGACCTTATATAGTAGTTACGCAAGACGATGGCATCGTGTTTAAAATTATTTACAATCGCATAGAAGAAGACGGCACATTCCTATTATGTTCTACAAACCCCATGTACCAACCCTATCCCGTTCGTGTTCAAGAAATTCTTGAGATATGGAAATTCGTACACTATATAAACCCCAAATTTGAAGAACCAAGTGCTTCCGATCAGAGTGATGTTGGACCCACTTTGCGCATATTACAGCGGGAAATTGGCATGATTAAGGATAAAGTAAAGAATATAGAGGATAAAATTTAAATAATGAATTTCGTCACATCGGTGAAGCAATAGTATATTCGCAGTCTCAATTCGTTTGAACACAAATATGAAATTCAAAAAAGACACCTACTTGGAGTGGTACCGAATAATGATGTTGGTACGTCGTTTCGAAGAAAAGTCCGCTCAATTATATGGCAAGCAGAAGATTAAAGGTTTTTGTCACTTATATATAGGTCAAGAAGCATTGGTAGCAGCTATGAAAACCGCGCTTACCCCCGATGATAAGGTTATTACGGCATATCGCGATCATGGACATGCCTTAGCACTAGGAATTACGCCTAATGAAGTAATGGCTGAATTGTACGGTAAAGCTACGGGCTGCAGCGGAGGTAAAGGTGGTAGCATGCACATGTTCTCAAAAGAGCACAACTTTTTTGGGGGACATGGAATTGTAGGTGCTCAAATTCCATTAGGCGCAGGAATGGCTTTGGCTGAACAATATATGGGAACTAAGAATGTTTCCGTTTGTTACTTTGGAGATGGAGCTGTTCGTCAGGGAGCCCTGCATGAAGCCTTCAATATGGCGATGTTATGGAAACTGCCGGTGGTATTCATTTGTGAAAATAACGAATACGCAATGGGAACAAGTGTTTCTCGTACTACTAACATGTTGGATATTTATAAAATAGGCCAAGCCTATGATATGCCTAGCTATCAAGTGGATGGTATGAAATGTGAAACCGTTCACGAAGCAATGTTCAACGCTGCTGAAGAAGCACGTAAAGGAAACGGTCCTACATTTTTAGAAATAAAAACTTACCGTTACAGAGGACATAGCATGAGCGATCCTGCGAGTTATCGTACTAAAGAAGAACTAGCAGAATACAAAGAGAAAGATCCAATCGAAACTACTAAAGCGACCATCCTTAAGAATAAATATGCTACAGAGGCGGAATTAGACGCTATGGAAGAAGATATTATCAAGCAGGTTGAAGAAAGTGTGACCTTCGCGGAAGAATCTCCACTACCAGATCCAGCTTTACTTTTCAGAGATGTTTATGTAGAA
>Ga0181607_10004999_pt1 | contig 11248 bp, 9 predicted proteins | sample 041ome_9_FD_132420 | JGI IMG/M metagenome (GOLD analysis project Ga0181607, IMG submission 132420) | Coastal salt marsh microbial communities from the Groves Creek Marsh, Skidaway Island, Georgia - 041413US metaG (megahit assembly) | ecosystem: Environmental > Aquatic > Marine > Intertidal zone...
ATGCGCCTCACCCGCCTTTTCGTGCCAGCCCTGCCCCACCACCTTGCCATCACGAACAATGAGACAGCCCACGCGGGGGTTTGGAGTGGTTGTAAAGAAACCATGCTCGGCAAGGCTGATTGCCTTTTGCATGAAGTCAACATCGGTCTCACTGAACACGGCGAATTCGCTTGGATGATGTCGGCTGCGCTGGCTTCGTTTTACCCCCCGAGCCTGCTTCTGTGGAGGGTGATGCCTTACTGGCGTGGCCACCGGTGGCCCGGCGCGCACGCGGGCCCACTTCCGCAAGAATGGCCTGAAACTCCGAAACGTCCTCGAAGCTTCGGTAGACTGAGGCAAATCGAACGTAGGCCACCTTATCGAGACGCCGCAGTGCCTTCATAACAAGCTCACCGAGAAACTGGCTGGCAACCTCGCGCTCGCCACTGGCCGCAAGCTGCTCCTCAATTGAGCGGACAGCCTGCTCCACAATGTCGTAGGCCACAGGCCTTTTACGCAAGGCAAGCGCCATGCTTGACCGCAGCTTTGCAGAATCGAAATCGCAGCGTGATCCGTCCTTCTTTACAACCGAGGGCAGGGAGAGCTCGATCTTCTCGAGCGTCTTGAATCGACGCTCACAGGCCAGGCAACGACGTCGCCTACGGATCTCAAGCCCATCATCGAACAAACGCGTGTCGGTGACCTGGGTGTCGGGCGAGCCGCAGGCGGGGCATCGCATGGCTTAGCGATAGACAGGGAACTGTTGGGTGAGTTGATGCACCTCGTTGCGAACCCGGGCCGCCACGGTCTCGTCTTCCGGCGCCTCAAGGATGTCGGCAATAAGGTTCGCAACCCGGGTCATTTCTTGGGGACCAAAACCACGGGTCGTGCAGGCAGGGGTTCCGAGTCGGATGCCGCTTGTGACCATGGGTTTCTCAGGATCGTTCGGAATGGCGTTCTTGTTCACGGTAATGTGGGCACGGCCCAAGGCAGCCTCGGCGGCCTTGCCCGTGATGTTCTTTGCTCGCAGATCAACAAGCATGACGTGACTCTCTGTACGGCCCGAAACAATACGCAAGCCGCGCTCGACAAGGCCTTTTGCAAGCGCCTGAGCGTTGTCGAGAATACCCTGGACGTAGACCTTAAAGCTTGGTTGCAAGGCTTCTTGAAAGGCAACCGCTTTTGCCGCAATCACATGCATCAGGGGACCCCCCTGAATGCCTGGAAAGACTGCACTGTTAATGGCCTTCTCGTGCTCGGACTTCATAAGAATGATGCCGCCGCGTGGGCCACGAAGGCTCTTGTGGGTGGTGGACGTGACGACGTCCGCATGGGGCACAGGGTTGGGATAAAGCCCTGCAGCAATAAGACCCGAGTAATGGGCCATGTCCACCATAAATACCGCGCCAATGTCCTTGGCTACCTTGGCAAATCGTTCCCAGTCGGTCTTCAGAGAATAGGCCGACGCCCCGGCAATTAGCAGCTTTGGCCTGTGCTCGCGAGCCAAGGCTTCCATGCGGTCGTAGTCAATCTCTTCTTTCGCGTTAAGGCCATAGGGCACCACATTGAACCACTTGCCTGAGAGGTTGAGAGGCATACCGTGGGTGAGATGTCCGCCTTCAGCAAGCGAGAGGCCCATGATCGTGTCACCAGGCTTTAAGAAGGCAAGAAAAACCGCCGTGTTGGCCTGCGCTCCCGAGTGAGGCTGAACGTTCGCAGCCTCGGCGCCATACAAAGTCTTCAGACGATCAATGGCCAGTTGCTCAACAACATCCACATACTCGCAGCCCCCGTAATAGCGACGACCGGGGTAGCCCTCTGCGTATTTGTTCGTAAGCTGAGAGCCCTGAGCGGCAATCACGGCCGGACTTGCATAGTTCTCTGAGGCGATGAGCTCAATGTGCTCTTCCTGGCGAATGTTCTCGGCCGAAATGGCCTGCGCGACCTCGGGGTCGGTTTCTATAAAGGTCTGGCTGCGATTAAACATGCTGAAGGTCCATGGTTTTTGAATGGTTTGGATGACTGGGATGCACGCCCGAAAACGAGGGGCTTACAACGGTATAGAGGAACCATAAGAGCCCGAACATAAGATGGGCTGTTAAGAGGTGCACCGGTTGGGCAATGAGCGGGAAGCCAAGATGGTTCAGAGCACCGCCAAGGGCCATTTCAAAGGCAGTAAAGCCCACCAGAAGAGAAGCCATAAAACCTGCACGCGTTCGGCGCAAAGGGCTTTGATAGACGCGCATCAAAAGGTAGAGACAAAGACCAAGAATGACCCAGGAAAAAGAGCGATGAACCAAGAAAATCCATGGTACAGCCTCAAGCCATTGATCTCGAGAAAGTTCAGTCGCCATGCGCGAAATGAGATCGACGCTTTCTCGAATTTGAATACCAAGAAAGATCTGCAGGGTAAGGGCTGCAAGGGTTGCTAGAACAAGGCCGCGAAACCATCGGGGCAGCTCGCGCAGCGTCTGCGACTGGGGAGAGCGCTCGGTCAGAAGTGCCTCTGGGCCTGCCGCGCGCACGACAGCATAGATAAAACACATTTGGACTAAAAAGGCGCCCACCATATGCGCGGAAATCATGACCGGCCGAAGATTGGAGGCCACAACCATAGAGCCCAGCCATCCGTTGAAGCCAATAAACAGAAGCCCTCCCAGGCTTGACCAGAAGACCACAGGCTGTTCGCGTCGAAAGGGCCGAGCGGCCAGTACGGTAAGGATTGCCAAGATACCAATGGTTGCCCCAACAAGCCGGTTCACATACTCCGTCCAGGTTTTAACTGGGTCAAAATCGGCCGTGTCGTATCCCCGGTCGGCGTAGCGCACCCGCCAGTCGGACGGAAGCTGGCTTTCATGCGTGGGGGGTACCAGCTGGCCAAAGCATAAAGGCCAGTCGGGGCAGCCCATGCCTGCGCCGGTGGCCCTAACCGTTCCGCCAACCAGAATGAGGAAATAGACGGCCGTGATGGTGATGAGGACCATCCAAATAAAGCGCTGCCGCTGATGCGGCTTGACGCCAGAGCCGACAGGCAGACCTTGAGTGGCATGGACCGCAGTAGGCATGGAAAGGTTACTCATGACAAGGGCTCCTTAAGATCGATGCGGGCAAACCTGCGCTTGCCTACCTGCAAGATATATTGGCCGGCCGAGAGCTCGAGCAGACGGTCGGAAACACGCTCACCGTTGAGTCGAACCCCGCCCTGCTCAATTGAGCGCACGGCCTCGGACCCCGAGCTTACAAGACCTGCCTGCTTTAAAGCCTGACTCACGGAAAGGGGAGCATGGCCAAGCTCGATGAGAGGCAGGTCGGTGGGGCATTCTCCCTTTTTAAAACGCGCCTCAAACTCAGCAAGCGCCTGTTCGGAGGCAGCCCGCGAGTGAAACCGCTCGACAAGCTCCATGGCCAGGTCAACCTTAATATCCCGAGGGTTTCGGCCCGCCAAGGCTTCGGCCTTCAGAGCCTCAATCTGGGCCATGCTGCGAGAAGAAAGCAATAAGAAGTAGCGCCACATGAGATCGTCTGAGATCGACATGAGCTTGCCAAACATTTCGGCAGCAGGCTCGGCGATGCCTATATAGTTTCCCTTGCTCTTACTCATCTTCTCAACGCCATCGAGCCCTTCAAGCAAAGGCATGGTGAGAACGCACTGAGGGGGCTGGCCCGCATCTTTTTGAAGCTCACGACCCATAAGCAGATTGAACTTCTGGTCCGTGCCGCCAAGCTCGAGATCAGCCTTGAGAGCGACCGAGTCGTAGCCCTGCAAAAGGGGATAAAGAAACTCGTGAACACTAATAGAAACTCCGGCCTTGTAACGCTTCGTGAAGTCATCCCGCTCAAGCATGCGGGCCACAGTGGCCTGCGCGGCCAGCCGAATCATGCCCTGGGCGCCTAGGGCCTCACACCATTCCGAGTTTTTTCGAACCTCGGTTTTGTTCGGGTCGAGCACAAGACTGGCCTGCTGAAAATAAGTTTGCGCATTGACTGCGATTTCTTCGGCGCTTAATGGGGGACGTGTGGCATTGCGACCTGTAGGGTCGCCAATGAGGGCGGTGAAATCTCCCACCAGAAAAATGACCTGATGGCCTAGGTCTTGGAGTTGGCGAAGCTTGGTGAGCACAACCGTGTGGCCCAAGTGAAGATCGGGGGCCGTGGGGTCAAGGCCAAGCTTGACGCGAAGTGGCGTCTTCGAGGCATGGGCGCGCAAAAGCTTGTTTTGGAGCTCGCTTTCAACAAGAATCTCCTCACTGCCTCGGCGAATGAGAGCCATCGCCTGCTCAAGCTCGGGCGGCAGGCTGGCCATCATGGCGGGGCTGTCCAGGCTGCCCTGAGCTTCTGACGAGGCCTGGGCGCGCACAGAAGCCTGCTCGGCAGGCGGGTTTTGGGGGTGGGCTAAAGAAGGGGGCATGGCTGACGATGGCATTAAGAACTACAATTCTACGGTTATGAAGACAAGCACGCTCCGGTTCTGGACCTTCGGCACGGCAGCCTTCGGTATTTTAATGGCCAGCATCACCAGCCTTGGCATCTCCACTGTGAGCGACGCCGAGTCCAAGATGCTCGCCCAGCCGGTGGTCAAGCTGCTTGAAACCCCCTCCCTAGAGTCCCAGTTGAAGGCGCTTGAGACCCATGGCCTGGAACTCGCCCGCGAGGACGAGGTGATTGCGGGTGACACCATTGCCAAACTCTTTGAAAGGCTCGGCGTCGAAGACCCCGCAGCACTCATTTACCTGGCGGCCGATAAGACCAATTCCTCTGTTCTGAAGTCAAACGTGGGCAAGACCGCCCTGGTTCACACCGACATCAACGGCAGCCTTTTGCGGCTTCAGCTGGTGAACGGCCAAGATGCCTGGGTGGTGGAGCGAACCGGAGAAGGCCAGTTTGCAACTCGCATTGGCCAGGTTGGCGTTGAGACAGTCACGGAACATCGGTCGGTCATGGTGGGGCAGTCCTTTTTTAACGCCATGGACCAGGCGGGCGTTCCAAGCCCTATTACAGAAGACGTTGTCAGCCTTTTTGAATCCGACCTCGACTTTCGTCGACAGGTGCAGCCCGGCGACAAGGTTCGGGTGATTTATGAGAACAAAAAGGTGGCCGGTCGTGAGATTGGTGACTACAGGCTTGTTGCTGTTCGATTTGAGGCAACAGGCGCCTCTTACGAGGCCTTGTTTTTCAATGCGGGCAACGACGGCAAAGGAAATTATTACGATGCAGAAGGCAAGTCGGTGAAGCGAGGGTTTCTAGCAGCGCCCTTGCGATATACCCGAATTAGTTCGAGCTTTTCACGGTATCGACTGCACCCTTTATTTGGAGACCCTCGCGCCCACCGGGGTGTTGACTATGCCGCTCCTATTGGAACGCCCGTGCGGTCGGTGGCCGAAGGCACTATTACCGCAAGAGGCTGGAATGGTGGATACGGCAACGGCATTGAAATCCAGCACAACGCGCGATATTCCACCTACTATGCCCATCTTTCGCGCTTTGCCCCTGGCATGGTAGTTGGCCGAGAGGTACGAATGGGAGAAGTCATTGGCTTTGTTGGCGCCACAGGCTGGGCCACGGGACCGCACTTGCATTACGAATTTCGGGTGCATGGACGTTCCATTGACCCCATTCGAATTGCCCGCGAGAACCCTCAGGTGCCCAGCCTCTCCGGTCAAGATCTACAACGTTTCTTAGTGGTTGCCTCCGATCTGCGCAAGCGGCTCAGCCTTCTTGATAGCGTCAATACAGCAGAGGCGGGCGGCATTCCTGCGGCTGCAGGTCGAAACTCTCAGCCTAGCCCAAGGCTTGCACGCCAATAAGCTCGCGGGGGTCTCGTCCACGACGAGGCCGGGCCCCGATCACGATCATGGTCATCATGACAGCCCGCTTTTTCTTGGCATTATGTCGGGAACCAGCCTTGACGGGCTCGATGCGGTTTTAATCAAGGTCGACGAGACAGGGCGCCCTGTTCGTCTCGGGTTCTGGAACCGGCCCATGCCTGAAGGGCTTCGAGAGACCTTCCTTCAGTTGCATGACCCGCTTTGCCAGGCTGCTCTTCTCAAAGCCCAAGAGGCTTGCCTGGCGTTCGCAGAGGAAGTCAGCCAACTGGTTCGTGCTGTTAAGAAGGATACTCATCGCCTTGGTCCTATTCAGGCACTAGGCGTGCATGGCCAGACCATCCTTCATCGGCCCGAGCTTGGCATCAGCCTGCAGCTTAATGCACCAGCGGCTATTGCAGAGCAGACAGGCCTGGTGGTGGTCTCCGATTTTCGAACGGCCGATCTTGCCGCCAAGGGGCAAGGCGCCCCCCTGGTGCCAGTCTTTCACGAGGCCATGACGGGGAATGAAGAGGCTGATGCGCTCGCGGTTTTGAACCTTGGGGGTATTGCCAACCTCACACTGATTACCCGCGAGCGCGGCACCCATGCAAGAACTCAGATGCTTGGCTTTGACACCGGTCCCGCGAACATGCTGATGGACCTATGGGCGAAAGAAAACGGGCGAGGAAGCTTCGACAAAGACGGGGAGTTTGCCCACTCAGGCCAGGCCAACCCTTCTTTCGTTGACCTGCTCATGCAGCATCCCTTTTTCAGAAAGGACCCCCCGAAGAGCACGGGGCGCGATGACTTTAATGCCCATTGGCTTAAGCAACAGCTTGAGGCTTTTCCGACACCTCTTTCTGCGGCCGATGTTCAGGCGAGCCTCTTGGCTCTCAGTTGTCAGTCCATCGCAAAGGCCATTCCCGATGGCACTCAAAAGCTCTTTCTTTGCGGAGGGGGCGCAAAGAACCCCTATTTTGTTCAGGGACTGCAGACCGCGCTCGAAGAAAGTGGCCGTGGCACCCGATGCCAGCTTAAGACCACAGAGAGCCTCGGATGGGCTGTGGACGAGGTGGAGGCAGCCGCCTTTGCCTGGCTTGCCTACTTGCGCTTGAATGGGCTGCCCGGCAATTGCCCCGAGGTCACTGGTGCACTCGGCCCACGCTGCTTAGGCAGTATTACTGCCGCTGGGCCCGAGCAGACTCAATAAGATAAGGGAGGTAGTAAGAGACCGACGGCTAGGCGACCTGGGCAGCAAGAACTCTTCGCGAGCGAACACCTTCTGCAAGTCGCTCGAGAATGGACAGGCTGTCGTCCCAGCCAATGCAGGCATCCGTAATGCTTTGGCCGTAGGTGAGGTCGGCAAGGGACTGACCCGTGCGAAGGTCTTGCCGGCCAAAGACTAGATGGCTTTCAACCATCACTCCAAAAATTCGGCCATCACCCTCGGCGACCTGATCGGCCACGACCTGCGAGACGGGCAGTTGGTTTTCAGGCTTCTTGCTGGAGTTGCCATGGCTAAGGTCGATCATGAGGCGGCAGGCCATATTCGCTGCAGCAGATTCTTGGGCGGCGGCCTCGACGCTGGCCTTGTCGTAGTTGGGGGCTTTGCCTCCACGCAGGATGACATGGCAGTCTTCGTTGCCGGTGGTGGCCACAATAGCTGTGCGGCCTTCGGAGGTCACCGACAGAAAGTGATGCGGATGGGAGGCAGCCTTAATGGCATCGAAGGCAATTTTTAAGTTACCGTCCGTGCCGTTTTTAAAACCCACGGGGCATGAGAGCCCCGAGGCAAGCTCCCGGTGCACCTGGGACTCGGTGGTGCGCGCACCAATAGCTCCCCAAGACACAAGGTCGGCAATGTACTGAGGTGAGATCACATCAAGAAACTCAACGCCGGCAGGCATTCCAAGTTCATTAATTTGGGCCAACAACTCCCGACCACGACGCAGACCCGTGTTGATGTCAAAGCTATTATCAAGATGAGGGTCGTTAATAAGACCCTTCCAACCAACCGTTGTACGTGGCTTTTCGAAGTAGACCCGCATCACCACTTCAAGGTCGGCCGAAAACCGCTCGCGCTGCTCGAGCAGACGGTTTGCATACTCGATGGCGGCCTTAGGGTCATGAATGGAACAGGGTCCAATAATGACAAGCAGTCGGTCGTCCATCTCGTGAAGGATGCGGTGAATTGCTTGGCGCGAACCAAGAACAGTTTGCGCAGCCGAGGCACTAAGGGGCACTTCGGAAATAAGCTGATCGGGTGTGGTCAGCTCTTTGATTTCTCGAATGCGAACATTGGATGTGATAGTCATAGACTTTAGTGTAGCCCAGACCGATGCGGCAGAGCTTGGTTAACGACTAAGCCTGCCCTGGGTGCAAGGCCTCATCCAGCCATTCCAGCCAGTGCTGAACCACCCCATGACTGCCCGACTGAAGATGGCCGATGCAGCCCACATTGGCCGACAGAATGCGGTCAGGGCCCGCCGCCGACAAGGCCTGCAGCTTGTTGTCACGCAAGGTTTTAGCCAAGGCCGGCTGCAAAACCGAATAGGTGCCCGCCGAGCCACAACACAGATGACTGTCGGCCACGGGCAAGACCTTGACACCCAGTTGGGTCAACAAGGACTCCACCTCGCCCCGGCACTTCATACCATGTTGCTGGGTGCAGGGTGCGTGGTAGCTAACCTTAGGGGCCGCAGGTCTGGCCGCGCGCTGGGCGAGGAGACCTTGAAGCCTCGGCAACATGGGCTTTAAGAAAACAACCGGGTCAAGAGCCCGCTCGGCCACAAAGGCCGCCTTCTCACAATAAGCGGGGTCGTCTGCCAACAAATGTCCGTAGTCTTGCACCATCACGGCACAGCCCGAGGCGTTGACAAGAACCGCCTCAAAGTCGCCCGACTGCAGCATAGGAAACCAGGCATCGATGTTACGGCGTACTTGATTGAGTGCACCATCGGCATCGGCAAGGTGATGACGAACGGCTCCGCAACAGCCCGAGTTCTGAACCACAATGGCCTGAATCTCAAGGGCATCAAGCACCCAGGCCGTTGAAAGATCGATGTTGGGCAAGAGGCTTGGCTGAACACAGCCATTTAACAAAATAACTTTACGCGCATGACTCTTGGATGGCCATGCACGACGTGGCCTTTCGCCCATCGGAAGTTTGCTTGCCAATAACTCGGGAAGCAATGACTTAAGGCGACTGCCCAGTCGAACCGCCGGCGCAAAAAGGGGCGAGGTTAAGCCCTCGCGAAGCAGGCCTCGCGCAAGACGATCCCCAAGTGGGCGACGGACCTTTTTTTCAATAAATTCGCGCCCAATGTCAACCAGTCGCCCGTACTCCACGCCCGAGGGGCAGGTGGTCTCGCAGTTACGGCAGGTGAGGCAACGATCAAGATGCTGCTGAGTCTCGCGCGTAACAGACTCCCCCTCAAGCATCTGCTTAATCAGGTAGATACGACCTCGAGGGCCGTCACGCTCATCGCCAAGCAACTGGTAGGTCGGGCAGGTGGCCGTGCAGAAGCCGCAATGAACACAACGTCGAACAATGTCGGCAGCCTCGTTGGCTTTGCGGTCGGCCACCAGATCTGGGCTGAGCTCAATTTCCATGAAGGAAGCCTTTTATAAGCTTGGGTAGAGACGGCCGGGATTGAAAACACGCTGCGGGTCGAGTTCGTCCTTCAGTCGAAGATGAAGGCGATGAAGCGCAGGGCTTAAGGGCGTAAAACGGGGGGCCGGTGTGGCGTCTGGTGCCAACTGGGCAGGGCGATAAAGGGTGGCATGGCCGCCGTGATCTTGAGCAAGCTGCTGCATCTGTACAGCGGGCTTGGCCGACCAGACCCATCGCTGTCCTGCCGCCCATTCCAATACACAACCTCTGGGCTCGTCCTGCAGGCTTGCTAAGGCAGGGGTGCAGCCCGGCACCGAAATCCTCCAGAGTGAGAGTTTGGGAAAGGAGGCCTCCGGCTGAAAAAATCCATGGGTCTGATCTCGCAGGCTTAGCCAGAAGGCGTCAGCGGCGGCCGGGACCAAGGCCTGGGCGCCGTATTGGGCGGTAAACAACTCCACGGCGGCACCTACCGCCGCCTTCGCTCCCGAAAACCGCAGGCTTAAACGGCCGAGTGCCGCGCCGGGCTCGGCTTGCTCAAAGGCCGTGGCCGAGAGCGGCAAAGGCTGCGCCATCCAAAGGTTGCTGTCTTCGATGGCCTTTGACTGCGAACAAGCGATACATACGGTTGCAGTGGCCGCAGGCACGGGCAAGACCTTCAGAGCGACATCAAGAATAAGTCCCAGGGTTCCAAGCGCACCCGTATGCAGGCGAGACAAGTCGTAGCCCGCCACATTTTTCATCACGGTACCGCCGTAACGCAGCAACTCACCCTGGGCATTCATGACGGTCATACCCAAGACAAAATCACGACAGGCTCCTGCCGAGAGTCTTCCAGGCCCTGATAAGCCAGTGGCCACCATTCCTCCGACCGTGCCCTTACCGCCAAAACGCGGCGGCTCAAAGGCAAGGCGTTGGCCCTTTGACGCAAGAAGACTCTCGAGGTGGTCAATGGGAGTGCCTGACCGTGTAACCACGACCAGCTCGGTAGGGTCATAACTCACAACACCTACGTAGTCAGCCATTGATAGGGGGACCTGCTCACCCGTAGCAGGCTCGCCATAGAAAGATTTACTTCTATGGCCTTCAATGGCGAATGATTTCCCTTGGGCTTGGGCCTGTGCGAGTCGGCCAGCCAAGGCTTCGACCCATTGAGCCGCTTGGGATTCCGAGAGCCCTGCCAGCAAGGCTTTTGGAGCATGGCTTGTCTCGCTTGCTTGGATGGCCTGGCTCATCTCACTCACTTAACTCAGGGAAAGGACGGGGCGAATGACGTCGTACCAACCTAGAATCGCTCAAGCTGCGGGAAGCGTAGCTCACCTCGGTGCACATGCATGCGGCCGTATTCGGCACAACGCGAAAGGGTTGGAATGGCCTTGCCAGGATTAAGGAGCCCTTTGGGGTCAAAGGCATGCTTGACGGCAAAAAAACTAAGGCGCTCCGCCACCGAAAACTGCACGCACATGGTGTCGATCTTCTCAATGCCTACGCCGTGCTCGCCCGTAATAGTGCCACCATACTCCACACAGATTTCAAGGATTTCGGCACCAAACTTTTCGGTGGTCTCGAATTCACCCGGCTTGGCGGCATCAAACAAAATAAGCGGATGCAGGTTGCCATCGCCCGCATGAAAGACATTGAGACAACGCAGGCCATACTTCTTTTCGAGCTCCGTAATGCGCGCAAGCATCTGGCCGAGACGGCGGCGGGGAATGGTGCCGTCAATGCAATAGTAGTCGGGCGATACTCGACCGGAGGCGGGGAAGGCGTTCTTTCGGCCCGACCAGAATCGAAGTCGCTCGGCCTCTGACTCCGAGACCCGGAGATCGGTGGCGCCACTGTTGGAAAGCACCGC
>Ga0181607_10005000_pt1 | contig 11248 bp, 8 predicted proteins | sample 041ome_9_FD_132420 | JGI IMG/M metagenome (GOLD analysis project Ga0181607, IMG submission 132420) | Coastal salt marsh microbial communities from the Groves Creek Marsh, Skidaway Island, Georgia - 041413US metaG (megahit assembly) | ecosystem: Environmental > Aquatic > Marine > Intertidal zone...
GAGTGACGCGGCTCTCGCCACGGGTCTTCGGTGGAGGGCAGGAACGTGGCCTGCGGAGTGGCACCCTGAACGTGCCAGGCATCGTCGGCCTGGGAGCTGCAGCCGAACTGGCCAGCTCGCAGCTTGACCAGGAGGCGACGGAGATCCGCCACCTGCGGGACCGTCTCTGGAGGCAGATTGCCGAGCGGATTCCAGAGGCTCGGCTCAACGGCCCAGCCTGCGACAGCCCAGGCACACGGCTGCCGGGCAACCTGAATGTCTGCATCGCCGGTGTGGAAGGACAGACACTGCTCGCGACCCTCGGCGAAGGGGAACTGGCGGTTTCGAGCGGAAGTGCCTGCTCGTCGGCGACGCCACGACCGAGCCATGTTTTGCAGGCAATCGGGCTGAGCGACGATGAGGCCCGGGCCAGCCTGCGGTTTGGGATCTCCCGGTTTACCACCGCCGATGAGGTGGATCGGGCGGTGGTACTGCTGGCCGATGCGGTAGCGAGGCTGCGGCCTTAAGTGCCTGCCTTTGCCGCTTTCAGGCCGCGGGATACACTTCAGGAAGACGCGGCGAACAGGTTTCGTCACGCTGCTGGACTGAGAAACCGCCCCTTGTTTGGAGCTGCCACAACATGGCCATCACGCTTACGGAAAAGGCTGCCTCGGAAGTTAAGAAAATCATCGTCGACCAGAAGCTCGCTGATGAGACCGTTCTGCGGATTGGCGTGCAGGGTGGCGGCTGCAGTGGGTTCTCCTACTCGCTCGGTTTTGACAACGCCTGGGATGAGAAGGCTGACTCGCTTGAGGAGCAGCATGGCGTGAAGGTCGTCGTCGATAAGAAGAGTGACCTGTTCCTCGACGGCACCACACTCGACTTCCACGAGGGCATCGACAAGCGGGGCTTCACCTTCGACAACCCCAACGCCAAGAAGAGCTGTGGCTGCGGCAGTTCATTCCAGGCCTAAGTCCGAAGGTTCGCTCGAGGCGTCGTCACCAACCGTCACCGCCGTCGGTGGTGGGAACGGCACCGCAGTGGCTACGACTATTCGCAAAGGGAGAGCACGTGGCTGCGGAGCGGGTGTCGATTGTCGGCATTGGTGACGACGGTGTGGAAGGAATGACCGGACAGGCTCGGCGGCTCGTGGAAGCTGCCGAAGTTTTGCTCGGTCCGGAGACCTGTCGTGGGCTACTGCCGGAGTCGCTCGCATCGCGGCTGCAGGTGGCGGCGAATCTCGACGACCTCGTGGATCAGGTTGAAGCTTCCGCTAGCCGGCCGACGGTGGTGCTTGCCTCTGGCGACCCGCTGTTCTACGGAATGGCTCGGTTTGTCTGCTCCAAGCTCGGCAAAGATCGGTTCGATGTGATCCCTCACGTCAGCAGCATGCAGCTGGCGTTCGCGCGGGTGAAAGAGAGTTGGGAAGACGCGTATCTGGCGAACCTCACTGGTCAGTCGATTGAGCGAGTGGTCGATCGGATCCGTCAGGTCGACACCGTAGGGCTCTTCACCAGCGATCACTGGACGCCTCCGCTGGTGGCCAAGACGTTGCTGGAGGAAGGCCTCAGCTCGTTTCATGCGTATGTCTGCGAAAACCTGGGGTCACCTGATGAGCGGGTGACGCAAGGCACACTTAGCGAGATCGCCCGCGAGACCTACGGCCCGCTCAACGTGATGATCCTGGTGCGGCAAAGCCAGGTTACGGATCAGCCTGGTGAGATTGGCCAGCGGCTCTTCGGCAATCGCGATGAGTCGTTTCTGCAGTCGCGTCCGAAGCGGGGGCTGCTGACAACTGCGGAGGTGCGGGCGATGGCGCTTGCCGAGCTCAGCCTTCGCGACACAAGCATTGTCTGGGACGTCGGGGCGGGCAGTGGGTCGGTGTCGTTAGAGGCAGCTCGTATCGCTCGGGACGGGCGGGTCTATGCGATCGAGATGGATCCTGATGACCACCGATTGATCGAGACGAACGCGGAACGATTTTCAGTCACCAATCTGACAGCGGTGCTCGGCCGAGCTCCCGAGGCGTGGCAAGGTCTGCCGGCTCCGGACGCGGTCTTCGTTGGCGGCAGCGGTCGTGATGTTGCCAGCCTTGTTGAGCAGGCGTGGGACAAACTCAAAGGGGGCGGCCGGCTGGTGTCGGCGGTCAACAGCATCGAAAACCTCGGGGCTGTGCATACGCTGCTGCGGTCTCACTCTGACGACGCCGCGTATTGGCTTGTCACGATCGCCCGCGGGGTCGAGCAGATGGACCGTATCCGCTTTGAATCGCTCAACCCAACCTTTCTGATTGCTGCCACGAAGAGACGCTAACGCTGCTATGCCTGAAGACGCTTCGCTCGATGTGATCGCCGTGGGTGCCCATCCCGACGACGTGGAAATCGGGTGTGGTGGAACCTTGGCAGCGCTTTCCGCAGCGGGCTACCGCGTCGGCATTGTGGACATCACCGACGGTGAGCCCACGCCCGGCTCGAGCGGGCCAGAAGAGCGGATGCGGGAGGCGGCAGCTGCGGCGGAGGTGCTCGGTGTGGCGGAGCGGGTGCAGCTCGATTTTCCCAATCGCAAACTGTTTGACGGCTTCGAGGTGCGGGTCGCGCTCGCCAAGGTGTTTCGCAGGTTTCGTCCGCAGCTGGTGCTCGGCCTTGGAGAGAAGACTCCATTGGCTTCCCCAGATCATGCGGAGGCCGTGGCGATTACAGAAGCCGCTGTCTTCTACTCACGGCTGACGAAGTGGGACGACGTGTTTGATCACCTGCCGGTGCACACGGTTTCGTCGCTGGCGAACTATTTCTTGCCGACTGGTGTCACCGACGTGCCCCCTGGCTACTGGCCGTTGGTGGTTGACATCACCGAAACGCTCGAACAGAAGATGGACGCGGTCCGGTGTTATGCCTCACAGTTCCCGGAGTCGAAAGCGCACGTCTTCGACCGGGTGCGAACGATCGCAGAACACACCGGCATGCTGGCGGGCTGTGCTGCGGGGGAGCTCTTCGCCTCGGTGAAGATGCCGTGTACCAAGGACCTGCTCGGCATGCTGGTGCCGAAGAGGAGTTGAGATGGAGTCTGCAGGCGAATCGTTCGACGTGGCTGTGGTGGGGGCAGGAATGGCCGGCCTCTCGGCGGCGCGAGCCCTTGCGGAAGCCGGCCGTCAGGTGGTGGTGATCGACAAAGGGCGAGGCTTCGGTGGTCGGATGGCGACTCGTCGGCTCGGCACGGCCGTTTTTGATCACGGCGCTCAGTATTTTTCGGTCCGGAGTCGGGGCTTTGGCAGCCTCATCGCAGAGGCGAGTGACGATCAGCAGGCGACGATCTGGAGTCGAGGCTTCCCGCGGCTGGCTGCGTCGGGAGCGATGGAGATGCCAGGTGACGGTCATCCACGGTGGTGCGGCTTGCCGAGCATGACCGCGATCCCCAAACGGTTGGCCGAGGGGCTCGATGTCCGCCGGGCCTCGCGGGTGGCGTCCGTGGCGGTTGAGGCGGGGAAGGTGGTGCTGCGGTTTGAGGATGGTGGAGCACTGCAGGCAGCTGCCGCCGTGCTTACCCCTCCTGTGCCGCAGACGCTCGACCTGCTCGATGCCGGAGGCGTGCCGCTCGAGGCGGACGAACGAGCTCGGCTCGAGGCCGTAACCTACGAACCCTGTTTCGCGCTGATGGCTGTGCTCAACAAGCCCTCACGAGTGCCGGCACCAGGAGGCCTGGCGATCGACAACGGGCCGATTGCCTGGATCGCTGACAATCAGCAGAAGGGCATCTCCCCACTACCCGCCCTCACGATTCACGCCTCGCCCCACTTCAGCAGCGAGCACTTCGACGACGAGCCTGCGGAGGTCGCCGCGTTGCTCCTCGCTGCTGCAGAGCGGTGGATTGACGGTGGGGCCTCGGGCGTTGTCGAACAGTCGTTGCAGCGTTGGAAGTTTGCTCGACCGGTGACGATGTTTGAGGCACCGCTGGCTGTGGTGCATCGTGATCCCGTGATTGTGCTTGCAGGCGACGCCTTTGTGGGGCAACGGGTGGAAGCGGCAGTGACGAGCGGGGCCGCTGCAGCCCGCTGGCTGATCCGCAGCTGAGTGTGAGAAGCGTGCCGAGCCTTGCCCAGCAATGACCGCGGGCGAAGCGGGCGGCCTGAGTGAGCGGTAGACCAACTGAGCGGGCGATTATGACTGGTGAATCGAGCCTCGACTGCATTGTGGTGGGCGGTGGACTTGCAGGGCTGGCCTGCGGGCTGACGCTGCAGTCGGCGGGACGACGGGTCAAGATTCTGGAGGCATCGGACCGGATCGGTGGGCGTGTGGCCACGGACGAGGTTGACGGCTTTCGTGTTGATCGCGGATTTCAGGTCTATCTCGACGCGTATCCAGAAGGGCAGCGATTCCTCACCCTACAGTCGCTGCAGCTGGGGCGTTTTGAATCCGGTGCCTTGATTGCGGAAGGCAGTCGGCTGCTGACGATCGCGGATCCCTGGCGATGTCCGGTTGAGGCTGTGCGTGGGCTGCTCGGTGGCACGGTGGGGCTGTTTGATGCAGTCAAGATTGCCCGCCTGCGTTCGCGTCTGCTTGCTCGCCTGCAGGCAGGGACGTTGGGGGAGACCGCTGGAAAGGCTGTGCGATCCACTCGCGAGATGCTTCTTGAGCAGGGATTCTCAGAGTGGGTGCTGCGGCGGTTCTTCGAGCCTTTTTTTGGTGGCGTCTTCCTCGAACGTGATCTGGCGACGTCGGCGGACGTGTTTGGGTTCACCTTTGCGATGTTCGCCCTTGGCTCTGGCTGTCTGCCGGCTGGTGGCATGGCGGCCATCCCTCGGCAGCTCGCAGGCCGGCTGGCGGATGACGCTTTGGAGACTGGCTGTGAAGTGGCTGTCGTGGAGCCGGGGCTCGTGCGGCTGGCCGATGGACGTGAACTGCGTGCTGGGGCGATCGTGGTGGCAACCGATTTTGATGCAGCAGGCAGGCTCCTTCCAGATCGGGTGCCTGCGTCTGCAACCGAGCGACGCTGGAAGGGAACGCAACTGGTCGCATTTGCGGCCGACCGTTCGCCTCTGCAAGCTCCACGGCTGCTGGTGGTGGCGGATGCCGCCAGGCACGCGGTGGCTGGGCCGATCGACAACCTGACCGTGCCCTCGGATGTAGCGGCGGGGTATGCCCCGTCTGGGCAGTCGCTGATCACGGTGTCGGTGCGGTCCGATTGGATCGGCGAGCAGTCCCTTGAGGAGGCGGTCCGGCAGCAGGCCAGGCAGTGGTTTGGCGAGGCGGTGCTCAGCTGGCGGCATCTGACCACGATCGATGTCCCTAGGTCATTGCCGGAAGAAACGCCGGAGGCACGGGGCCGGCGGCCGGCCAGCAGCCTCGGAGACGGTCTCTTCCTCTGCGGAGATCATCTCACCACCTCGTCGATCAACGGGGCGCTCAAGTCGGGGCGGCTCTGCGGTGAGGCGGTGCTGGCGGCAGGCTGATGGTCACTGCGGCATGGGGCTCAGAAAAACCAGCGGACCCGTTAAAGTTCGCTTCCGGGTGCGGTTCTTCTCGTGGTATACAGGTGATTGAAACGCCTGTTTGAAATGCCTGTTTCTACTGTTTTTCGAGAAAAACCCGCCGATCGTGTCGACCGCCGAGGCCACCAACGAGGCTGCATCGAGCAGTTCTTCCGACGATCCCAGGGAGAGGATTCTCTCTGCGGCCGGAGAGGAGTTTGCCGAGCGAGGCTTTGAGGCCACCACCGTTCGCCATATCTGTCTGGCGGCTGGTGTGAACGTCGCCTCGGTCAACTACTACTTTGGCGACAAGCAACGGCTCTACCACGAGACCGTCCGGCAGGCCCATCAGCAGCTGGTCGCCCAGGTGCCGCTCTCGCCCTGGCCTGTGGGCACGCCAGCTCGCGACAGGCTTCGTGGTTTCATTGGAAATGTGCTCGAGCGGATGCTCGGCTTTGGCCGCCCGCGGTGGCAGAACCGGCTGATGCTTCGTGAGGTGTTGCAGCCCACCGAGGCCTGCCGTGACCTCGTTGATGACTACATCCGCCCGCAGTTCAACCGACTGATTTCCATTCTTGATGAGCTGGCCAGCGGTCAGCTTGAGCAGCCCCAGCTGAGGCGGGTGGCGATGAGCATCTTCGGCCAGATGTTCGTCTATCGAGCTGCTGACGATGTCGTCGGCATGCTCATCCCAGCTGACGAGCGTGATGCTCTGCACACGCCCGTGCCCCTGGCTGATCACATCACTCACTATGCCCTCGCCGCTTTGGGGCTTGCGATTCCCCTGACGACACCGGAGTCTCGTGCATGAACGTGGTTCGAAACATCCTGAGTTGGATGGCGCCGTTGATCATTCTCGGTGGGGCTGCCGCCGTGTTCATCGCGATGGGCAGACAGCCACCACCGACCCGTAGCGATGCCGGTGCTGGTGATGCATTGCCGGTGAAAACGGCGGTGATCACTGAAGCGGCCAGCCAGATCGAGCTTGATCTCGATGGTGTGGTGGTGCCGCTGAAGGAGGTGTCGTTGGCTGCCGAGGTGAGTGGCCGGGTGCGGCTGAAGGCCGATGCCTGCGAGGCAGGCATGTTTGTCGCTGCTGGCACGCTCCTCTTGGAGATTGACCCGCGAGACTACGAACTTGAGGTCGAGCGGCTGCTCCGCGAGGTTGCTCAGGCAGGCTTCTACATCGACGAAGTTGAGGAGGAGCTGCTGCAGAACGATGAGTCGATCAGTCTCGCCCAGCGGCAGGTCGAGCTCTCCCAGCGGGAGGTCACACGACTTGAGACGCTCAAAGCGAATCGTGTGATCACTGAGTCGGAACATGATCGGGCCCTTCGTGATGAGCTGACGGCAATTAATACGCTTACCCAGCTGAAGGGGCAGCAGCGTGTTCTCGAGAAGCTAAAGAACCGGCTCGCTGAGGGACGTCTGCTCGCAGAGACGCAGCTGGAGAAGGTGCGGATTGATCTCGCCCGCACGCGGATCGTCGCTCCCTTTGATGGCGTGATTGTCAGCGACCCCGTTGAGCAAGATTCCTACGTTGCCAAAGGTACGTTGCTGGTCACGATCGAAGACACGAGTGCCGCTGAGGTGCGAACGAACCTCAGGATGGATGAGGTCGCGCGGGTCTGGGGGTCGGTCTCATCGCAGACGACCGCCCAGCCATTGCAGTCACGTGGAGGTGCCTACGATTTGCCAGATGTGCCCGCGAAGGTCGTGTTTGAACTTGGCGACCGCCAGTTTCAATGGGAGGGCGTTCTTTCCAGACAAGAAGGGGGTGGGCTCGATGCCCGCACCCGCACGCTGCCGTGCCGAGTGTTGGTGCCAGATCCGGGCTCCGTGACCGCGCTTGACCGCTACGGCCAGCCACTGCCGCAGCTGCCTTTGGGATCTCCTACATCGCTGCTGAGGGGGATGTTTGTGCAGGTGGAGGTGCTCGTTGAGGCGCCACGCAAAATGTTGGCGGTGCCGATTGATGCTGTTCGGCCCTCTGGCGATATCTGGCTCTTACGAAACGAAGAGCTGGTGATCGTGCGGCCCACCCGGATGCATGCCACCGATGATGCGGTGCTCTATTCGGCTGAGGATGCCGGACTGCTGCCAGGGGATCGGGTGATCGTCAGCCAGTTAGCCAATCCCTACGACGGGATGGCAGTGACAGAAGAGCCGTTGCCCACCATGCCGGATGCTGAGGCCGCACGCCCAACAACGCCCCGGCTCGCTCGAGAGGAGAACTGAGCGATGCGACAGGTCATTCGCTGGACCGTTGAGAACATGCCGGCCATGAACACGCTCGTGGCAGCTGTGCTGCTGCTTGGTGCGTTCTGTTTCTATGCGATGCGGCGTGAAGTCTTTCCCGAGTTTGAGCTTGAGATCGCTCTGGTGACGGTGCCGTATCCAGGTGCCACGCCCGAAGAAGTGGAAGAGGGCATCTGCCAGAAGGTGGAGGAAGCCTGCCGAAGCGTGGCGGGTATCAAGAAGCTCACAAGCGTTGCCCAGGAGAGTTCGGGCTTTGTGGTGTTTGAGCTCGAGCCTTCGGTCGACGACGTGCAGAAGATCGTCAGTGAGATTCGCTCTGCGGTCGATCGAATCCCGAGTTTCCCCGAGCTTGCGGAAGACCCCAAGGTTGAGCAGGTGACGCTGCGACAGCCAGCGATTCGCGTCGGGGTGATCGATACCTCGGGCAAGCCGATCACGGCCGAGTCTGAGGCAGCCCTGCGGACGATGTCGGAGAAGGTGCGGGATGACCTGCTTGGCCTCTCGAGCGTGTCGTCAGCGAACCTGATCGGGGCCAAGGACTACCAGATCGATATCGAGATCTCTGAAGACACGCTCCGCAAGTACGGACTCTCATTGCGGAAGGTGGCCGAGATTGTCCGCCGTGAAAACCTGGAACTCCCGGGCGGCACCATTCGCAGCGACTCTGGCGAGATCCTGCTGCGGGGAAAAAACAAGAAGTATGTCGGTCAGGAGATCGCGGAACTGCCGCTAGTCACGCTGCCGAATGGCGTTGTGCTGACGGTTGGCGATCTCGGTGTTGTGCGGGATGAGTTTGCCGACGTGGCAAGCGTGAACCGCATCAATGGCAATGACGGAATGGTTGTCGCCATCGACCGAACATCGAGTGAAGACCTGCTCGCGATGGTGGCGGATGTGCAGCGGTATGTCGAAGAAACGACGCTTCCCGACGGGTATGCGATGACCACCTGGGCGGATCAGTCTGTCGACGTGCGTGACCGTCTCGAACTGCTGATGCGAAGCGGCATGCAGGGCTTGGCGATCGTGTTTGTGATCCTGGCTCTGTTTTTTGATATCCGCCTCGCCTTTTGGGTGGCGCTTGGGATCCCGATCTCGATCCTGGCCACCGGGGCGTTGATGTTCGTCACCGACCAGACGCTCAACATGCTTTCGATGTTTGCGTTTCTGATGGCGCTGGGCATCGTGGTCGACGATGCGATCGTGGTCAGTGAAAACATCGAGCGTCACCGGCGGATGGGGAAGAGCCTGGAGCAGGCGTCGATCGACGGCACTGTTGAGGTCGTTCCGAGCGTGACGGCGAGTGTCACGACCACGATCATCACATTCATGCCGCTGCTGTTTGTGTCTGGCGTGATGGGCAAGTTCATCGAGGTGATGCCCTTCGCTGTGATCTGTACGCTGGCGGTCTCGTTGCTCGAGTGCTGCTTTGTGCTGCCGGGGCACTTGGCCCACGAGAAGAGCCTGGTGCTGTCAGTGTTGGGAGCCATTCTCTGGCCGTTGAAGCCGGTTCTCTGGGTGCTCAACCGGATGCGGTTTGCCTGTGACGCAGGCATGGCCTGGTTTATCAAGAACGTCTACGCACGGCTGCTGAATGCGGCCCTTGCCAACCGGCTCGCCACGCTCTCTGTCGGTATCGCGGCCCTGATGATCGCGGTGGCGATTGTCCGCAGCGGGGTCACGCCCTTTTCGCTGTTTCCCAAGCTCGATGCAAACCGTCTGCAGGCGAAGGTCGTGTTTCCTGACGGCACACCGGCTGCGATCACCGAAGAAGCGGTGGGGCGGATCGAGCAAGCGGCGTTTGAGGTCTCCAAGCGGGTGTCGCGTCCTGAGGGGCCACCGATTGTCGATCTCGTGCACCTGGCAGTGGGTCAGGTCTCAAGCCCTGGGGCCTTGGGGCAAGACTCCCGCACCACTGGGAGTCATGTCGGCGCTGTCACCGTCGAGCTTGTCGATGCGGCGGCCCGGGATCTCACCAGTGAGCAGTTCATCAGCCAGTGGCGGGAAGCGTCGGGCAGTTTCACAGGCAGCGAGAGTCTTGTGTTTGGCACCGAAAACATCGGCCCGGGCGGCAAGTCGATTGAGTTCAAACTCCTCGCCCCGGCGGAGCCGGAAGGTGCCCGCCAGCTCGATGCTGCGGTGGAGCGGTGTAAGGACTTCCTTCGGCAGTACGACGGTGTGATCGACGTGGATGACGATTCACGACCCGGTAAGTGGGAGTATCAGGTCAAGGTGAAGCCTGACGCAGAAGCGATGGGCGTGTCGCTGGCGGATCTTGCCGCCACGATTCGAGCGAGCTTCTACGGTGAAGAAGTGATGCGGCTGCAGCGTGGCCGGCATGAAGTGAAGCTGATGGTCCGGTATCCCCGCGACGAACGCCGCGACTTCACGGCGCTTGACGATATCCAGGTAGACGGCCCCGATGGCCTGGTGCGTCCAGTTCACGAGCTGGCCGATATCTCGATCGTGCGTGGCTACTCCGAGATCAATCGTATCAATCAGAAGCGATCGGTGACTGTCTCAGCCGACATCGACCAGGCCGCGACGAGCCTGACGAGTTCCCAGGTGGTGGGTGACCTTCAGGAGCGGGTGATGCCAGAGCTGCTGGCAGAGTTTCCGCTGCTGCGTGTTCGCTGGGAGGGAGAACAGGAGCAGACGCAGGAGTCGCTTGGAAGTCTCGGAGTGGGCTTCGTGGTGGCGATCTTCGCCATGTTTGTGCTGCTGACGATCGAGTTTAAGAGCTACTTCCAGCCATTCTTGATCATCGGGATCATTCCTTTCGGCTGTGCCGGAGCGGTCTTTGGGCATGCCTTCCTTGGCATGCCTCTGACGATCTTCAGCATGTTTGGTCTGGTGGCCTTGGCCGGCGTGGTGGTCAACGACTCGATCGTGCTTGTCGACTTCATCAACATGCGGATTCGCGAAGGGCAGCCGGTGGATGAGGCCCTGCGGGAGGCCGGATGCCTGCGATTCCGCCCGGTGTTTCTGACGAGCGTTACCACGATCGGCGGCCTGATGCCCCTTCTGCTGGAGCGGAGTTTTCAGGCTCAGCTGCTCGTGCCGATGGTGGCCTCAATCGTGTTTGGGCTCACGGCCACAACGCTGATCGTGCTGGTGCTGGTGCCGGTGGCATACTCGCTGTTTGGCATGGCGGCCGAGCAGCAGCGGGCGATGGAGACGGCCGCAGAGATCAGCCGCGTTCCCGCGCCGGTGTCCGCTGATCCTTTGGTGTCTGCTCTGGCGGGTGCGGAGCATGGCTAGCCGGTCGGTGCTCTCGGCAGCCTTCTTCGATCGGCCCGCTGACCGGGTGGCTCGGCAGCTGCTGGGAATGCATCTGGTGGCCCGCACGCACGATGGCCTTGTACGACTTGAGGTCAACGAGGCAGAGGCCTACCTCGGCAGTCATGACCTCGCCTGTCACGGCAGCCGTGGGATGACGAAGCGAAATGCCACGATGTTTGGGCCGGCGGGATGCTGGTATGTCTATCTCTGCTACGGCATGCATTGGATGCTCAATATCGTGACGGGAAAGCCGGGCGAGCCGGCAGC
>Ga0181607_10005003_pt1 | contig 11243 bp, 10 predicted proteins | sample 041ome_9_FD_132420 | JGI IMG/M metagenome (GOLD analysis project Ga0181607, IMG submission 132420) | Coastal salt marsh microbial communities from the Groves Creek Marsh, Skidaway Island, Georgia - 041413US metaG (megahit assembly) | ecosystem: Environmental > Aquatic > Marine > Intertidal zone...
AAATAATGATACTATTTTCTTATTAATTAGGAATAAATTATTTTATGTGTTAAAAGTAATAAATACTTAATTAATAAATAATATTATTAGTTTTACTAATTAAATCATATAAAAATTAAAATGGCTAAATCTGCTAGTGGTAAAGAAAAACGCTCATTCACAGTTGTTGAAGTTCGTCGTGTTGACGGTTGTGCTACTAAATTTAAGGTAAAAGGTGATACTGGTCGCTATCTTAGTAATGATGCTCGTGGTGCTAGTAAAAAAGCATTTACAACATTATGTCGCATTAAAAGAATCCGTGGTCAATGTGCTTTAGTTATTACTATGAAAGAAACTACACAAGGTAGTGCTGGTAAAGAATTTACTTACAAACTTAATCGTAAAAAATTAGAAACACCTATTGTCTTAGGTGATAGAACTTACGAATATGAAACTGTTGTAAAATCCGTTAAAGACAAAAGCAGTCTTACCTGTAAATCAGATAAAGGTAAAAGTTCTGGTCCTATGAAATCTAAAAAAAGTAAAAAAGTTAGTAATGTATCTAAAGTCAAAAAAACTAAAGGAGTAAACAAAACTCAAGAAAAGAAAGGATTCTTTGGGTTATTTTAAATCTTAAACTAATAGGATATTAAAAATGGTAAATATCTTTTAATTGATTTATTTTTATTTTTTTATATATAATAATAGTAAAATACTATTTATTAATATATTAAATATAATTAATTATGACTTTCCAAAATAATATTGAGTCACATTTAAAAAAGGATATAATTAAAAAAAATAGACTAATTTTTTTTAAAATATTACCTTTAATATGTATTATATTATTTGCTGTAAGCTTTGTTAATCTTAGTAATTATTCCTATTGTAATTTAAAGGGTAAATTATGTAAAGATCCTATTATAAAAACTGATGATAAAACCCATGAAATAACAACTTCTTGTGATGTATCCGATGAAAAAGGTGTAATAAAAGAGGAAAGGGCTAGTATACATTTAGTAAGATTTACATATGTTGGTTTAGGATTATTAGCCGGTTTAATATTAATTGGTAATGTAATTGGAATTTTTAAAAACAGTATAGATTCATCAACCCCTGAAGGGAAATTAATTTTATCTATTAGCACACTTACAATAATAGCTATTATTTATATTTTAGTAAACAATCGGGATATTATTAATGACGGTCAACCTGGTTATGGATTAAGTGTTGGATTAGTTGATATATTAAATATTATTAATGGAATATATGCTATAGTATTATTGTTCTATATAGTTTTTAATATAGGAATAGGTAATCATAATCAATTATTCAAGGAAGATTTATCACTGATTATTTTAATAATTATATTCGGATTACAAATATTAACATATCAAAACTTTAGAAGTGATTGTAGTAATAAATATGAATACCAATGCCAGTCTGAATTAAATAAAGTAGTATCTGATTTAAAGATTGATAAATCTAAACTTAGTGGTCAACAAAAAGATAAAATAGATTTAAAAAATAAATATAAAGTTACATGTGTTGCTACAGGAATTAAAAAAATAAATCCTAAATTAGCACAATCTATTTTTGGAATACTTGCTTTAATGGCAATATTAACAGAAACATTATTAATTAAAATTTTAATAAAATAAAAGTGATTAATCTTTATAAATCTAAATTCTACTCTAATTAATTTTATTAAATTAATTATACCTTTGATAATTTTAAATATTATTTTTGTTTTAATATTATTTTATTTAACCTAATTTTAATTAATTCAAATAATAATTATAATTTTTACTAAATAAAAATATCTTTATAGATTAAATAATAATTATAAGACATAATTAAAATATTTATTATAATTAATAATATAATTATATATAATAAAGAAAATGTCAACTTGCTACAAAACATCTGATAATAAATTTATGGATTGTCCTCCTCGTATGGCAGATGGTCGTCATTTTACTGATTACCGTCCTAACTGCCATACCAACAATCTTTTAAGAGCCGATAATGAAATTGGTAACAGTTTCCAATATCGTTCTTTTTTAACAGAAAATGCTAAAACTCTTATGGATAAAAACCGTGAAATTGCTTGCTCTAAAAATTGCTGTACCCCCTGTGCCTCTAGTCCTCTTGGTGTAGAAGGTTTTAATAACGGTACTATGCTTCCTGAAAAATACGTTCAAGAATGTAACGAACACACTTGTAAAGTTGTTCTTAACGATGTTAATGGTGTAGGCACCGGTCGTCGTTATTACACTAACAATGTTAATGAATGTGGTGATATGCCTGGTGCTTGGCCTAAAAACCAAGAAACCAATAACTGTGCTTCTCCCTTAGATAACTTTGCCTACCTTGGTGATTTAGAAAAAGAAATGATGCCTAAAATGCTTCGTGTTGCTGTTCCCCACGGTGGTGATGTCCTTAGTGGTGGTGACCCTGCCCAACGTGTTAATATGTAAATATTAATTAACATATTATCTACTATTTTATTTTCCCATTTTGTATTATTTTAATTAAAAAATTAAAAAATAGATATCTTAAATCTTAACTTAAATCTTAACTCTAATATTAATTTAAATATTAAAATAGATTGACAAGTAAATAATTTACAATGTCAAAAGATAGTAGTAATGAAACAGATATACCCATGGATTTATCTTCTTTTTTTTTCAATTATAAATCACACAATTTCCAATCAAATAAAATAGACACTTTATCTTTGGGAGGTGGAGGATATTATGGTATTCTTAATATTGCTTTAATTAGGCATTTAGAAGAGATGAATGAAATACAAAATATTAAAAAGGTGTATTGTGTTAGTGTAGGAACCTTATTTGGATTATTAATACTATTAGGATACACATCACAAGAATGTATTGATTTAATCCTAAATGATTTATCATTAGAAAAAATGGTAGAAATCAAACCACAAAATATTTTTCATCTATGGGATAAATTAGGTATTAATGATGGTTCCTACCTAGAAGGGATTATTAAAACTTGCCTTCAATCCAAAGGATTTAGTCCTTATATTACATTTAAAGAATTATTTGATGAAACACAAAAAGAACTTCATGTGGGTATCTCATATGTTTTTAAAAAAGATTTTGAATTAGTAAATCATAATACCTATCCTGATATGCCAGTATGGTTAGCATTACGGGCATCCACCACAATACCACTTATTTTCCAACCTTTACATGATACTACTAGCAATGATTATTTATGTGATGGTGGATTATTATGTAATAATCCTATTAAATACGCTTTAATGGATAAAATTAATAATAATCAATGTCAATCTCTATCCAAATCTACTGATAAAGTATTACCTAATCAATTGCCATTACATAAATTTAAATCTAATATTATTAGTTTAGATTTTAAAATGGTATTCAAAAATTTTAATAAAAAACCAACGTTATTTCAATATATTACCTCATTATCAAGAAAAATATTTGTAAATCAATCTAGTTATGATCCACGTTTTCAACAAATTATACATCTATTTAAAACAATAGATTATCCAGAAATAAATTATACTAATTTAAAATTAGAAGAACCAGAACTTATTAAAATTATAGATAGAGGATATGAAGAATTAAAAATATTTTTTGAAAAAATTAAAAATTAAAAAACAATTAATTGTATTTATTTTTTATTCATTTAAATTTTAATCATTTAGTTTTTCATACAAAATTCAGTAAATCCTTGAACAGTTCTAGGACCTTCATATTCAACACCTTCTTTATCACCTACGTATTTTTTAACTGTAGGGAAACCACGAACCCCTTTTGATAATTCGTGTTGAGGGTCTACTACAACCATACGGCAAACTTTACCTTTATTATCACTGGCAGGTAAGGGTTTACCATTTAATCTTTCACTTGCTTTTTTCCATTCAGGTGCCATACGAACACAGTGACCACAACCTTCCATTTTACTAAAAACTAGTAAAATTTCTTTATCTTTATTCCAATTTACAGGTCCTTGATGGTAGGGTAATTCAACTTGAAAACCTTCTTTGGTGTCTCTATTGGCAACTAATAAATAAAGAACACCGAGGGCAACAATTACAAGTAAGACAGCAAGAAGAGGTTTTCTATTTTTGTTAAATAAATTAGTAACATTTTTAGTGCTATTAGCCATTTTAATATGCTAGATAATAGTTATTTGATAATTAAATTATAGAACTTAATGTATTTTAGATATTGATTTAATATTAATTAATATATTTATTTCATAATAACTAAAAAAATAAATAGATACCTCAATTCACTTACAATATTTTGAAATATATTCATTCACCTTAACCGCATATCCCTCTTTGTTATTCCTAAATAGTTTAGCAGCATCTACATTCATAGGACTATCTGGATTAGGTTCTTGAAGTAAAAGTTGAAGACTGGTAATAATATTAGCAATACTCATTGCTGGAGACCATTTATTTTGGAGAATGTCTAAACAAATATATCCATTGCTACCAATATTAGGATGAAACATTTTAGTAAGAAATGATACCTTAGGTGGTTTCATTGGGTAATCCATCCCTAATTTAATATCTACAATAAATTTAGCACCGTGAAAAGGTGTATCTTCTGGACCATTTAAAATGGCCTGAAGATGACGAATATTAGTATCATCTGGAATAGTTAATTCTACTTCCTTGAAATCTCCATTATTAATTTTTTCAATTTCTTTTATAATACGCTTAGCCTTACGATCAACCATAATGAAGCGTATTAATTATAGTTAAATATTATCTAATTATTATTAATTAATTGATATTGATAATAATAATAAAAAATAATTTTGTTTAAACAATTTTTTATTATTACCTAGGATTAAACATTAATTAATAGTGGTTGTCGCTCCCCTTGTTTTCTCACATTACTTAATAAGGATTTAATAGAATTACCTGAACTTCCCGAATTATGAGAACTACCTGATCCATTAGACTCTAAAGATGAATTAGATGTCGTATCCTCATCTTTTTCCTTTTTAAATTCTTTTTCTTTAATAAGACTTCTAATAGTCACAATAGATGCTATTTCACCAGAAACTACTCTAATTAGGGCAAAATCTAATTGAGATACATAGCATAAGGTGTAAATAACTGTTTTAACAGAAGAACAGAAATACATACTATTTGCTAAAATCTGTAATTCTACTGGTCCAACATCTTTAATTACTTTAATATCTGGGTCGTAAATTCTAAATGAAATAAATGGCATTCCCCATTCATTAATAAAAGTATCAGAAATACTAACAAAGATAATAAACAGATTAACAATACACCATTTTGTCCAAGTATTAATTTCAATACCAATAATCTCTAATTTATCAGATGGTCCAAAATTAAGATATTTACCTGTTCCTACTATGGAAATAACACAAATAATTGCTACCAATGTTAAAATATTAAAGATTAAACAAATCCGGGTTCTAACTACCGCATTCATTTTTGAATTTCAATAAATTCAAGTGTTAAATAAAATCAATAATATCACAAATTAAAAAAATAAATAAAACAATTTTAATTACAATCCAAATACATTGTTCATTTTCAATACCAATACAATAATGCTATTAACTTAAATCATAAAGAACATCATTATTCCTTCCTGACCAAGTTTCATCACTTAACCCTCCTGTCTTCTTCTTCTTTTTATATTTAGATTTATAACTAGAATAATTACTACCAGATTTTTTGTTATCTGGATTGTCTTCGGGATAATATTCTTCATACTTTCGTTTCCTATCCTCTAAATTTTCAATGCTACGTAATTCTTCAATTACTTTCCATTTTTCCCCTAATCGTTTAATAATACAATCATCCTGGTGATTTTCATTAGATAATGTATTACCAGAAATTAAGTAGTTTTCGCCTTCATATAATTGTTGATTATATTCTACTTCAATTACCTTATAATCCTCTAAATACCAAAAGTGCTTTTCATCTAATTTAAATCCTTCACTTTCAAAACTTGAAATAAAATCTTGTTCCATATCATTTAAATATTGTTCGTTTTCAATACCAATATTAAGAGGTGTCCAATGTACTTTAAAATCTACATTTCCATTATCATCTTCTTTTGTTAAACACCACATAACCCCTTTTAAAAATCCTGTCTTTGTTAAATTAATTATCGGAATAGGACTAATATAAGTAATTTCATTAACGAAAATAGCTACTATTTCATTTTCGATATCATCCAGAGGTTGATTAATAACATTATATTCCACTAAATAATTCCAGAATACGTCAAAATGAAGATTATCAAGAATATATCCCGCTAAATGGTTTTTAATATCTTGCCAACACTCCGCATTTACCAGATTTTCCATATCAAAAGAATCACCCTTAAAATTACTATAATTATTACATTCGCCTTTTGCCTCATATTTAAAAGCAGTTTGAATAAAATCACAAATCGGGAGATTACAAACATATAACTGCTGTTGCATCTGCCAATAGTAATAAGATGGGATTTTAAAATTAATCTTACGACTTACTGGATTTTTAATTTCACGCATCCTACCCATCATTCGTCCATAATTATAATTACTTTTATCCTTTACATCAATAATAATACCATCTGGACTAGCACCAATATGAGTATAATTTCTATCAGGAAGAATACCATATTCTTTACTTATTAATCCATTAAAAGTATCATAGATATGACCAGTTACATCTTCGTATTGTTGTCCATGTCTTAAAGGGAAACAACCCCAACTATAATTCTTTTTAGGTTTTAGTTCTGTTTTCTCCTTTACTTGTTCGTATTCCTTACTAATACCTACTCCACAATCTAAGGAATCAATATAACCAGCAACACTAGCACTAATCATATTTTTCCGGATAGCGAACCATTCTTCTGTTTTTTGTTCAATATGAGGAATACTATCTAAATAGCAGATTTGTTTCTTACTATGTTCTACATAAGCATCATTAACTACCTTTAAAAATTCCACTACATCCGGATGATGATAAACACCATATGAAATCAACTTGTAAAATCCAGTTTCTGTTAATTGATGAATACCTTTCATTACATCACACACTTTATTACCTTCTAGTGTAATACTCTCACTTTCAAGCAATGACATAAACACCTTTTCATAAATAATTTCTAAAGTCCGCTTAGTTAAAATCTTATAATTTTCTACATAGAAATTAAAAACTTGATATCCACATTCTACTTGATTAAGATAAGAACCAGTACAATGTTCATCCTTTTCTGTTTTGGTTGTTTTAGATGACATCCTCTTTTTCATATCCGTTTTTAGAAATTTATTAATTTCCTGGATGAATAAAGGAGTGAAAACATCAATAAACTCTTTAATAGTCATTTTGATACTTTTAAATATAATACTAAATATATTAATAAATACTAGTATCTATCATATATAATATAATGAAATAAACCTTAAATTAACAATCGAAAAAACAATTTTAAACCTAAATTAATACCCCAATTTTCATTTTTTTCAATATCTTTTTAACATAATCTGGATGACCAATGCTTTTAAATAACTGTGTAGCATCTTTTCCTACTGCTTTCATAATAATATCTCCTCCGGGATGTTTATCAATCCAATCAGTAATATCATATACACTTTTATTAATAACTGTCCAGGCATCTTTTCTAGTATCATGTTTTGATACTTCTTTCATATTATAGTTTTTAATCTTTTTACCTTTACTTCCACCTTTTTGTTGTTTTAATGTTATTTTCTTCGTCTTAATTTTACCCTTTTTATTTAATAAATTAATTACTTTATTAGCGGTAAATAAAGCACCTTCCATCCAGGCCTGTTGATTACTAAAATTTTCACCACAAAAATACACTTCTTCTTTATCAATAGGTTTAATTACTTGTTTAATAATCTCCTTACTATTTACCCCTTTTTTCCAACAACCCATACCACATTCCCAGTAGTAGTGTTTAACCCATTCTGGTTCCGGTATTTTCTCTAATCCTTTAATTCTATTTTTAAATATTTTATTTACTTCCTTATCCAGATAGGAATTAATAGAACCATCTACCATCTTTTTCCATAAGAATTTAGCATATTTTCCATCTGTATAACTAATATGGATTAATCCATTTTTTTCACCATAAGGCAAAATAAATTTTAGAGGATGATTAACTACTATTTTATCCATTCCTGAAAACCATACTTTCTTTTCACCATTTATTACACTGTTGGGGTATTTAGCATAGATACGATATAAAGGAATACAGTCAATGGTATTTAATATTTTTCTACCTAGTAATTCACTCAAATATTCTACTTTTTCAATTCCTGTTTTAGGGATACTGCTTATTATTTTTAAGCATTGGTATTTATCATTAATTATATACATTCCTAAATTCTTTGCTTTAGTGACGCCATTTACTAATTCCGCAGTTTTAATAATACCACCCAGTTTAACAACCCTCGTTTCTAATTGGGTAATTATTTGACTTAAACCTCCTCCTAAAATATAATATTGAATATCTTGTTTAAAGTCCTTACTAAATACTTGTAAGGCATCCATGGCATTCATATTATACTGTTCCGCAAAGTAAGGATACATTTCTTCCATATACTTAACTAATTCTTTATTATTTGTTATTTTATCATTTTTATTTCTTCTATTATTATTATTATCGTTATAAACTAGATATTTTTTGACTAATTCTTGAAGGTTATGTTTTCTTATTTCTTCTTGACTGACTTTATTTTCTTTTAATTGTTTTTGTAATGCTTCTAGAATATTATCCATTCTAGGATATTTTTCTCTTAATAATTGAAATTTATTTTTGGGCATCCAGATAGTATTATCAACATTAGTTATCTTAAACTTTTTATTACTTAAACCTAATTCATCTAATAAACCATTCAATTGTGTATGATTATCATTAAATCTACCAGCACCTTTTTCAAAAATAATATCTTTACTCACCTCTTTATCATCTTTACCTCCATAAAAAGTGGATACTCTTCCACCTAATTTAGGATTTTTCTCCAACACTAATACTTTTAAGTTTTTATTCTTTTTTAATAAATTATAGGCACAATATAATCCTGAAATACCACCTCCAATGATAATAATATCATACATTTCATAGTTGTCTATTTCATATTTTTTTCTATCTGGAGTAGGTAATTGTTTTTTGGTTTTCTTTTCTTTGAGTTGGATCATCTTTATAATTTACAAAGTTAATTTTAATAAAAATAAAAATAAAATACGAAAAATACAAATTAAACTACTTGACCACGAGGAATACCGATATTACCACGACCCCCTTCAAATAAGTAATGATTAGCATTTTCATGACTATTCATACGTCCTCTGACTACAGTGGGGTTATCATAGATTTGAACAGGTCTATTGCCGTGGCCGTGATTAACTCCTAATTTAGGACATTCATCACAATGACATTCTGTATAGAATACACCATTATTATCCCACCATTTACTTTGTGTTCTATTAGGATAAAGTAATGAATTATGTTGTTCTATATTACCACTATGAATATCAGCAACCATAGCAGGCATTAACATACGTCCCATATCTAAAGCACTTGCTCTTTTATGTTGCATTAAATTACTATCTCCTTCTGGATTAAATAAAGAATAATCTACACTACCATCGTTCATTCCAACGATATGATATTTATTTCCTCCTAATGTTTCATCTGTTAAGATAAGAGCATCGCTTGAATAATCCATAAAATCTTTTTCTTTATGTAATAAAGCATTACTTAAATTAAGGTGTTCCACCATTACTTCATTATCTTTATTAACAGCAAATACAACTAGTAATCTACGAGTATGTTGATTTTTTAATTCATGAGCAAAGAAATCAACAGTATATCTAGCACCTACAACAAATTCTCCAGTGGCATTATTTACATTTTCACAACCAACAACTCCTTTTTTAAGTCCTTCTACATTTACTCTATCAATTTTTCTTAAAAAATAACGCATACCAGTTTGTTGATTGATATTATTTAAGATACTACCAAGTATTTTTTGAAGTTGGAGACGAGTATCGGTACTGAGAGTTTGAGGTGTTAAACTACCATCTTCTAACCCATCAAATACAGACATAGTATTTAATCTTTTGTCTTCATGTTTTTTGAAATAAAAGTAATTATCAAATGCTTCACTTTCATTTTTTAACATTAAATATAAAGCGATTACACATAGTAATAACACTACTAATACAATTCCTTTTTGATTTACCATTTTTTAAAATTTTGATATATTAATATTATTTTAATATAATTTTGTACTAAGGTAATACTTTTACCCTTTTTTTCTATTGTATTTATCCTTTATTTTAGATTAATATTTTTGTTTTAATAATTATTCGTTAAAAAATATTATCCTTTTTCTACTTTCCTAATATAGATAATTTAAAGATTAAAATTTAATTACCATACTAAATACTTAATAAAAAAATAAATCAATAATATTTTATTACAAAAATTACAATAAAATTACAATAAAATTACAATGTTTTATTTTTTATTATCTAATAGTAGTATTACTAAAATAAAAGACCCAGAGAAAAAATTATTAACTACATTCCTGTATGGAAGTATCTTATATATTATATTCCACGCTATTTTAAATACATCATCCAAACCCTTTTTTCAAATTATCAAAACCTATTATTGGACTATTTTAGCATTGGATATTTTTACACTAATATTTTACTATAAGGATACCTTTATTAATTTAATAACTAAAGATGGTATTATTAAAAAAATAATAACAACCGTAGGTTCTGTATTACAAAATACCTTTAATAATATAGCGGATACAAGTAGTTATTCAAATGATGTTGAATTTGAATCCAATACAATTTTTGATTCTAAAGTAGAAACCTTTGATGATGTACAATGTACATTAGATAATTTAAAAGAAAAAACACAACAACTAGAAAATCTTAAATCTCAACATCATAATAATAATTCACAACCGGAAGATAATAAAATTTCTAATAATAATACCACAACAGATAATAAATCTATTCTAAAAAAAGTATCATTTAATGAAAACGAAAATACATCTCGTATTATGCCCAAGCAAATTAAAGAATTAAATGATAACCTACAAAACTTAAACCAACCTAATATTCTTCAACCTAATAATCCCCAAACCAATACTCATCAACCTAATACCCAAGAAACCAACAATAATAATTCATCATCAATACAAGAAATAAGGAAAAAACAAAA
>Ga0181607_10005017_pt1 | contig 11233 bp, 11 predicted proteins | sample 041ome_9_FD_132420 | JGI IMG/M metagenome (GOLD analysis project Ga0181607, IMG submission 132420) | Coastal salt marsh microbial communities from the Groves Creek Marsh, Skidaway Island, Georgia - 041413US metaG (megahit assembly) | ecosystem: Environmental > Aquatic > Marine > Intertidal zone...
GGATTTGGCCGCCATGTATGCCCGCCCCACATCCGTTACTGTAGCGGTGGCCATGAGCAATCGCTATACGTTGGAAGCCATGGAGGCGCTATATACGGGGATGCGCTTGGCCTGCAAGCGGTACGGGGTAGATTTAATTGGCGGTGATACAACTACATCTCCACAAGGCATGACGCTTAGTATTACGGCTATCGGCCGTGTGCCGGAAGGTAAGGCCGTGCTTCGTACCGGCGCAAAGCCAAACGACCTCATTGTGGTTACGGGTGATCTCGGTGGGGCCTATATGGGACTTCAACTTTTGGAACGCGAAAAGGAGGTTTACAAGGTCAATCCGAATATGCAACCCGACCTCGCTGGTCATGAATTGGTTTTGGAGCGTCAGCTGAAGCCGGAACCGAGATTGGACATCTTAGATCTTTTTGATCGCTATGAATTGATTCCTACCAGTATGATCGATATTTCCGATGGACTTTCCTCGGAATTGTTACACATTGCTAAAGCGAGTGGATGTGGTTTGCGCATTTACGAGGAGAAATTGCCGGTTTCCGACGGCGTGCTAAATCTCTGCGACGAATTCGGATTGCACCCCACCGTTCCCGTGGTAAATGGGGGCGAGGATTATGAATTGCTCTTTACCATCGCCCAAGCGGACTACGACAAGATTAAGGGCGATCCCAATTTTTCGATTATCGGACACATCACAGAGGACCCCTCTAAGCAATTACTCATTGCCAAAGACGGGGCAGAGGTCCAGCTCGAAGCGCGCGGCTGGCAGGCGTTTAAATCGGCTGAATAGGTATTTATTTAGTTCGCGATTGCGCTTTTCGTCTAGGGTATAGAGGTTTTCACGGGTTGATGCGACCCTTCTAAACGCACCTCTTTTATTGCGCGCAATAGGGATTGCGCGCCGTTGAAGCGTTTGATTCGAATCGTAATGTAATTGAGAAAATGGGCTTAGCTGTCCAGCGCGTTTGCTCCACTCACAATTTCCAAAATCTCTGTGGTAATGCTGGCCTGACGCAGCTTGTTGTACGTTAAACGCAGGTCTTTACGCAGGGCAGAAGCATTGTCCGTGGCTTTATGCATCGCAGTCATGCGCGCACCATGCTCAGAGGCATTGCTATCCAATAGGGCCTTGAAAAACTGAGTTTTAAGACTCTGTGGAATCAGCGTATCCAAAATTTCGGCCTTATTGGGCTCAAAAAGATAGTCCATTTGAGAAGCCGATTCAGAACCTTCGGGCATGCCAATAGGCAAGAAATCCTCAGCCACTACAAATTGGGTAGCTGGATTCTTGAAGCTGTTGTACACCAACACAATACGGTCATACTTGCCGGACGCAAAGTCGTTCATGAGCGACTCAGCGAGCACAGAAGCTTCTTCAAAGCTCAAATTATCCCAAATTTCAGGGTATGCTCCGGCCACATCGTACTTCTGGCGCTTGAGGTAGTCATTGGACTTCTTACCCACCGAAAGGTAGTGAATGGTGCAGTCCGCTGGCAGAGTAGCTTTAAGCGCCTCTACCTTTTTGTTCACGTTGGCATTGAATGCACCACATAAACCACGGTTCGATGAAATAGCTACTACAAGCACATTTTTCACCTCCCCTTGACGGGTAAAAACACCCTCATCCGCACTCAAAGAACTACTCACATTACCTAAAATTTCGGTAAGCTTCTCGGCGTAAGGGCGCATTTGAACGATTGCATCGGTGGCGCGCTTAAGCTTTGCCGCTGACACCATTTTCATTGCACTAGTAATCTGCATCGTTGAACTTACCGATGTGATTCGTGCTCGAATTTCCTTCAAATTTGCCATGCTCCTTTCGCTTTACTCCGAACTTATTTTTTGTAACGAGCTGTTAATTCAGTAATTGCACCTTCAAGAACAGCTTTGATATCATCATCAATTTTACCCGCACTCAAAGCTTGCATGGTGTCTGCATGTTTGTTGTTCAAATAATCTACAAACTCTGCTTCAAACGCTTTAATTTCTTCAACTGGCACGCTCATTAACAAACCGTTTGTACCAGCGTAGATAATTGCAATCTGGTTTTCAACGCGAACAGGTTGGTTTTCTCCTTGCTTTAGGATTTCCACATTTCGCTTACCTTTCTCGATTACAGACATGGTGGCTGCATCCAAATCGGAACCGAATTTTGCAAAAGCTTCCAATTCGCGATACTGTGCTTGGTCGAGTTTTAATGTCCCGGCAACTTTCTTCATCGACTTAATCTGTGCCGATCCTCCTACGCGAGATACCGAAATACCCACGTTGATAGCTGGGCGAACCCCAGAGTTAAAGAGGTTGGATTCCAAGAAAATCTGTCCGTCGGTAATCGAAATTACATTCGTGGGGATGTACGCCGAAACGTCTCCTTCTTGAGTTTCGATAATTGGAAGTGCAGTAAGCGAACCTCCACCTTTCACCAACGGGCGAATACTTTCTGGAAGATCGTTCATCTGCTTAGCAATGTCGTCGCTATCGTTAATCTTCGCAGCACGCTCGAGAAGACGTGAGTGCAAATAGAAAACGTCTCCAGGATATGCCTCGCGACCTGGAGGACGGCGAAGAAGTAGGGATACTTCGCGATATGCTACCGCTTGCTTAGACAAATCGTCGTATACGATTAATGCAGGACGTCCGGTGTCGCGGAAAAATTCTCCGATAGCGGCACCTGCAAATGGAGCAAAGAACTGCATCGGAGCAGGGTCAGAGGCATTTGCCGCTACCACTACCGTGTAGTCCATCGCACCGTGTTCTTCCAAACGCTTTACAATACCCGCAACAGTAGATCCCTTCTGACCCACAGCAACGTAGATACAGAAAACGGGCTCTCCCTTGTCGTAAAATTCGCGCTGATTAATAATGGTATCCAACGCTACGGTAGACTTACCTGTTTGGCGGTCTCCAATAATTAATTCACGCTGACCGCGGCCGATAGGAATCATGGCGTCAATAGCCTTGATACCCGTCTGCATAGGCTCATTTACAGGCTGGCGGTAAATTACCCCAGGAGCCTTGCGCTCGATAGGCATTTCATAAGTTTCACCGCTAATGGGTCCTTTACCGTCGATTGGGTTACCCAAGGTATCCACTACACGACCTACCATGCCATCACCCACGCGCAAACTCGCAATACGTTTTGTGCGTTTAGCTGTATCACCTTCGCGAATATCGGTAGAGGTTCCTAAAAGTACCACCCCAACGTTGTCCTCTTCAAGGTTTAATACAATTCCTTGAAGACCGTTGTCAAATTCAACCAACTCTCCGGATTGTACTTGGTTCAGACCATAAATACGTGCAATACCGTCACCCACTTGGAGTACAGTTCCCACTTCTTGTAAATCGGCCTCGGTTTTTGTTCCGGCTAACTGCTCGCGCAGGATTGAGGTTATTTCTGCTGGTTTGATATCCGCCATGATCAGAATTCTTTAATAAATGGATTAGAATCAAATTTGCGTTTCAAGTTTTGGATGCGTCCACGCAAGCTCGCATCAATTTTTTTGTGATTCATTACAAACACATACCCGCCTACCAAGTTGGTATCCACGGTTTCCACTAGCTCAATGGCCTTGGCTTCGGGAGCTTGTTGGCGTGCTGCATGTTGAATCTTCTCCCGTAATTCATCTGTGAGAGGAGCGGCAGAAGTGACCGCGGCAGTGAAAATACCGCGTTGAATTTTAAATTGCTCAATAGCACTAAACGAGATGCCCTCTAGAAGGTGTTCCCGATTTTTACGAATGAGGATATCCACAAAGTGCAGGGTTACTTCGTGCAGCGACGACTTGAATACAGCATGAAAAGCCGCGGATTTCTTGGATTTGGAAATCACGGGACTCTGCATTACGGTATGGAGCTCGCGGCTGGCGCGAAGCGCATTGAAAATAGTTTTTACATCTTCAAAAACCGCATCGGACACCGACTTCTCCTCGGCAAATTGCAGAAGGGCTTTGGCATATCGTATGTTAACCCGAGAGTGGTTCATCTGCGATTAGTTTTGTTCAATTTCTTTGATCACCGAAGCGATGTATTCTTTTTGTTTGGCATCATCGCCCAACTCGCGGCGTAGCAGCGATTCAGCAATATCTATAGAGAGATCGGCCACTTGATTTTTAATATCAGTAATCGCAGCCATTTTTTCGTGGTTGATGGATTCTCTAGCGTTTTCGATGAGACGGCTAGCCTCTTCTTTGGCTTGCTCCTTCGCATCGGAAATAATTTGATCGCGCATTTCGCGAGCATCCTTCAAAAGCGCTTCGCGTTCCGAGCGGGCTTCTTGAAGAATACGCTCATTATCGGCTACCATTTCCGACATTTCTTTTTTCGCGCGTTCGGCAGATTCCAACGCATCGGTGATGGATTGTTCCCGGTCGTTCACCGCGGTGAGGATGGGTTTCCAAGCAAACTTGGTAAGCAAGAACAATAAAATAAGGAATGCCAAAAGGGTCCAAACGGCTAATCCAATATCGGGGGTAACGAGTTCCATGTTGTTTGTTTTATTTCCTCAAAAACGAGGGCCATGGGCCAATCGCCATCAAAGCCCTCGTAATAACTGATTCTTAGAAGAATGCAGAGGCAACCACACCAAACAGTGCAACCCCTTCAATAAGAGCCGCCGCGATAATCATCGCAGTTTGGATTTTACCTACTGCTTCAGGTTGACGAGCGATAGCTTCTGTAGCAGAACCACCGATACGACCGATACCTAATCCGGCACCGAGTACAGACAACCCTACTCCAATAGCTGAAATAGTTCCAGTCATTTTAATAGAGATTATAGAGATTAATAAACATACTACACATTAATGATGCTCCTCTACGGCCATTCCAATGAAAAGGGCAGAGAGCAACGTAAAAATATAAGCTTGTAATGCGGCTACGAGCAATTCCAAGGTGTTCATGAAGACCATAAACGGAATGGATAATGCAGACATGGCCATAGATTCAAATATGAAAATGAGCGATACCAAACTCAAAATTAAAATATGCCCTGCCGTAATATTGGCGAACAGACGAATCATCAACGCAAATGCTTTTGTGAAAATCCCGATGATTTCAACAGGAATCATAATGGGGTAAAGTGCAATAGGCACGGGGGGCTTAATAATGTGTCCCCAGTAGGCTTTGTTTCCGTTTACATTGGTGATAATTAAAGTCATCGCAGCGAGAACCAGCGTTACAGAAATATTACCAGTTAAATTTGGCGCCAAGACGGGGATGAGGCCAAACAAGTTGTTAATCCAAATGAAAAAGAAAACGGTGAGCAAGAAGGGCAAGAATTTCTCGTGTTTTTCGCCGATGTTCGGACGGGCAATATCATCCCGAACAAAAAGCACTAGAGGCTCTAGAAATTTCGCTTTTCCGGTAGGAGCGCCTTTACCGCGGCGATACGTCTTTGCCGCTGACCCAAACAACCACAGCAACAATACGATGGAAATCCACATGGCCGCTACATTCTTTGTGATAGAGAAATCCATGAGCGACGCTTCAATGGGATGTCCTTCGTTGTCTACACGTTCAATTTTACCGTGATGGAGCGCGTAATTGCGATCTCCTTTGGACACAATTGCGTGTCCGTGGTCGAATGCCGAAGACATAAATACATCCAATGCGCCATCGGAATATATGATTACGGGAAGTGGGATGCTCACAGGGTGGCTGTGTCCATCTTCACCGGGCAAATCGATTAAGTGCCAGTCGTGCGCATCGGCAATGTGATGCATAATCATATTTACTGCGTCAAAGCCGCCTTCTGACTCGTGTTCTGCGTCATGCGCTGCACCGTGTGCCGATTCATGCTCGGCCTCATGCGCAGCCGCGTGATCGGAGTGGTCCTCAGATTCTCTATGGTGTATTTCATCATGCGAAGTAGCATGGTTTTCATGCGTTTGCGCATCAAGGTCATGGTTGTCGTGACCGTGCTCCTGAGGATTCGCTAATAGCCCACCAGCTATGAAGATGCTGGCTATGAGAGTTGTAATATGTCGAGTTTGCAACATGAAAAAGGATTTTCCACTACCCTAAAAATCGCTGCAAAGGTAAGCCTTTCCACAAAATAAAAAAGTTGCAAACGTGGAATTTAAGCAGTGAGGTCTAATTTCTTCCGAACGGCCCAAACTTGTACCCATAATTGAGTGAAGTATGCGCCGAAAAACACGCCCAATTCCCATCCCGAAAGTCCGATAAACTTTTTCCAAAGCAACAGAAACGTTCCGAACAGAATTAATTTTATCAACACGAGCCCCAAGAAGAGAAACCCGGGTTTTATGAAGGAACTCATTGGGTTAAATGCAATGAGAACATACCCCAATACGTATATTGAGAACAGCAGCATCCCGGCATACAAGAAAAATCCCTCACCGTGGCCGAAGCCAATTACTAATCCATTGATGATTGCATAAACACTAACCCACAGCCACAGCGTGCTCCAACTGGAATCAATCCTCTTTTTGAACATCGCGAATAACCATGTAAAGTGCTACGAAAACTGAAAACAGGGACAAAACAAGCGTGTAAATGGGAAATTCCCGTTGGGAAGAGCGGTCGAGGTGGATCCCTAGATACGTGAGTGCTCCAATTGTTCCGCCCATTTGGAAAGCCAGGCCCGTAAACCGCAACAGCGCGTTACGCTGTTTTTTCTTCGGTTCGTTCGGTTTTGGCTTTGTCTCCATCTTTGATGTCTTTTATCATTGCCCCCATTTGGCAAGAACCGGTAAAGACGGCGCCGGGCTCAATGCTCAATTTGTTGGTGCTAATATCTCCACCGATTTTGGCCGAAGCTTTGAGCGCGAGCAATTCATTTACTTTCAAACGGCCTTTAACACTACCCTCAATATCGGCATTGCCGCAGATAATATCGCCCTGCACATATCCAGTACTTCCAATAACCACCTTTCCAGTGGTTGTAATGGTGCCTTCAACCTTACCATCAATTCTAAAATTGCCGTCCGATTGGATATCCCCTCGTACCGTTGTGCTTTGTCCTACGCTATTTCTAGCGGGCTCCTGGGTTTCCGTGAATTTGGCCATGTTGTTGGATTTACCGATCATAATTGAAAGTAGCTCAAAGCGTTATCTGCCTCAAAACTAAAGAATTCCGAAATTAATTCAAATAGTGTTGTTCAAAAAACGCCTTGTAGTTCGGCAACTGCTTGCCTCTGTATAGCACACCAAAGTTCTCCACGGTAATGGCAAACAAGGCCACGTTTTCAGCTCCGGAAAGCTTGGTCATGAACGGTTCAGTGATTACGTTGTTGTAGTATTTCATTGCTTTTTCGCGGTCGGCGAAGGAGCGAATGGAAATCATTTGCGTCTCGCTGTCCATATAAATACTTTTTACGCTCAGATTTTCCAGTTCAAAGAAATTCCTATTGAAGTCGCTGAATGCAATGTTCAAAGTATTTAAATCGAGTCCTTTAATGGGCACCGTGAGAATTATAAAGTGTTGGCTTTTATCGCCGGGTTGAAACATGGAGATGTCAAGCTTCTCTTCCTCTTTTTCCTCGTCTTCAGTTTGATCTTGGCTATCCTCGCCCTCTTTTTTCGCTGGTTTTTTAAAGTGCGCTAAAATTTTTAATGCTTCCTCGGCTTCGGGTGTATTGGCGTAGTCCTTTACTACCGATTCCAAAGATGCCAACACCTCATCTTTCCCGCGATCGCGTAAAGCCATGCTTCGCAAAAGCGCAAATTTTGCCGAAACCGCATGATTCCCATATTGCGCAATACCTTCCTCACACATGCGCTTCGAAGTATTCAGTTTTCCGGACTGGAAGGCCTCATATGCCAAGCGGTACTTGTCGAAGACCACATTCTCTTCAGCGGCCTTTTTAGCTAAATAATCGGGGTCTTTAATGATTAAGGCATACTCCGAATTGGGGGCCTCTTCCAAGATTAAGTTCTTGTACTTGGTGGTCTCTGGTATGAATTTTAATGCGGAATACGTTCGATATAAATTGTAATACAGTCGGATTTTTAAGGGTGTGTTGGGGTATCGAGATAACAAATCTTCAAACGCTTGGGCTCCTTTGCGCAGATCGAGTAGCTTCTCTTTATATATGTAACCTATTGCATAGAGCGAACTTTCAATAAGGCTATCGCATACCGCTTGTGCCGCGCTATCGAATGGAAGGCTGTACAAATAATACTCGCGGTCGTACTTGGTAACGGCAATTAAACCTTCATCGGTTTCGATGTAGAGCGTGTCTGGTTTATCGGCCTCCGCCTCGTTTCCTCCTCCAGTGGAGGATTTATTGCGCCTCCGCCAATTGTCTTCCAAGGCCCGATCTCCCCAAATGCGCACGAACTCACTTTGACCAAAAGCGATGGTGGTAGGATTGTAAAAATACCATCCCCCTTGTTGTGTGGCGCCCTCTTGGCGGTTCCTGTTTTCGTTGCGCACCGCCATCATCTGTCCGAATCCCGCCATTTCCAGCTGCTTTTGCCTGCGCTCTTCCTCTTTAATGGCATCTATGTAAGCATCCAAATAGCTGTTTCGATCTCGTTCAGACATGTTTACCAGGCGCAACAAGCTATCCTGTTCTTCTACCGTGAGCAGATGCCCCACGAGCTCCCCGAGATTATCGTTCAGGTTTTTGATTTCTTCATAGTTGGGATATTCCTGCGGCAGAAACGTCATGGCACTGTCGTAATAGGCTTGCGCTTTACGGAACTCTGTTTCTTCGAAGTAAATTTCCCCTAACCGGAGGTAGGATAGCGATTTTTGCTTGGTGTTCGAGATGCTGGACTGCACACTCTCTTCGAAATGACCCACCGATTTTTCAATTTCTCCTTGCTGATAGGCAATTTCGCCCAACGCATAATGAATTTGGTCGAAGTATTCGAGGTTTTTATCGTCCTTGAGCATTTCTTTGAGCGCAGCGATAATACCGGCATTTTGCCGCCCGTTTCGGTCGATGCACAACGCCATTTTAATCTTCGAATTGAATTCGAGTATGTAAGGTACATTGGATTTCGCAACTTCTTGGAAGAGGGGGATGGCCCGATTGCATCCGCCTTCTTTTTGATAAAGTTGAGCCAGAATAAAGGTCATGCGGTATTTCAAATCTTTGTCCGCTTCCCACTTGAGCGCGTCTTGAAGAAAGGATATGGCTTGATTGTAATCTTCCTCGCGCCGATATAACTCGGCATATGCGGCATATAGTGAGCCTTTAAGGCTTTTGGGCAGCGCCTTGTCTCGCACAATTAAATCGAGCGCATAAACGCCACTCTCAAAATTCCCCAATTCCGCATGGGTCCGAGCCAGCCAAATGTGTGCCTGGAAATATTCCTCCGTACCGGGATAGTTGCTTATCACATAGTTGAAAGCTTCAATGGCATTGAGATGCTCTTTTTTGTAATAACGCGCTTTTCCGATGAGCATATAACAATCGTCAATCCAAGCATTGCGCTCTTCTCCTCGGAACTTCATCGCGTGGTTTTGGATCATTTTTGTCGCCTTGGAGATGGCCCGATCCATTTTGCTGAAAATTTGCTTGGCCTCTTGCTCAGTACCGGTTTTGTAGACGGGAAGAATTAAGTCGTAATTGTCTACGACATTCTCTTCCAGGCGTGCTACGCCTTCTCGATACGCTTCATTACCGTTGTAATACCCGTTGAAATGCGTATTCATTTCGTGGTATTTCCGATTGATCCACTTATCTTTTTCTACGGAACACCCCATCAACCCGATGCCCAAAGCCATCCATGCCCATCCCAGTTTCCGATGTAATTTTTTCGCGATCAAATCGTTTATCTTTTTTCTCTAACTCCGAAAGCACAAAATTATTTTAATTTTTTATTTCCCGATATTTGTAAATTGATCTTAACGCGCATTCATTGACTCCCGACGACAAGAAAAAAATACTTTCCGATAAGCTGAGGAACAAATATCGGCTTGTTATTCTCAACGACGACACGTTCGAGGAGAAACTTTCGTTGAGGTTATCTCGTCTGAATGTGTTTGTGGTAGCGGGTCTAAGCGCCATTTTACTTATTGCGGGAACTACGGTGATTATTGCTTTTACTCCATTGCGCGAGTACGTGCCCGGATATTCCAGCACAGCAATGAAGCGCCAGGCGGTGCAGAACAGCTTTCGAGTGGACTCGTTGGAGCGGCAACTGGCCTTAAATGATCATTATTTGGAAATTATTCGCGGGGTGATATCCGGTGAGTTGGTCGATTTTGAGACCAATACTCCCGATACTTCTTTTGTGTTGGAAGCCGATCTAGATTCGGAGGTGAGTGCGCAAGATCGCTTACTCCGAGAGGATGTGGAACGGGAGTCTCAGTTTGATGTAGTTCGAGACCTCACATCGCCCGCGGTTCAACAAAATTTTTTAGCGCCGGTCAAAGGGATTGTAAATGCTGAGTTCGATGGGGAGGTAAAGCATTTTGGTGTGGATGTGCTCGCAGGCGAAAACGAACCTGTTCTCGCTACGTTGGATGGCACCGTAGTTTTTGCGGGGTGGTCCACTGCACAGGGTCATGTGGTTTGTATACAACATGCCGATGACCTATTCTCTCTTTATGCACACAATGCGGCAATTCTCGTGTCTGTTGGCGATCGGGTAGAGGCAGGTAAGGCTGTCGCCCTTATTGGAAACAGCGGGGGTGAGACTACGGGCCCCCACTTGCATTTTGAGTTGTGGCATCTTGGCAAGCCACTTGATCCCGAAAAATACATATCGTTTTGAGCGAAGTTGCACCCACACCCACATCAACCCACACCCCAAAAAAGCGCGTAGCCATTCTCGGATCTACGGGCTCCATTGGTACGCAAACGCTGGAGGTTATTGAGGTTCTTCCCGATGCGTTTGAAATAACGCTGCTCACGGCGGGAAACAATTCGCACCTACTCATTGAACAAGCGATTGCGCACAAGCCTGTGGCCGTAGTTATAGCTAATAAGGACAAGTACAAGGAAGTTTTCGATGCGCTCGATCCACACGACATTCAAGTATATGCCGGTGCAGACGCCCTGGAACAATGCATGGATATGGATGTATTCGATGTGGTAGTCACGGCCATGGTGGGATTTGCGGGGCTTAAACCAACCCTTCGAGCGATTAAAAATCGAAAGACAATCGCATTGGCTAACAAAGAAACACTGGTCGTTGCTGGGGAGTTGGTCATGCGTGAGGCACGCGAACATCAGGTGGCCATTTTGCCCGTGGATAGCGAGCATAGCGCCATTTTCCAATGTCTGCCTGGAGAGTTTATGAATCCCATCGA
>Ga0181607_10005020_pt1 | contig 11231 bp, 11 predicted proteins | sample 041ome_9_FD_132420 | JGI IMG/M metagenome (GOLD analysis project Ga0181607, IMG submission 132420) | Coastal salt marsh microbial communities from the Groves Creek Marsh, Skidaway Island, Georgia - 041413US metaG (megahit assembly) | ecosystem: Environmental > Aquatic > Marine > Intertidal zone...
TCAGAAAATCACACTTGCCGGCGCGCCAAGATACAAACTGAATAACACTGTGCGCAGCCTGTCCTGCCTGCCTGTAACGATCGAACCGGCATGACCTGAGCCGATCACAAACTTGACGAACCAGAGAGTTTAGCGCCAAACTCTTTCCTGTAAGAGCTGAGAGAGTTTGTATGGATCATAGCGCAGTAATTGCAACGCTTTCACCAAGGCGAAAGCAGTTTTTAACCCAGCGGTCAAATTGGGCCGGTTTGCAGCGCCTTGTCGGGCATTTGGCGGCGATCTTGGTTTGTGCTGCTCCTCTTGTCTTTGGATGGTGGTTTGCGGGTGCGATGGTTGTGCCCCTGGGCGTTTTGATCGCATTTTTGTTCACGCTTAGCCATGAATGTACACATTCGACGCCTTTTCGAACGCCCTGGCTGAATGATCTTGTCGGTCACGTGATCAGTGTACCGTTGCTCTTACCGTTTAATTGGTTTCGTTATTTTCACTTTGCGCATCATAAATTCACCAATGATCCAAAGCGTGATCCAGAATTGGAACATGGCCCACGGCCAGCCACCCGATCTGAGTTTTTGATCTATCTCTCTGGCTGGGGGTATTGGCGTGGCATGATCTGTCAAATTTGGCGCAACGCCTTTGGTATAATCGATGCTTCCTATTTGCCGTCTCGAAAACACAAGCTGATCCGTCTCGAGGCGCGCCTGTTGCTGTTGTGTTATGTGGGCCTATGCCTGACTTTGCTTTGGAGTTGGCTGCTGATTTGGCTATGGATTTTGCCGGTGCTCGTTGGGCAGCCGGTCTTGCGCCTTTATCTTTTGGCGGAACATGGCCATTGTCCTGCAGTTGCCAATATGCTCGAGAATTCGAGAACGACCTTTACCAACCGGCTTGTTCGCTTTTTTGCGTGGAATATGCCCTATCATGCGGAACATCATAGTCATCCAAATGTGCCGTTTTATCGATTGCCAGATTTGCACAACGATCTGTCCCACCACCTTGTGACGACCAGTCCTGGATATCGTGCGTTCGGAAAAGACTACATGCGACGCATCGGGAAATAAGGCTAATCACAGCGCCTGTAAAAACCACTTTGCAAATGTTGTGGCTGCCGGTTTGTTCGCTTTGTAATTGATATGATATCCTTCGATGCCAGCAATCGAGCTTGCCGAGATCTGTTTTACGCGCCCTTCGGTCAGAGAAGTTTTTGCCACTAACGAACTGACCAATGCGATCGCGGATCCTTGTTCTGCCAAGTTTAAGGCAAGCCCATAACTGTCGACAAAAAGCGATGGTTTTAGATGTGGAAACAGATTGCTTTCCTTTTGCCAATCTGACCACCCGCGCGAGGTACCAACCGTTTCTACGACTGGCAGCGCTGCAGGATCTTTGTCAGGATGGGCCACAACGATCAATTCGTCCTTTAGGCGCTGCGCGCTGGGCGCAAACGCGCGCGCCGGGCCAAAGCGTATATCCACATCAGCCGCGTCGTTTTGAAATTCATCGGCCCAAATTGTTCCAACAAACCTGATCCTTTGGGTGGTATAAAGGGATGTAAATTCACTTAACCGTGGCGCGATGACCCATTGTGTGATGCTCACCGATGCGGCGACCGTGATCATTTGTTCGCTGGGCTGTGGCGCAAACATATGTGCCGCCGCATGCAGTTGATCCAACGAGGATCCGACCAATGGCAATAGTTTGCGCGCGTCATCCGTAAGTGCAAGCCCCCTTGGGCGCCGGATAAACAATGGGGTGCCTAGTCGCGTTTCCAGTGCCTTAATTTGTTGACTAACCGCTGATTGCGTCAGGCCCAGCTCATCTGCAGCCGCGGTAAAGCTTAGGCACCGTGCCGCCGTTTCAAAGACGCGAAACCAATTCAAAGGGGGGAGATTTTTTGCCATTATAAATTAGCCATAAGTTTTAATAATACCTATGTCCGTAAAATCATTGTTTGTCAAAATATTCATTTTGCCAGAGGGTCGCCACAACGGAAAGGACCCCACAATGCAGCCCGAAATCAGAAAAATTGTAACTTATGACGAAGAAACCTTGATCGAAGGGTTCAAGCCCGCTGCCACCCCTTGGCGGATGTTCGCGGTTGCAGCTGTTGTCAAAAATCCATGGGCCGGGCGCTTTGTCCAAGACTTGAAACCTGAGATTCAAGCCTATGGCCCTCTTTTGGGGGAACTTTTGACTGCACGTATGTTGGACTTGGCCGGTTCCGGCGCTGCAATTGAGGCATATGGCAAAGCGGCTGTTGTTGGTCTGGATGGTGAAATTGAACATGCCTCTGGATTGATCCATACGTTGCGGTTTGGAAACCACTATCGTTCTGCGGTTGACGCGAAGTCGTACCTTGCCTTTACCAACACACGCGGAACGGCAAATGCCCCGATTATGGTGCCTTTGATGGATAAAAACGATGCAGGACGGCGGTCGCACTATTTGACCATCCAGTTCGCTATTCCGGACGCACCGTGCAATGATGAAATTGTTGTCGTCTTGGGGGGCGCAACGTCTGGTCGCCCACATCATCGAATTGGTGACCGCTACCAAGATCTAAAGGACCTGGGCCATGACCTGGACAACCCGGCCGCGGTCTAAACGCGATGGCCTTGCCTGTATCGTTGAGGGCAGTGGCCGACCAATCTTTATGATCCATGGCGTCGGCTTGCGGGCCGAAGCATGGGCGCGCCAGATCGATTTGTTTAATACACACCATCAGGTGATTGCCGTCGACATGCCCGGGCATGGTGAGAGTGCGGCATTTGAAAATGAGGCACCGCAGCTTGTAGATTACGTAGACGCGATTGCGCCCTTGGTCCCAAACGGGGCGATCGTCATGGGGCATTCAATGGGGGCGATGATCGCCCTGGAAATCGCGGGCGCAATGGGTGATCGCCTTGCAGGCGTCGTTGCTATGAACGCTATTTTTCGCCGCACCGCGAAAGCGGCCCTTGCAGTGCAAGCGCGTGCCGCGTCCATTTTGCCGACAAAGGTGCCAGACTCAACAGCGCCGTTAGATCGCTGGTTTGGGTCCGATCCAAGCCCAGAACGCGATGCGTGCCGTGAATGGCTGCTTGCGGTTGATCCGCGTGCATATCGCGCGGCCTATCATGTGTTTGCCCATCATGACGGCCCAAGTAATGATACCCTCGCGCGGATGACCTGTCCGGCGTTGTTCATCACGGGGGCGGATGAACCAAATTCGACGCCCGACATGTCTAGAGCGATGGCTGCACGCTGCCGGGTTGGGCAAAGCCATATCGTGCAAAATGCCGCCCATATGATGCCGATGACCCATGCGGATGACGTCTGGCATGTTCTTAGGCCATTTATTGCAGAAGTGGGCGCACAAACATGACAGCCCCTGAATTAAAAAAAGCGTTTGGGAAATTTTTGACCGGTGTGACAGTTGTAACGACGGTTAATGATGCTGGGCAACGTTTCGGCTTTACCGCGAATTCTTTTACCTCGGTGTCCATGGACCCACCGATGATTTTGGTGTGCCCAGGCAAATTTTTATCCTCGTTCGAAGAATTTCGCACCTGCAACCGCTTTGTCGTTAATATATTGTCCGAAGGTCAAGAAGACGTGTCGAATACCTTTGCCTCTTACAAAGGCGATCGTTTTTCACAGGTCGAATGGCATCCTTGTCCAAATGACGGTGCGGTTATCACCAATAGTGCGGCGTGGTTTTCCTGTGTAACGCATGCGGCTATCCCTGCGGGCGACCACGTTGTTTTAATGGGCAATGTTGAACATTTTAACACCTCTGATCGACCCGGATTAGGGTGGTCTGGCGGACACTATTTTAATCTGTCTGACGAACGCGCCGCAGGACGGGGAGACCAAACAGCGCGATCACAGGTTGGGGTTTTGCTTGAACGCGATGGCGCGCTGTTGTTGTGCAAAAAAGGCGATGGATATGCCTTGCCAGCGTTTGCAGGGGACGCACGCATTTCGCCGCGCCAAATCTTGGTAGAACAGTTAAATACACGATCCCACAGCGCCAAAATTCGTCAAAGTTTTTCGGTATACACCTCTGACCAGCAGGGATACCGCCACAGTTATTTTTTAGCCACTGCGCTAAGTGGCGACTTTTCGGACATTGGCATTTGGGTGACATTTGCTGATTTGAAACTCTGCAACTTTGGCCAAACACCCCACCGTGACATGGTGGATAGGTTCTTAGTGGAACAATCCGTGGGACATTTTGGGCTGTATGTCGGGGATGAAACACAAGGTGATATTCACCATTTTACAGAAGGAAAGAACTGATGGATTTCTCGTTGTTTGCGCATATGGAGCGCTTGGACGAACGCCAAACCCATTCTGAGCTTTATGCAGAATTTATTTCGTTATGTCAGATCGCGGATCAGGGCAGCATGCATGCCATTTGGACAGGCGAACATCACGGAATGGAATTCACCATTGCACCAAACCCGTTTTTGTCTTTGGTCGATTTGGCCCATCAAACAAAAAACGTGCGCTTGGGCACGGGTACAGTGATCGCACCTTTCTGGCATCCGATCAAGTTGGCAGGCGAAGCGGCGATGACCGATTTGGTGACAAACGGGCGGTTGGAATTGGGCATTGCACGCGGCGCCTATAGTTACGAATACGAACGTATCATGCCAGGACTGGACGCTTGGCAAGCCGGGCAGCGCATGCGCGAAACTGCCCCTCTCTTGCCAAAGCTATGGCAAGGCGATTGCGCGCACGACGGTGAATTTTATCAATTTGCCAGTTCCACGAGCACGCCAAAGCCGCTGCAAAAGAATGGTCCGCCAATTTGGATTGCTGCGCGTGATCCTAACAGCCATGAATTTGCCGTCCAAAATGGGTTCAATGTACAGTGCACGCCTCTTTGGCAGGGTGAACAAGAAATAACAGACCTTATGAACCGATTTAATGAGGCGGTTAAAACCACTGGGGCACAGCGGCCCAAAATCATGCTGTTACATCATGGCTATGTTGGTCGAGATGCGGATGATGTCGCACAAGCCGCGTCTGATTTAAGTCGATACTACAATTATTTCGGCGCATGGTTTCAAAACAAACGCCCCGTTTCACAGGGTTTGATCCAAACCCTTACGCAGGATGAATTAGATGCAAACGCGCTGATGCGACCTGAAAACTTATTACGAGATCTGACGATTGGAACGGCGCAGCAGGTGATCGACAAATTGAAACGGATCGAAGATTTGGGATATGATGAATTCGCGCTTTGGATTGATAGCGGTATGACAAGCGAACGCAAACGGGCGTCCTTGTTGCGCTTTATTGACGACGTCATGCCTGCTTTTGCATAGGAAAACGAGATGCTTGCACATTATCAATTATATATCGACGGGGAATTTTGCGATGGCGTAGAGCGCGAGGTGATGCATAGCCTTGCACCTGCGACCAACGCGGCGTGGGCAAGTTTTTCTGCAGCTAGTGCCAAGGATGTTGAACGCGCGATTGCCGGCGCAGAACGCGTGCTGAACGATCCAGCTTGGCGCGACATGACGCAAACACAGCGTGGTAAGTTACTGTTCAAATTGGCTGATTTGATTGAACAGCATGCACAAACCTTAGGCGAATTGGAAACGCAAGACAGCGGTAAATTGTTGTCTGAAACCCGATCGCAAACTGCCTATGTTGCAGAGTATTACCGCTATTTTGCTGGGCTTGCCGATAAAATCGAAGGTGCGGTTTTGCCGATCGATAAACCAGATATGCATGTTTTTACCCAGCACGTCCCAATTGGGATCGTTGCAGGCGTTGTGCCGTGGAATGCCCAGATGTTTTTATCTGCGACAAAGTTAGCGCCCGCTTTGGCTGCCGGCTGTGCTGTCATTCTTAAAGCATCCGAACAAGCGCCAATCCCAATGTTGGAATTTGCGAAATTGATTGATCAAGTTGGTTATCCGAAAGGGGTCGTTTCGATCATCACAGGCAGCGCAGAAAACTGTGCCATTCCTTTGACCCAGCATCCCAAAATTGATCGCATCGCCTTTACCGGTGGGCCCGAAGCGGCCCGCCATGTGGTGCGTAACTCAGCTGAAAACTTTGCGGTGACCACATTAGAACTGGGGGGTAAGTCCCCGATATTGGTGTTCGAAGATGCAGATTTGGAAAGCGCAGCGAACGGGTTGATTGCGGCCAATTTCGGGGCCTCTGGCCAATCATGCGTCGCTGGGTCGCGCGGATTAATCCATCGGTCGGTATTTGAAGCTGTCGCCCAGTTGATCGAAAAAAAGGCAAAAGACATTATCGTGGGCGATCCGTTAGATGCACATACGCATGTCGGCCCGCTGTGCACAAAGGCGCAGGTTGAAAAAATCCAATCCACCCTTGCCCAAGCAAGGTCCCAAGGTGCAAAAATACGGTTTGGCGGAGAAAAAGCGCACGAGTTGGGGAATTATTTTCAGCCCACGTTGGTTGAATGTCCGACCGCAGACATTGAGACACTGCGCGTTGAAATGTTTGGTCCTGTTATGTCTTTGATGCCCTTCGATACCGAAGAAGAGGCAATCGCATTGGCCAATAGCACCGTTTTTGGTTTGGGGTCTGGCGTGTTTACGCAAAACCTTGCCCGCGCGCATCGCGTATCATCACGCATTCGGTCGGGCATCTGTTGGATAAATACCTATCGCGCGATATCGCCTATCGCGCCTTTTGGCGGTTTTAACCAATCTGGCTATGGACGCGAAGCAGGGCAAGACAGTATCCAAGATTACCTTAGAACGCGCACCACGTGGATTAACTTGTCAGATCAGCCAATGGCAAACCCATTTGTTATGCGCTAAGCGTTCTGGTGCAGCGGTCACGATCAAGACCGCAGTCGTGCTGGCGCAAGCACGATGTTAAACGTACACTCCCATTGGGTCGCTCCGTTTTCTGTCTCTTTGAACGGGGCAATCAAGCTGTCCTTGACGCCGAATACGGCGTCAGAGTCGATGTAGGGATCATTTCCGACAAAAATATGTGTCACTAGCTTTTCAAAACCGGAGGCTGTGACAATAATATGGATGTGCGCAGGGCGATAGGGATGGCGTCCCATACCCGTCAACATTTCCCCCGCTGGTCCGTCAACGGGCACAGGGTAGGACACCGGTTTGATCCCGATGAAATGATAGGCGCCGTCGTGGCCCGTGGTAAAGATGCCGCGATTGTTCCATTCGGGCTGTGTTGGATCTTGGACGTCATAATACCCTTCTGTGTTATCGGACCAAACATCAATGTGCGCGCCTGAAACTGGTGTTCCGTCGATGCCCATGACGCGACCTTGAAACAGACAGCTTTCGCCCTTCCCATCAAGCGAGATATTGGTGCCCATTTCTAATGCTGGCGCGCCTGCGACATGGAACGGACCCAATACCGTCGTTTGCGTTGCGGCCGCTGGTCGTCGATTATTTATTGCGTCAACCAACATTGAAACGCCCAATGTATCGGATAGCAAAATGAATTCTTGTCGTTCTTCTGTGCAGGTTTTGCCAGTTCGTGTCAAAAAATCGATTGCCGTTTCCCATTCGTCTTGGGTCAGTTGAACGTCTTTTACAAAGTCATGCAGATGGGTGATCAAGGACGTCATGATCTCGCTAAACCGGGGGGAACATGCATCATTGTTGATGCGATCAATCACGGTCTGGATCGAATTTTCTTCGCTTAGATATTCAGACATGGCGTTCCTTTCTCGCGCGTCATCGACACTCGGCTTTACGGTATCTGGGCGGTTTCTAAAAAACCATTGTTTATTTGTTCATTGATCGCTTAATCGCTGACCTCATGGCTGTTTGACGCCAGTCAAGACGATGATAGCTTGCCTCCATGTGTGGAAGATTCGTTGATCCAAATTTGCAATCTGCGGGAATTGATGCCTCTTGGCTTAAGCTTGATCCATTTAGCGGATGGACAGTTCGCTTTAACGTCAAGCCAACCCAGGATGTGGTATTGATAACACCAAACAATGAACCACGTATTGCGCGTTGGTGGTTTATCCCGTCTTGGCATGTCGGTTCAGTTTCAGACTGGAAGGCCACTACATTTAATGCCCGTATCGAGGATGCGGCCGACAAGCCCACCTTTCGACCAGCATGGAAAAACGGACGCTGTCTGTTGCCGATGCGTGGATATTATGAATGGAGCAGTAAAAAAGGCGACCGACAGCCCAACTTTATTCAATCTGCCGGAAACGAAGAGCTTTTGTTTTGTGCGGGTCTGGCGTCACGATGGAATGACCTATTGACGGTCACCATGATGACACGTGCCGCAAATGAAAGCGTGAAAGGGATACACCATCGGATGCCCGTGATTTTGAACACCGATGAACGCGATATATGGTTGTCGGGCGAACGCGCAGTTTCTGACCTTGGCCAAAATGTTCAGCTAATACATCATCGGGTTAATCGAATATTGCGTGATGACGATGGCCCCGATTTGATTGAACCTGCCGTATAGATATGGAATGCTTAACTATCGCTTGGCTGGGTCTTTATGGCGACAGCTTCGTTCAAGAACATTTGCGGCGCACAGGCGGGATCAAGATCGATAGTGGTTTTCACGTTTTGGCTTTCTAAATTCACCTCGGTTCCAATAAGCGTGAAGGTCCCAACACATGTTTCACCGTTTATACGGACGATTTGGACTGAATTTCCCACAACAATTCCCACGTTTTGTGCGTTTACAATCTGATCCACAAAAACATAGGTTTCGACACTTTTTTCGTTGGGGTCATAGATTTCAGCGGCCAGCGCGCCTTGCGTAACACAGTCCCCCAAATTGGGTTCAAAATTAAGCAACACACCATCAAAGGGCGCCCGCAATACCAAGGCATCTAGGTCAAGCTGTCGTGCTTGTAATTCAAGTGTGCCTATTTCCAGCGCGTTCATTGCGCGTGACCTGTTGGTCATAGCGCGCTCGATCGCTTCTTGTGCGCGTTGCACGGCAAATGTGGCATCCAGTTTTTTACGTTCTGCAGCGTCCAGCGTGGTTTCATTCACCAATCCGCGCTGGAACATCACCCGGGTGCGTTCATGGTCGCGTTCAACAAAGCGTTGTTCTTCTCGCACACGTGCAACATCGGCCTTGGCAACCGTGATTGCAAACTCGGCTTCAGTGACAGCATCGCGCAGGTCGTTGGCACGTGCTTGCGCGGACTTGAACGCAAGGATCGCTGCGCGATTGTCTAGCTCGACTAATATTTCGCCCGCTTGTGTGATCCCTGTTGTTAGCGCGTTTTGCGATACGTTTGTGATGCAACCACGGGCCTCATATGACAGCCCTGTTTTTTGCTGCGCAACAACGGTGCCCGCCAAGTCTATTGTGTTAAAAACATTTTGACCCAGCGCCGCGCCAGAAAGTGTCGCAGAAGTAAGGCCAACGCACAGTATCAAGATGGATGATTTCATGTGTCTTCTCCCGCCGGTGGGGTCTACAGTGGCGGAAACTCGCAATGAGTCAAGGTTATTTAGGGCCCGCCACGGATAGGCATAATAAAAATTCGCAAAAGATTACAAAAAGTTAATGATGCCATCCGTGCGCGGGTGAGATGCAGTTTCGTGCGGCGAATAGCCAAGTTTTTGGCGTAAACCCGCACTTTAGTTTGTAAAATTACCCCTATGCGGACGTTGAATATTCTCATCAAATGCGGCCAGATTTTATTATAAGACTTTTGTTTTGCTGTGTTGCGCAATTCATCAGATCTGTCGGTGATATGGGTTCGGAAATAACACATCTGCGGTGCGAGCTTTATTGTGCCAATGTAAAAAAAGGATGGTTTAATGGTTTTGGGTTAAAGAGTTTTACATGCCTTACACTTGCGGCAATTAGCATTGGGCAGTTGGTGGCGGCGTTTGATTTTCAACCCAAAACGCCACCCAAACAACAAGGTACTGATGTTGTGCGCGTGAGTGATGGTCAGACCGACACGATCGCCCTAAGTGAACTGATCCCCACGCAAGATGCGCTGTAAAGCTTGGTGTCATCGGGTCCATTTTTGAAAATGGTCTTTGACCAATATCGGGTGATCGATGCAGAGCTGGATCAAGGGTATTGGGTCGATACCGTGACGCTGTCGAATGACATGCGTGAAGGCAGTCGCTTGGTCATCACACGAAAGTCCGACTTTGGTGCGCGCGTGCAAATCACGGGCGAGCGCAATGCGACCGAGCTTGTCAAAGGATTAACCTATACCTTTGGCATGCTTGGGGGGCGTTGGCAGCTCTTACAAACCCAAGGTAGGACCGCAGCCATCCCATCACAAACCCAAGCGCAAAGTGGCGGAATGAACGTTCCACAAAGCGAAACGTTCCAACGAAAAAGTTGGTACGCCGTCAAATTGGACAATAGCTGGTATGCTTTAACCGACTCCTCCAGATTTAGTAGGCAAAGTTTGTTTGTGCGCTTTGATCCGCGAAACAACTGTAATGGTTATGTTGGCTATTATTACCCTGAGAATGGAAATCCGCCGCCCTCTGGCACGTATAACGAGAGTATACGGTTAAATACGGGCAACAAAACATGGACTGTCGCGTCAGGAAAATCCCAGCGCCGGTATGATGCTTTGTCCGATCTTGTGTTGATCCAGTTTGATGCAAACATGCAGTTCATTACGGCCTTAGCGCGCAAAAAAAGGGTTAAGATCGGTTTTGGCAGTGGAAATGATTATTACGATCAATTAAGTTTGTCAGGATCTTGGGCATCTATAGTCTGGGCCTTGGATCAATGTAAATACGAACGCAGCACTGCGTCGTTGATGTGGTCGCAGCCTACCCCGACACAACCGGTTTCGTCTGTGCCATTTGCTGGCAAATGGGAAACAGATGTCAATCGCTGTTATATGGATACCGATAGCAGTTATTGGGGCCGCGACGGTCAATGGGGTGGGCATGAGTGGGGATGTGAAATCCCGCGCTCTGCCTATACTTCCAATGGATTTGTCTGTAGATTTTCCTGCGGAGCTGAAGGCGACGAATATATTGGACAATATAGTGCCGCGGTGTCGCCGGATGGACAACGCATGACCTTAACCGACACAGAATATGGCACCAACGTGCAATTGTTCAAATATCCCGCAGAAACTGAGCGCAGGTAGTCCCATATAGAAAGGAAAAGCCTATGTGTCGATCGCCGTCGCTTTGTCACTGGCGCTGTGGTCTCGGGTGCTGGGGCATTGATCGGTGGCATTGCCCATGCGGTGCCCAACGTAATGCATCTGCCTTTTTCGTTGCGCGGTCAGATAA
>Ga0181607_10005024_pt1 | contig 11226 bp, 10 predicted proteins | sample 041ome_9_FD_132420 | JGI IMG/M metagenome (GOLD analysis project Ga0181607, IMG submission 132420) | Coastal salt marsh microbial communities from the Groves Creek Marsh, Skidaway Island, Georgia - 041413US metaG (megahit assembly) | ecosystem: Environmental > Aquatic > Marine > Intertidal zone...
CAAGAGAATGACGAGGATCTAAGGACATCCCTCCAGCAGGAAATTGATATTCATGAGACGCAAATATCCAGTTACTCAAAAATGAAGCCTTGGATCGAAGAGTATGTTCCAGAGGATCCATTTCACACCATATGCTGGATCGTGGGATTGCTGGTATTGTCAACGCTTGTGAAACATTTCTTTCTATTATGTAGTGAGCTACTGATCGGCCGCGTATCGATCGATGTCTCTTGTAATTTACGGAATCAAGTGTTTCAAAAGATACTGGAAATGGATCGAATCTCATTTGGAAATTACGGACATGCCAATTTTATGACCACCACGGTCCACACTACCGAAATGCTGTCGAGTGGCCTGATGGTGACGATGGGGGCTGCTCTCCGCGAGCCATTAAAAATTCTGTCTTGTGTCATTGGTGCGTGCTACATTTGCTGGAGGCTAATGGTGTTAAGTTGCATCGTTGCGCCGCTGGTTGCTGTTATGCTCTATTATACGACCAAGGCATTAAAAGGGATTTCTAATAGTGTTTTGGAGCGTGCCACTGGTTTTCATCACGTCCTTCACGAGTCGCTCAATAATATCCAAACCGTCCAAGCCTTCCAGGGAGAGGCTGCCGAGCAGGAACGGTTTGAGAAATCCACGAATCTGGTTCGGATTTTCGGATTGCGTTTTATTTTCTTCAGTTCACTTTCCAAGCCGATTATCGAATTCCTGGGAGTCAGTATGCTCGGGATCAGTATTGTCTCAGGGGCATATCTTGTCCTGAACCAGGAAAATTCCATTTTGGGAATCCAGATTAGTGATGGTCAATTGGGGGTTTCATCTCTTTTGGTGTATTTCGGGATGTTGATCGGAATCAGTGACCCACTGAGGAAACTGTCGACCGTTTATTCTTCAATTTATACGGGAACGGTGGCTGCCGATAATCTATTTAAATTGCTGGATAAGAAATGTGAAATCCAGGATCCTGATGAGCCTATCGAACTCCCACGTCCGCACAATCAGCTTTCGATCAACCAATTGGGATTTCATTACACTCCCAATCAAAAAGTGCTCAAAGGAATTTCGATGGAGATACCTTACGGCTCTACAATTGCCATCATCGGAGTTAATGGGAGCGGGAAATCGACCCTGATCAATTTACTCTGCAGATATTATGATCCGAGCGAAGGAGAAGTTCAGTTAGATGGTGTCGATTTCCGCAAAATGAAAATTGAGGATATCCGTTCGCGAATCGCTTTGGTCAATCAAAACACGGAGCTCTTCAATGAAACGGTTCAGTTCAATATCAAATACGGTTATCCGGAAGCAACGGACGAGGAAATGATAGTCGCAGCAAGGGCTGCGCATGCAGAGGAATTCATCACGACCGTATTAAACAATGGCTATGACACGAAAGTCGGGCAGAACGGAAGCCGTCTCAGTGGAGGACAAAGACAACGTGTTGCGCTGGCAAGAGCTCTGATTCGCGATCCGGAGATCCTGATTCTGGATGAAGCGACCAGCCAAATCGATATGCAAAGTGAAGAGCTGATTTGCCAATCTCTGGCAGAGCATAAAGGCGAGAGAACAATGATTATTATTACGCATCGGGAAAAGCTGCTGGAGTTAGCAGATGAAATCTATCAGCTTGATGGAGGCGTACTCTCTCCTGTCGAAAGGCAAACTCACCGAGCGGCTTGACGTTCTTCTTCATCGATAACAAATCTGTCTATCCCGCCTCCCAGTGATGGCCTTCCAGGCCGATGATCTCTCGCATCTCCCATTCAGGTTAGGGCTGGCCTTCGGTAGTGGGTTGGCACGCACACCGGCGGATCAAGAGTTGGCACAGCAAGCTCAAGTTGGGCATTGTCCCTACATGAAAGACACGGCCTTTTTATGGTTCGATTGTTCTGCCGTCGGACCGGAAGATAGTCGCATTTGCCTGGAAGTCTTGCTGGCAGGGTGGCCCGACCGATCCGTAGGATTGGTTGGGTGACGAAATCACAAGACGACTCATCATGAACGACCAAACAAGTGAGTCACGTGCCTCAGCAGATTCCACCCGCAGGATGTCAAACATCTTGTCGCTCCAAATCTTTCTGTAACCTTTGTGATTCAAGACCACCTCGCTTATTCGTTTGATTCGTGCCATTCGTGGTTCAATATGATTGCCACAAAAAACACAATAAAGCTCTCTTTCCCCCTTTGCGTCTCTGCTTTTTTGCGTGAGATCCTTTTTCTCACTGGCAAAGCCAGTGCCACCCAATCCCTGATGATTTCTTGCATCCGGGGGCTCACACATCATGAAAAGCGGAAAGCCGAGAACTGACTGACGACGGCTGATCATAAAAACTCATCTTGCCAAACGCGATCTACCAGAGCTACGGTTCGGAGTTCGCTGGTAGATCCAGGAAACCGTGGGAGAGAAGCCAGGCAATTTCTGGCGCACTCGTTCGCTGATCTCGCTGACGCGAGGCGAACTCCTTTACTCGCCCAGCGGCTGATTGGGCGTTAATTGTGCTCGACGAAATCAGCCGGAAAGGGGAGGTGCGATTTCTAGCGCCTTCGCCTTACATCTTCGCAGTGGCGAAGCGTGCTCAGTTGCTCGCTGGCGTCCGGTTCTCCACAAATGACAGGAAAGCTCACTCTGTTCTCCGGGGTGGCACTCGATCTTTGGCAATTTGAACGTCAACAGAACTCGCGCATGAGGCCATTATTATGTAGGGCCGGTTCCGAAAGCAGAAATTGAGCCGCCAGCGCAAGCTGGCAGGGGACATCGATTAAAAATTGTGCGCCCCCTGCGTTCTGGCGCACGCGGCTCTAAAATACGATTAGCGTGTTGATGAATGACGACCGCTGCAACGTGAAAAAGGAGACGATTTCGCGTGGCGTGGAAAATGTGCACCGACATTGGGGGCATTTTTCACTCCGAAAGCGTTTTGACACAAACCGAACAAAACCAACAACTTGCTCAAGAGTTTTCAAGAGTCTAAGTCAAGAGTATGGAAGAATATCGTCAAGAATCTTCAAGTGTTTCGTCAAGTGTCTCCCCGAATCTCAAACTCTTGAACTCTTGAAACGGCGGTTGAGTGTTCGAGAAATCGCCATCAGTTTAATCATTATTCTGGGCTTCGTATTTCGTAACAACGAACCGGAACCCACGCCACCCTCTCAGACTCCAACCAAAGCCAATCAAAATACTCCTCAACCAAATCTGTCAGATTCAAATGGACCAGGTCGTCCCAAAGAGACTGTCGATGATGATCCACGACAAGGGCTTCGCTTCACCGAGCATGGCGACCATGTTTCCATCAGTGGCCCGCTGATTCATGGGAACGAGCCGATCACAATCGAAGTGATCATTACCCCGGAAGATGTGGATAAGAACTGCGAGTTTATAAACCTCTACTCAACCTTGCACCTGGCTCTGGTCGATGGAAGTCCAGATCTCTCAGGCATCTCGGATGCCGCAGGAACCCAGTATCATATCTGGGCAAGCCACTCTTTTGAGGCGGGGCGACCAGCAAATATCGCCGCCGTCTATGATGGTTCAACTTTCAAGTTCTTTGGGGACGGGCGTCGAATCTATAATGACGTCATGAAAATTGCGGAGGGGCGCTCCCAAATCGCGAATCAGGACAAGTTTAAGCTCCATTCCCGTTATAAAGAGTTGCCCAATAGTTGGACAATCGGGACTCACCCCAAATCATCACTCAGCTTCTTGGGAACCTTCCACGAGTTGCGTGTTTCCAAAGTCGCGCGATTTGATCAAGATTATGCCCCTGTCTCATCGTTTCTCAATGACTCTGCCACTCTCGCTCTCTATCATTTCAACGAAGGCGAGGGGTACACTCTCAACGATTCTTCCGGGAACAATCTTCACGGCACGATTTTCGGTGCCGAGTGGAGCAAGACGGTCGGCACTGAGATAGATGCTCCGTAACTGTGCTGACGTGAAAAGTTCACAATCTCCGAGATCTTGTCATCTCCCCGACTACTCAGGGCTGCACCCCACCGGCCGGTACGATATTGCTTTCTGGCTGCGATTGAAAACGATACTGCAAGCGAGGAAACAGAAAACGAGCCAACATCATTGCATAGACTTCGTGACCGCGCGCTGATAACCACGGCTCAGTCTGCAGATACAATTCCTCAGAATTTCCGGCCTCTGTGAGATCGGTGGAATTGTCCAGAAACTCCAAGCCCGCCTCACCCGCAAATGTCGCCAGCTTCTGGAACGGCTCGCGATTGGAATAAACCACTCCGGGAGCAACGCCGTACTTTTTGCGAGTCGTAGGATCGCTAGTGGCATCTCTGGAGATCTGCCAGGGAGCTGGCATGGCAGAAAGAATCACCAGTGCCCCCTGCTCTCTCCCAAGAAGACCAAGCTGCTGAACCGGTTGGAGTGCATTTTGTAGATAAGGGCTCCAATCGACAGGGTTGTCGCGTATCCACGCAAATCTGCCGACGGGGTGGTCGATTTGATCGAGAGAATCGTATGACGATTCTGTTCGCCAATCTTCCGCCTGCGCCTTTAGCCACTTCATCGTTACAAAATGGTTCTGTAACTTTTTGAGTTCTGATTCATTGCCTAACAGCGGGTTTCGGCAGCCGAGCGGGAAGCCGTTTTCATCGTGCGTCGTGAAGCCGCGAACGAGATAGTCATCGGCCACATCCCCCATCTCAAACGTCAACACAATTACATCGGGATTGAGAGCGCGAAGTCGATGGCGATACTGCAAGAGCGACAAAAGAGGACAATATCCGGGAACGCCGGCATTGATCACTTCCAACTTCTTGGGCATGTAGTCTTTTAACAACGATTCCAGTTGGGTCGTAAACAATTCCGGCGTGGTCAAACCGGGACCGAATGTCATTTCATCACCCAGGCAGAGAATGCGAATCACATCGTCCGACTTCTCCAAAGAAGGCTCGGGTCCGCGCAAGCCGAATGAATTCAATCGCTCGGTAAACTGGTGCCCCGTGTCGGGATGTTGAAACTCCATTTTCTCAAGCGGCTTGAGATGATGGTGGACCTGATGACAGGCAACCCGTTCGACCTGGGCATTCTCGCTGACCGGTTTGTCGTCCAGAAATGTGTGTACGCGAAGCCCCACCTCGATGCAGCAGATCAAACTGATCAACCACACCACGGCCCAGAGTATGTGCTTAATGAAGCTGAGGCGTATCCGCATGTGAGTGAGAATCTCGTCCTTGAGGTCACCCGATAATTGGTCGGAATCCTAGTAGAACACGGGATTTACGGCAAGGGAGATTGGAATCGCGAGAGATCACCATACCAGCAAACGACGCTCTTTGCCTGACAGCTTAGGTAGCCTGAAGAGAATACGGAAAGCAATATTCCTAAACCAGAACGCCGACCGACAAAAACCGCCAATCACTCGATGAACCAACGAAGAGGTAGCTGGAATCGCAAGAATTCAGACGAAATGCAAGAACAACGTTGGCCCTTCTGAACTCTTGCGAGTTCAGCTACGGGGGGAGACCCGAGCAGCCGATCTCTCTCAACGGGACTGCTCAAGATCAAAAACTGTGCGCGTAAAAAAAGCCCCGCAAGCGGGGCTCCCGTGACGAAGAATTGATGCAGCCAATCCGTCAGCTCACTCACCAAACCAAATGTCACAACCAGGCAGCTAAGTCACCATCCGTAACCAGAAGATCAACGGCCTTGTTGATCACCATCCTTGTTTTGCTGCTTGATTCAAAAAAGAGAAAACGTTCGGCTGAATAATAAAGCGGCGTCCCTGCCAATCAGTCCATCCCTGGTATCTCAAGAGAAGAGTGAAAGCCAGTTGATCCTCGGTGTGAACGAATGAGTGATCTAGCAGCCATCGTCTTCAGTCCGAACTGTTTTCTCCGTATTTCGTTTCAAAAAAGCCTGCGATATAAAAATGAAGCGGTCATCAATGAATCGTTCTTAGCCAGAGAGGTCCTTAAAGAGAGGACTGAACTCCGGCATCTCTTGTTGCAAAGTCTCTAACCAATTGGAGGGATTCCAGATTTCGATGCAAATCGCCGCACCGATAATCATGACCTCGCCTCCCCCTTTCACATTCAGAAACTCGCGAAATCCCTCGGGGACTAACACCCGCGAACGATTCGCCAACTGAATGTCTCGCGATCGAGTCGACAACAAACGTCCAAGCCGTTGCACTTCACTCCATCGCTCTTCCATCCGACCGGCTGACATCTTTTGCTGAATAATGGCGAGACCATCATCGAGCCGTTTTTGCCAGTCGGCTGCCCGCCATAAACTCACACATCCCGCACGTTCCTTGACCATCACCGTCTTACCGTCTTTATCCGTGACGGCTTGTGCCATCTCGGAGGGAAGAGTCAATCTGTAACGCTCGTCGAGCGTCCTTTTAACTTCTCCGGTAATGAGTGTTTCGGTCGCCATGAGGGTGCCTGAATCAGACAAAGTAAGATCAAAGACATAACTGCCCTTCGATCATACTGGGCGATATACCCACTTTCAATTGTTTTCAAAGATCATATTGGGTTGATTTACCACTTCTGAAAATTAAGATACCGTGAGCATCTGGGTAGTTCAAACCAATTCTGACGATATTTCCAAGTTTTCGGAAAACTCCGATTGGGCGAAGATCCCACAATCAACTTGAGCCTCGAAACGCAGACACTTCGTGAGTCATCAGCGCACAAAAAAAAACCGCGGGAGCTTCTCGAAAGAAGGCATCCCGCGGCTATAAGTTTTCAACTCTCAAGCAGCGATTGATTCACTCCCCCGGCATCGGTAACGGCTTGGCATCCGGGTCGGAGGCGCGGATCTGGAATTCAATCTCGCCATCGTTATCGGCAATCGTTCCCCACTCGTCTTTGCAGCGGACGAAGAGATGACCATCCGCGGGAGCGGTGAACTTGCCGTAGGCTCCGATTTCGAACTCTTCCGAGAGCTTGTAATCATTGAACAGGATACCTACCAACTTGCCAACTCCTTGTTCATCACCGTTGGCGTTGACCGGGTCACCATTCTCCAGGGTGGACCAGGTCCCTTCTGTGGTGAACTCGTATTCTTCTCCCTTGGTGAGTTGTGCTTTGGTCGGCTGCCAACCTGACTTGGCTTCCACATCCACTTTGAGAGGCCGTGTCCCTTTGAGTACCCGAGGGCGAGCCTTCCAATTCCAACTGCACAGATCCATGCGATAGCCGGTCTGCATGTTTTCCAGAAACAGCAAGTATTCGAAGATGATTTCATCGGCCATCGAGCCATAAACCTGTTCGAAGGATGTTGCTTTCTTCTGCAACAAGGCAAGTCCCAAGGGGCGAAACCGTTTTTGATAATTCGTGTTGTTGGCAAGTAAATGGCATAACGCCCATCGCCAGGCATAGTTCTGCCACGAGTCACCGGTCGTTTCCTGACCGTTGACGATCTCATTGAGACTTTTCGGTTCACTCTTCTTGAGATAATCAATGGCGATGGGATTCGCATTGACACTCGAATCTCCCTTCTTCCAATACATCCCCATCTCGGCCATTCCTTCAGAGTACCAGACCGGCCCGGTGGTTCCAAATGTCTGCGCGCAGTAAGCATGGACGGCTTCATGCTGGGGGACTCCTGCATCGGAGACCGCGTACACCTTCGCATTCATATCGAACTGTCGGCCGTTTGTGATGCCCTGAGCGATCGTGATACCCGCCTGCCCCAGAATGCTGTCCATCGCATCGGGAGGAATGGCTCCTCGCGGCCAGTTTTTCAAATCATCCACGACAAAACACTCAATCGTTTTACGGTTGCGTTGTCCCCAATAAGCCGAGATGAGAGTCAGCATTGTCTCCAGCCGCTCCAACAATTCTTTGGCGGCTTCCGGTGTCACGTCAGAATGAACGATGAAGTTCGGAGAGCGGTAAGTCTGCGGCCCCTTCTGAGTCGCCGGGTCCACCGTCTGGGCAGAGACCAGACCGGGAGTCGCCGAGATCAGAACAAGAAGCATCAAACAAAGGACAAATACATTTCGTTTCGTCATGCGAGGAGACACCTTCTCTTGATTGAGTGATAACACTCATGCCACTAGCTCTAACACTGAGTTTATGTGTACATTGAATCAAAGTCGCCTCTGATACTCAATGACTTTTTGTCCTGCTTTCAGCATCGAACGTGAGAACCGCTCAAACAGGAACGATTGTGAACAGATAAATGCCAGAAGGAACAACAACGAGAATAATTTGCTGTTCAACTTGCAGACCCACCTTGTGAGTGGTCAATGGGTCTCCTAAAATAAAGTCTCCCGCTTCGCTCTTCTAGCTGTTCGCCTCGCAAAACAAGGTCTCCGATTCGCTCTTTTGCCGATTCAAAGACCAGTTATCCGCTGATCACGTTATCCTCCAGGAGTCGGACACTCATGCTTCGTTCCCGCCGTGCCTTCACATTGATCGAGTTACTGGTTGTGATTGCGATTATTGCAGTTCTCATCGCATTGTTACTTCCCGCCGTGCAACAAGCTCGCGAAGCCGCCCGCCGCGCATCTTGTAAGAACCAGATGAAACAGATCGGTCTCGCATTACACAACTATCACGATACGCACACTGTCTTTCCACCGGAATCCATTTGGGCAGCCGGCACCCAAGGAAATTACTCACCTCGTAATTACAGTTGACTGGTCATGCTGTTACCGTTTCTTGATCAGACTCCCCTTTACAATCAAATCGATTTCCAGGCACCACTCTGGAATCAAACGACCGCCGACGGTCAATTGATAACGGCACAACAACGGGATGTCCTCACTTGTCCTTCAGACTCCGCATTTGGTGGCTCGGGCGCGACAAATAATATTGCCTGGACCAATTACATCGGCTCCGAAGGTTGGGATTGGTGGCCTCGTTCCAATAGTCCTTTGGGGGGAATGTTCACGTTGCTTGGCAAACGAAAAATGCGTGACATCACCGATGGAACTTCGACAACGATTATCGTCTCAGAAGTTCTCGGGCATGGCAGTTGGCAGGGTGCCTGGGATCAAGCGGGATCGGGAGAACGGATTCCCAATCGGACGGATGCGGTGATGCGAGCCGCATTCTTGTCCCCACCGTTTGCCGACCCGCATACCGACGCCTTCCAGTTTCCGGCACCCGATGGAAGTACGGTCACAACCTATGATTTTTGGACCAAGACACTCGACCCGAATGGCCCCGGAGCTTACAAGCCGACTTACATTGCCATCGCTGGTCCGAACACCGAATGGCACGGCCCGAGTAGCCTGCATGAAGGAGGCTTACATGTCTTACTGGGAGATGGAGCGGTCAGGTTTCTGAGTGAAAATATCCATCATACCAATGACCCGACCACCAGCCTTTGGCAGCATCTTAACAGCGTCAATGGTGGGGAAGTCATTTCGGGATTCTAAACAGCAATCCGCCTCAACTCGAAAATCGACTTGCCAACCTCTCCTACCAGAGTCAAGATTTCGCCTCACAACATCCCAACGTGAGGAAATCATGACCGATATCTTGCCGAATGGGGCCTGGAACACTGCCGACAAACAGGCACATCAGTTTGATTCCAAATTGGCAAACGCTCTCGCCGCGTTTTTGGAACATCGGTCGGTCATCGACTTTGGCTGTGGTGCGGGCGGCTATGTCCATAAGCTAAGCGAACGGGCGGATTGCCGAGGTTACGATGGAAATCCACAAACACCGAATATCACAGCTGGCCAATGTGAATGTCTCGATATTTCTCAACCGGTTCAGGTTCATCCAGCCGACTGGGTGCTATGTCTCGAAGTGGCCGAACATCTCCCTCCACAATTTGAAGAGACTCTGTTGTCGAATCTCGATCGACATGCACTTCAAGGAATCATTCTGAGCTGGGCACACCCCGGACAAGGAGGAGTCGGGCACGTCAACGAAAGATCCCCCGAGTATGTTCATCAGCGAATGGTCGATCTCGGCTATCGGCTCGATGAGGAATCGAGTCAGTTGATCCGCAGCCTCAGTCGATTGCGCTGGTTCCGATCCAATCTGATGGTCTTTCGCAAATGTTCAAACACTGTAACGGCGAATTGAAATGAACGAGTCCATCGACCTGACCATCATTACGGCGACATGGAAGCGACCGAAATGGCTCCGCAATTGTTGCGAACAGATTCAATGCCAATCCATTGCGGGACTGAATTGGGAACATGTGATCGTTTCTGACGGACCTGATGAAGTCGCTGAAAAGATTGCCTCAGATTACAACGCCCGATTCACAGCTCTGCCAACTCACGTGGGAGACCGAGGAGCCTCTTGCAACAATCGGGGACTGGAACTCGCGCGAGGACGATATGTGGTCTTCTTCGACGATGACAATATCTATTATCCCCACGCCCTATGCGCTCTTTACAGTTCCGCTCAAGAGGTTGAAATCGGCGTCTGCCAAACTCGACATCGCGACCAGATGATACCGGCCTCTCATCAAGAGCCGCTACGTTTTGGTCAAGTCGATACGATGTGCTTGTGCGTCAACACAGAATTTGCACGCAAAGAACTCTGGCCTTTTCGAGGAGGCTCGACCGATTGGGGATGGCTCGAACGATTGATGAAGCACGATCCTCGCATTCGCATCATTCCCATCGTAATCGGAGAACACCTGACCTGACGCGCAAAGAAATCGGCCGGTGATTTAATAACCACCGGCCGGTTTCCTGGGTACTCAAAGTTCAAAGAACTACATCGAGATGTCTGCATCGAAGCGATCAACGTCCGAGGTACATTTTTGGATCGTCGATAATCCATTTCGTGGACCAGGTACGTCCGTTGTCCATATTCACGATGTTAAAGAAAAACGTCGTGAAATAATCTGCCTTAGCAGAGTAAGGGAACTGTGACGTGATGTGATCTTGTGCACGCAGATCTTCAACACCGGGACGGGCGTAATAATGGACTTGGCCATCACCCGAGAATGACATTCCCAAGGTCCACCAGCCGGTATCCATCTGGCGACCAACAATTTCGTGGCCGTTCTTGTCACCGAGAACCAAAAGCGTTGCCGAATCTTTTTCTTGACCGGTGAATTCTTTGCGATTGAATTGAATGAAGAACCCGGGCCAGTAGGCATCGTGAACCGTATCCCAATTCTTGACGGTCTTGCGCCGGAACAAGCCGACTTTCTTTTCCACTTCCTTACGAATCATGCCAGTTGTCTCGGCACGAAAACCAAAATGGGAACCATTTCGCTCTTCCCACTCATCGAAGGGGGGAAGATAAACGCGAACCACCACACTCGGATTC